>Ga0209702_10006393_pt1 | contig 15159 bp, 8 predicted proteins | sample FRY01_FD_187210 | JGI IMG/M metagenome (GOLD analysis project Ga0209702, IMG submission 187210) | Freshwater microbial communities from Lake Fryxell liftoff mats and glacier meltwater in Antarctica - FRY-01 (SPAdes) (version 2) | ecosystem: Environmental > Aquatic > Freshwater > Ice > Glacier... | reverse complement strand
AACCTTTGGCAGTCGCGTTGACAGTGGCGGCATTAATGATGTCGCCCAGGCCGAGGTCGTAAAATGTGAGCGCAAGGCGGCGCCGTAACGCGGCCTGGCTCTCGCTAGGGGTGAAAGGTGAACGTGTCATGTCAGTCTCCATTTCTGGAACGGCGTTTCTTACGCTGGTGTTCCATCGCTTAGGGGTCACAACCGGGGCGAAAATACCGACCCAGCTGCGTATTTTTGTAAAATACAAGAGGGGTGTAACACGGCTTAGAACCCCTTAATTAATTGAGTAAGAGAGAAATCTCGACGACGCGACACCCCAGGTTTAGGTTGTGATTGGTGTGACACTGTTTGTTATTGGACGGCAGGTTAAGTCCATTCTCTAATACAGGGGTGGCATATGATAATTGTTTATGGCTAGCCAAAAATCACCAGAGTTAAAGCAAATTGAGCAAATAGATATCGGGTTTGACTTCATCGATCTCTTTGCTGGAATCGGTGGCACACGCATCGCATTTAGTGACGCAGGCGGAAGGTGTGTATTCGGTTCTGAATGGGATTCGCATAGTCGTCGAACTTACTTCGCTAATTTTGGAGAGATGCCGACTGGCGATATTACGAAATTACAAATGCCTGAAATACCAAAGTTTGACGTACTCGTGGCAGGGTTTCCGTGTCAGCCTTTTAGCTCAATAGGTTTACGACAGGGTTTCCGTCATAAGACCCAAGGGACACTCTTCCATAACATTGCTCAAATTATTGAGTCAAAGGGGCCATCGGCATTTCTGCTGGAGAACGTAGCGGGGCTAGAAACCCACGACTCTGGTCGAACAATTCAAACTATTTCGAATGTTCTTGGGGATCTCGGGTACATAGTTGAGCGCAAAATACTCGATGCCGCAGAATTTGGTGTGCCGCAACACCGACGTCGAATGTACATTGTCGGTTTCAAGCGCAGATCCTTTGGCGCCAAATTTCCTATGTCTTGGCCGGCACCGAGTTCGCGGCGAGTCGGCATTGGCAAGTTTGTTGAGCGTAATGTTTCCGGTTATTCAATTTCTAGGCATCTACAGCGCGTATATATATTTAATGACAAGAAGGACAATCGGCCACAAGTCATAAGCACCGAAACCACGACCCCAGTAAAGACACTTGTTGCTAGTTACCACAAGATACAAAGACTTACGGGTACATTTGTTCGAGACGGCGAGACAGGACTTCGTCTGCTCACTGAAAACGAGTGCCGTGCGATTATGGGTTTCCCGTCTACTTTCAAAATCCCTGAATCGGTATCTCGTACGCAGATGTATCGCCAGTATGGAAACTCCGTTGCTGTGCCCGTTGTTAGAAAGATTGCTTTCGAAATGGCGCAAGTATTGTTCGCGAAGAAAGTTGAAAAACTCGTCAAGAAGACGGGCCTGTTAATAGATAATTCTGTCGACCAACGAAAGTCGCGATCAAAGCGTGTAGCTTGACAATTACAAAGTAATCGAGGTTGTTCTGTTCGCAAACTCGCAGGATTAGGCCGAAGCTATAAATATTGGAATGCCATGAGTGAGGAGATCGGAATTCTGGTAGTCGCGTGGTACGTCCTTCCATGATTTTCAACAATAATGGCAAGAGAGATGACGTTACGATAAAAGATCGCATGGTTTCACCAGTTATTGACTGCAGATTCTCATGCCCTCGTTGTAACCGCAATTGTCAGGCTGTCGGCTATTACTCGATTGTGTGATTTACAAGGCAAAATGATGGCAAGGGTCTCGAGCTGGATCAATTCTATGGCGCCCGCAAAGTGGTGGTTGCCAACTGAAGGATGCTTGAAGTAATCGGAGTTGCTAAGGAAGCGGTGGGCTTGATGAGAGGAATGGGACACGGTTCTGGTCGGCGCTACAGAGTATCTATATTCGTGCGATTAGTCGATCATGATATTGATTTGCGAATCTTTTTGCGATATGCAATGATCTGTTTACATTGTCTAAAGTAGCCAACCTAGATCAGCTTTTTGGGGAGTTACTACGGCTCATCGCATTTGGACCTGGCGGGGAAGCGGTTGCTGACGAACCCGGGAATAGTGAGCCTCCTGTCAACGGTTTGTCCGTTGGCGGTGTTGAGGATGCTGTCGCTTGGTTTTTGGCAGGTCTTACCGACATGGAGCATCATCGGGTTCTATTTCTCATCGGTGCCCCTGGAAACGGAAAATCGTATTGGTCTCGGCGCACAGCGCAGGAGAGTGGCCTTCAGGCTGCGCTAGCCGGAGCTGCTAATCGCCAGTTTAGAAAGCACTCATTCGTAGATGGCAGTGGAGTAACCAAGCTCGAGATCGTTAATGATGCGACTGCACCGGGTGCAACTTCAGACTCAACTCCGACGATCAGTGATCTCGCAAAGGCATTTGAGACCGATACGCCAATTTTGGTGAATATTAACCGTGGCGTTTTCTATAAGGAGATAAATCACTTCGAAAGTCACGGTGCCACTCATGACGAGTTGGTCGCCGAAGCTGTTCTACGCGCACTGCGCGGTGGTACAAATGCAGTTTCACTTGATCCAACTCTTGGTCAGATCGCGATTCGAGAGAATTTGCAGACCCCGCACGAGACCCTTCAGGCGCTCCGAATTGATCGTGAAGGTCAAAGACCAATTCTCGTTCTTGCGGTTCGTATGGACCTTCACTCAATTTTTGTGGGCGCCCCAAGTTACGTTGCTGACCCCGATTTTTTTGATGTACCAAAAACTAAGAACTCAGGGCGCCAGTATCAATTGAGTTCACCGTTCGGCAGTGAATTCTCCGAGTCGGACTATTGGGCAACCACTCCGGCGGGGCATCTGATGGCCAAGGAGTTCGAGTTACTCAACTCATTAAAACCTGATGCACTCAACCCGCTGAATCCGATTTCTGCCAATCTTTGCCAGTTGTCACAATCAGTTTATTTTTCTGGAATTCTTGCATCATTGCGCAACGCAGAAATCGTCTCGACTCGCCACTTTGCCTTCCGTCACCTTTGGACAGTACTTTATTTGTTGATTCTCGGAGATCTGCGATCGCAACAGGGGTCTAGCGGGAGACAGATTTTGCAGGGTGTCGATGATGAGGCTGCACAACTCTCGGATGACATGGTGGAACGTTTGTGGGGACTAGTAGGACTTGCTCAGTATCGATTCCATCAGGCTATTTACGGTGCGGAGTGGTCGCAGCAACACATATTTGGTGAGACCCGCCAATCCCCACAAGACTCGGGCAGAAGTAGTGGAGCCGTCATTGATGTAATGGCAGCCTGTGACCCGACCCTTGACAATTCCAAGTCGATTGAGCTGGACGGTCAACGTCGAGTGTGGAGTCGTGGAGTCCGCGACGCATTTATGAATGCACTCACTGATTCAGAATCGAATTCAATCGTTGAGGTGGCTCTTAAGGAATGTCATCCCGATGTAGCCATTGAAGACTTAATTACCGATTTCGATCGTGAGCTAGATCGTTGCATAGTTCATGTTCTGCGTGCTGACCAGAGTAAAAAACCACTGATCACTCGAGATGAGCACGATGCACTTCTTTCATGGTACGGCGACTATGTCACGCGCCTAGTGGCCGTCTCTCTCGGTGTTACGGCGTGGGCCGAGGAGATTAGTCAGTTTGTCGGCGCATGGGGGGCTGCCGCTATTTCGCCTCGGTTACCAGATGGCCTTCACCGAAACATTATGGCCTATGTGCTTCCGGCGTTCGAAGAATTCCCAGAGGCGAATACACGCCGACTTGTGACTCTTCTTCGGTCGCGGACGGAGCCGATTCGCACATTCGGTGGGAAACCGATTTTAGCCTACGAGTTGCCTACGAACATTCAGACAAAGGCTCGAATTCGGGGTGATCGCCTTATCGTAGAGCTAATTGATTTCGATGCGGTTCAATTGGGCCAAGTGCCAAAACCGCTTCTTTCACTCGATCTGAACGTCAAACTGATTCGAGAACTTAATGTTCGGGCTAGTTCGAACGATGCATACTCGGATGTCAGCGCTTCCATCGTCCCTCTTGTTGAACGGTATCGCGCCTTGGCAACCACAAATATAGAGCGATGGGCCCTTGTAACTTCTCGAGGGGTGACTTCGATATGAAACCTGACTCCACGCCACTACTGATACCTCCATTTACTGATACCTACAACACGCCCATCCCTGAACTGTGGTTGTCGGCACTCCTTAAACTTTCAGTACTTGATGATGCACAGTTGTACTCGGGGATCCCGCTTGTATACGAGAAGATAGATCCGATGGTTGCCGATGTGAAAATCGGTGGGAGAAAAGTTTCTACCCAACAGTCTCGCAGTCGCGAATCCGACAGTCGCGATAAATGGCAGAATGCTTTGAATAGTACTATGACGTCTGCGGGTATCAACATCACTGACTTAGCCGCTACTGCTGACGCGATCGAAGATGAGTTGTGGACAAGAACAGAGCCAAAAATGAGACGCAGAGTGCGAGCTGCGGTGCCATTGAGTCCGATCGCGGGTCTCATGCAGAATCAGCCAGGAGTTCTGGGTACTAATCAACAGAACGATTACGGGCAAAGCATCGAGAAACTTTACGAAGTGGGGCGAATTCTATGTGGCGATGAGCCAAACCGTGCATCAGAGCGTCTCTTGACAGCAATGGTTCGGCGTCGTGGACGTGACAAGCGTGTTGCTGCCGTCGATGATGCTCTATTGAGCTCGCTTTGCCACGCCTTGGTGATCGACCCTACAGCAGTTTCATATTCGGTGGCTGATGGCAGGTTAAGTTTGGATGGCAAGCGAAAGGCAGCGCTGAATGAGCTCCTTGCTAAGACAGAATATGAGATCTTGTCTCAGCTCACTGGTCTTGGTGGAAAAAACTGTTTTACATGGTTTTACCAATCGTGGAACAAATTGACGTCAGACGAATGGAGCGATCGACTTCCTCATCGTCGGTGGGTCGACTGGCTGGTGACAACGATTCGGCTTGGTGTAGGCACTGCGTACATATTTCGTTCCCACTGGACTGTTGAGGCCACAAGGCTCGCATTAGATGAAACGCTCAGCGAAGGTGGAGTTCGGGTTCAGATCTTTTCTGCCTGTCTCAACCAGCCAATTATTGCGTGGCAAGACCGATCGCAAGACGTATTTGGACAACGAAATGTGCATCCACAACTGCGCAAGTTGGTCCGAACTGCGAAGTCAATTGAAAAGTTATTGAAAGAAGATTTCGATATCACGCACGGCGCTGATAATTCTATAGAGGGCCTCAAATCAATCGTTCGAGCCGATAAGTCGCTTAATGCAAAGTTGCACAAAGCGCTCTATTCTCCAGAGTTAAACCTCACCCATAAGGCTGTACAGCCCGTCTACAACACAATAAGAGATGCGCTCGTAGACCGAACATCTATCGATGATGGCAATCCTGGTGATACAGCTGACTACTACGCGCTGATGCGTAGCGACACACGCGGGTCTAAAAGTTCTACATATTTTGATCCTTCCAGCGAAGTAGTGGCGCTACTTGCGAGTTTGGCATGTGATGCACCAGATGGCAGTACGACGCTCGGCGATGTGAAACAAGAATTTCAAAAGCTCGGTTTTCGTCCTTCGCAGAACGAGCTGCGTTATTTGCTTGAACAAGCCGGACTCTGTCGCGCCGAAGCTGATGCGTCATTGCAGGTTTCGGTAACTTCAGCGCTCAAATTGGATCAACTGTTATGAGTATCCCTACATTTTTTAATGCGCTTGGGGAATCGCTCTGCTCGTCTCAGCCACTTCTGAAATTAGTTGTGCTGGAAGCGCCGCTGGCAGATGAGATTACAGCGATTGTTACTTCGGCAAATAGTCGCGCGTTAACACTTGGCCTAATTACCCCTGATGATCTCGGTCTGGAAAGATCTTCGGAATTCTCTGCACCTTTTGCAATTGCGGTTCTCCACGACCCAAGTCGTTTGTCGCTAGTTCCACAAGGAGATGGGTTGTTCTGTGATAGCTCCCGATTCTTCTGGGCAATTGACCAGTCGAATGAAGGAAGCTTGGTGTCATTTCGAAAAGGATCTCGGCTAATCGTTTCCTATGCGGAGCTAGAAGATGAGTCAAATGCAGTATTTCAGCGAGTGCTGGATCCAACAAATGTACTTGAGGAGCTCACTTGCAAGTGGTTCGCCCAAATAATCAGTAATGAACTTCTCGGTTTAGTTGCTAGTAAAGCTGAAGCTCAGCGATTCACTGATCGACTGTCGTACGCGCTGAAGTTAGTTGCAGAGACGTATAAAATTATGGATCGCGCACCACGACTTGGTCAGGGCGGGCTTTTCTTGCTGCATGTGTCGTTCGCGTTTGAAACGTTAAAGCGAGTGGTGGATACCGTCGCAGACAAGCAGAAAATAATTTCTACAGCAGCAGATTTAGTCATGCCGAGTTTCTCGCTCCCGAATCCGCTGAATGGTGAGTGGTTTGATATCGCCGGTGGTCATGAAGTTGCTAAGACCATCGTGGATAACTGGGGATCTGAGTTGAAAATTTCTGGGTCGATTGCAAGAGTTAAACTCCGTCGCAATGTTGCGGCCCATCCCAATCCTGTGCCGATCATGACGCTTGAGTCATGGAACTGGGATAAGTTCGATGATGTAAGAGATGTAATTGCCCACGAGAACCAGTTTCTTGCCTGGCATCTACATAAAAAAGATGACGCCCGAAGAGTCGATGCCTTTCAGTCTGATGCGGCTGTAGATGGTCTTACCGAGTCCGAATTCTTCGACCCAATTCCGCAGGCAAGCTCTATCGATGGTATCTGGGAGGACGGGAGACCGCTAGTTGATCGAAAGTCTTTTGGTGAAAATGTTGTCATCCCATCTGTTCTTTTTGACTCAAATGAGAAACACTTCGTTTCGCCCCCCTTCATTCTGTATGTTCCGACAATCCCTGGGTCAGAACTCTCAGACGCACAAATTTCAACTGTTGGGATCAAATTTAAACACAAAAAAGCGCCATTTGTATTTCAAGTGACAGGGTGCGTGACGAACATAGATAAAGAGCGACTAGAGCTACACGGTCAAATTATCGCCAAACTCGAAGTTGATGGTCGGACATTGGAGTATCTACCCGAGCTCTGGGAGGCGTCAGTTGATGCGCCGATGGGTCTACTTCAATACATCCTGCCGACGCTTCCTAGAAGGATGCTGATGTTGCCATTGGTGGGAAGCGGTTACTTGTATGGTAAGTCTTTAAAGTATTTTGGTCCCACACAGTTTGATCCTGATGGTTCTCCGATGGATCAGCAGATCGAATATGAGTGCGAATTGCAAGTCGGGGAGAGAATCCCAGTAATCGCTTGGAGCGGAACCGTTCCGAGTGCCGTGCGAATCAAAGATGCCGTAGAACGTGTTATTGACGCCGATATAAATCGCGACAGCATTCGATGGAGCGACATTGTCGTTGCACAAAATCATGATATAGAGATTATTCAGGAAGACGTGTAAACCGTGTCAATAAATGTCACTCTAAAGATTGCAGTCTTGAATGATGAATCCAAGTCTGTTGGCGAGAAGACTCCGATTCTTGCGGCTCTCCGCAGTGTCGAAGTAGACCCAACGTGGCCCGCGAGAGGCGCTCTTGTCGATGCACGAGCCGACTTTGAGGAGTTCTTTTTCGATAAAAAACTTCTCGTGGAGAGTGGGCAAAAGGATCTTGGTCATCTCATTGTCTCAGAGCGAGGCGGAGAATCATTGGAAGATCTTGAATTGACATCTGGCGTGTGGCTGACGACTGAAAAATTTTCTGACGGCACTCGGATCGCTATGGGTCAGATCCAACCAAAACTGTTTGAATCTGATCAATGGAGCCGATTTCGTGAAGCATTTAATGCCATGGACATATTTGAGGAAATTAAATCTCAGCAACTTCAACATGGTGGTCAGCCCTGGATTTCGAAAATTGATATTGCGCAGGTATTGCGATCGAAATTTGGCAACAATTGGGAGTCATTGGTCACCGAATATTTAGAGTCTTACGTCTCCCTTGTTGCATACTCGGACTCTTTGGATAGCCAGTTCACAAGATTTGTTGCAAGATACCCGTTTTCAATATCGGTGTGGAGTCTCGAAGTTTCACCGCGATTAGTAGGCGTAATGCTCAGTCCGTTCCACCCGCTGCGGTTGGCTTGGATCACTTCGGTTCTAGACACCCTCCGCTCTTCCACGCTTGCCCCTCGGATAAAAGAGATGTTGCTCGGAGCTATTTCGGGTTGGCAGTTTCCGATGTCGTCTATGACTCCAATGGGTGGTGGCGCACTGTTTGCGCAACCTATTGATGATGGCCCTGAGTCACTGTTCGTAGGTTGGTCGATGCTCGTGCCTGTCACCAATGATACGCCGCGTTTAATCTCTGCGCCAATAAGCGCTGCGGGAATGACACTGCCCGCCACATCAGGGAGCGGGCTGACGACGGCAGGCGCCGAAGAGTCGGTCGAGACCTTTTTTGAGCTAAATCCATTTGTATCGACTGTAGTAGTCGACCTCGCCGCGACACAGGCAAGCTTACGTCTTGACGCCGTCGATGTTGGTGTGATCCGCGCAATCAAGGCCTGGCGTTCTAGGCGCGCAAAGGTTGGCGTGTCACTTGGTGGCGTGCGTGTTTATGATTCAAAAAATCGGACAGGTGACGCACCTAAATCAGCTGCTACTCTCGGAGAAGTTGATGGTCGGAATTTGGGAGTCTTTTCCTGGCGGCGTTATGACCCTGGTGTCGCAATTGGGTCCAAGCTGATTGAGCCAAATATAAGAATTCTGAACGACTCTGGCATGTCGTACATCGCAATTGATCGAGGTGAGGGCACTGGTGTCATAGCACCAAGTTTGTTGAGGCGCATCGAGATTGTTGAGTGGGATTCGCATGCAAGAGCAGTGCGCCTTGCTCCTAGCCTGACATCTGATTCAGGTTCATCCCGACCGCTAGATCGTCATTTCCATCAGGCCATCATGCTCTGTGAATCGCGACCTTTGGGCGGTGTGGGTTCTATAGGTGACCGATTCGAGGTGCGAGCAGTACACAATGGACCTTTGCTGGCGCGCGCGGATTGGCTCGTCGCTGGCGACTCCGGAATCCCGCCAGTTGCACTGAGCGAGATGTTGCAGCCAATTGACAATGGTCGAGCTCGGATGACACTCTGGGAATGGAATGCCCCGATGTTTGGAGCCAGACGAAAGATCAGCACTCGTCAGATTGCACAGAGGCCGTATGTTGTCGTCGCGGAAACTAATCCTTCGTTTCTCGTTCGATTGAGAAGTCTTGTTGGGGTGATGTTACCCGTGGGGCATAATGAGGAGGACGAGAACAAAGCTGTTGACCGAATCCTTCAACGACTCGGGTCGCGAGGCATTGGGGTCAGCGCTTTGTACGCGGATAATGCTTTAGGTTCTCCGCAGACAGGTGCAATCGGGTTCTGGCTCGCGTATGAGCTCATCGATACATTCCGCAAGGAGGGCTGGGTATTACTGACTGTTCCGTTGGACAAGATTCGGTCGCTCATGGACGAGCTCGGTCCGGTTTCGATTACTGGTATAAACAACCAGCGTGCGGATATCGCGTTGATCGCACTTGCACCTGGAAAGGTTCGGTTACTTCCAATTGAAGTTAAATGTACCGGGCTCAGGTCGCCTCACTCTGATTTCGAGAATCCAATCACAGCGGTTGAATCTTTACTGGGTCGAGGGATCAATCAGGCATTGCGAAGCCGTGAACAATTCGAGGTTGTTGCGAAAAAGCTTTCCGAGTTTGATACGGCAAACTCGGCATTGCTTCGCACCGCACTACTTTCGCTTATAGACATCGGAACACGACTGTCATCTGGTCCATCTGAGAACTTAGAATGCAGACAGATGCTGGTGAGATGTCTTGATTCGTTATCAAGACTTGATGAGCCGCTCGATATAAAGGTCGCTCATCCGGCAGTTCTGTCGTTTGAAGCGCATAATAGTTCGACGCGTGAAAGATATATTGAAACCCCAGGCGAAAAGCGAAAAGTTCATGTTTTTCAGGCGGATCCGCGAGTTGTCGCAAATGACTTAGCGCAGGGCAAAGGTTCAACAATCACTCTGTTCGGTGAGATGTGCACAAAGGCTCTTGGTGAGGTCGGAGGTGGGTCGGACGAGTCGAGTGGTCAGAGTTTAGGTTCTGTATCTGGCAACGATCCGAACGTAGACAAATTGGTTGTCGCAGATGGCGAAGTAACTGCGCAGACGAAAGATCCTGAGTTGGTAGTTACAATCGAACGGCCAAGTCCGATCGCTCCATCGGCAGAAATTATTCCACCTACCGATCGGGGTATCGTCTTCAACATTGGAGTTGATCTCGACACCACAGAGGCGGTCGATTATTGGCCAAGCAATACGAATCTGACGAATATGAATATTGGCGTTTTTGGTGAAATGGGAACTGGAAAAACACAGCTCTGCCTATCGTTGCTCTATCGGCTGCATCAACAAAGTCTCGCAAGTCAAGGCAGACCGATAACCGGTCTGGTCTTAGATCCAAAGAATGATTACGGCAGAGTTGAGCGTCTGGCATTCCAAGAAGCGGTCGGAGCACAAGTTCTCATTCCGCACAATATGCCTCTTGACGTTATCGGCATCACAGCCGATATGGATGACCTAGCAAAATCGCAACGGATTTCCACTTTCGTCGATCTGTTGTGTGAGGTAATGGGTAGAGGCGTTGGACAGGTGCAGCGTGACGTTCTCTATTCCTCAATTAATGCGCTGGTCAAAGCGCTTCGCCGCTCACCAACCATGGTCGAAATGCGTGACGCGTACAGACTCGCTCGAGGAAGAGCAGATTCAGTCTCAGGTTTACTTGGCGACTTCGTTAACAATCAAGTCTTCGTGTCTGATCCTTCACTCTTTAAACCAATGTCCGATCTCATTGGTGAAAAATTAGTAATTCTCAACCTCAAGCCCCTACAAGCTCGATCAGGACTTCTGAAGCAGGTAATGGCCTTCGCTGTAAATCAATACTTCGATATGATGCTGCAAATGCCGATACCGCCATTTCGGGACGGTGCCGACGGTGTTCGCCTACGAGAACTGCGATCAGTATTGCTCATTGACGAGGCAAATATTATTATGCGGTTGAGGTTTCAGCAGCTTGACGACATTTTACTGCAAGGTCGCGAGTCTGGTATTGCGGCAATTATCTCCTCCCAATTTCCAGAACACTTTATTAACAGCGATATGGACTACGCGTCGAAGCTTCGAACATGGTTTATGCACCGTGTACCAAGACTCACACCGGCGCAACTTAGAAACTTCGGCGTGGCTGAATCAATTCAAGCGACTAGTGACCGAATTTTGGGCTTAGACCCCTTTCAATCGTTCTTTGCTTCCGGGCTCGGTCAGTCGCGGTTTGTTCGAGAGACACCATTTCATGAGATTATGCCCGACAAGAGGTAAAAGCGGACTTTTCAAATCATGGTGATCTTGGGCTCCTGATTTTTTGCGCATAAGGGTAGATACGGGGTACTCCTATTGGGCGACGGAGTCGGACGAGCATAAATCAACAAATTATCCAGTACACACTGACACCAGATTGGCACGTTAGGAGAAACTCCGAATGAGAGTACCCGTCGTAACATCGGCTCGAAGTGGCCTAAATCGCCACACACCAGATCACGTTGCACCGCTCGTTGCCTACCTCGCATCAAATGTGTGTCGCTTCGCTGTTCGAGTGTTTGCAATTGAAGGACCAAGATGTCGCGATATATGGCTCCGCGGCAGTAGTGGGCGAGTGGAAGACCGAAACTCAGTGGACACTCAGCGAACTTCCACAAGCCCTATCTGCGGCACCTAACCAGATTTAGTCGCGAGGGTTCTTCTCTGGTGGGCCCTTACAACACAACGTGCCATCGGGAGGGACACTGAAATCGCTTGGACACATAGTTTGGCTTTCAATTGCTTAGATTAGCTCACTCGCTGACTTTTTATTAGCCGTGGACCTCTCGGAAAGCTCTTGACCGTTATCGGCAGAAGATGTCATCTCACGAAGGATCAAGACCTAGGCCATTGAGGCGCCGTATTTGGGGGTAGTGAACGCATATCGGCCACGCATACTCAGATACTTATTCGATGCAACCAAAGCAGAAGCAGAAGTACGTGTGACAGCCCCATGTGAAAGAATTGAGAACCGTGAAGAATTTATCAAGTAAGGCGAAATCTATGCCAACATCAGTCGACCTCTTCGCAGGCTGTGGTGGAATCTCGCTGGGTTTGGAACAGGCTGGCTTTGAGACCGTTTTTGTGAACGAGCTACACCCAATTGCCATGGCGACTTACCTCGGCAATCGGCATGGTTCATCCCTGGCCGATCCGATGAATCATTGCTTTGACATTCTTTCCCTCACTCAGAAGAAGGCAGAGCTAGAAGCCTTGGCGGGAAGATTGCGGAAAGAGCACGGAGACATCGATGTCGTGGTCGGTGGACCGCCTTGTCAGGGATTTAGCGGCATCGGTCATCGTCGTTCCTTTGAAATTTCTAAAGAAGAGATTCCAAGCAATCACCTGTACCGCGAGATGGCACGATTTGTCGGCGCAGTTGCTCCAAAAGCATTCGTATTTGAGAACGTTGGTGGTCTGCTCAACTCTCGGTGGACCCCCAGCGGGGATAAGGGCGAGATTTGGGAGGACGTTCAACAAACCTTTAAACGATTACGGGTAAAGCGGGGCGGAAAGACTCTGCATTACGTCATTGCCAGTCGATTACTTCGTGCTCGCGAATATGGGGTTCCACAGAACCGACCAAGAATCATCATGGTGGGTATTCGTAGCGATGTCGTCCCAGCACAGATGCCAGTAGGTCTTGAAGGGGGATTCTTCCCGACCCCAACAAATGATGCGCCAGACCTAATTGACTTACTTGGCGATCTTGTAGACCCAGCATGGACCCCCGGAGGAGAATCGAGCCTCTATATCGCAAGTCCATTGACAAATGCTCAAGATGCTCTACGCCGAAATCCTGACGGGACGCTGATGAGGAAAGGCTCCAGGCTCACAGAGCAGGAATACTCAAAGCACAGTCAAAAGGTAATAGAGAAGTTTACGTACATGATCAAAAATGATGGACGTATACCGCATGAAATGAAGACTAAGAAGTTCGCCCAACGACTTCTTCCTGAACGATGGGGAATAGGAGGCCCGTCCATCACTGCCACTTCATTGCCAGATGACTTCGTCCATTTCAGTCAGCCCCGTGTTCCAACGGTTCGTGAGTGGGCAAGACTTCAAACATTTCCAGACTGGTATCAGTTCACTGGAAAGCGAACTACAGGTGGACGCCGCCGTGCAGGTGATCCTGATGCAGGAATCTGGACAAGGGACTTACCTAAATACACCCAAATTGGGAATGCTGTTCCAGTATTGCTTGGAAAGCACATCGGTTTGCATCTGCGAAGTGTTCTAGGCCGTTAAGTCGTGCTCCAGAGGTGGCGGAAAAAGAAGCTCTAAGTCTTTAGGCCAAATCTTGAAAAGATAACCGTGATCTCGCACCCCACCCGATGGTTTCTCGCTCAAAGTGTAATCAACGTGGATCTTCCCAGTATCAATCAGAATTTCAAAGTTGTTCACCAACGGTGCACGAGTATGGATTGCGGAGTGGTAATGGAAAAGCTCGGTGCCACCTTGCTCCTTCACTCCAGCCTTTACCCAGAATGTCTCTTTATGCTTAGAACTCAAAGCGTTATGGAGTGAACTCACCACCCATCGCACTACCTGCTCATCGGGTTTAGAGAGCGGACGAAATAGGTTGTCTATGAATGCTCCATCGTTGCTTGTGATGATCAGAAGACCTTGACGATTTCGTTTGGACGTCACCGTTACGTAGAGCTCACTGCGTTGAGCCTTCTCACTCCAATAACCATGTTTTTTGAGAACTTCTCGGCCCGATTTCAGATTGCTGATATTCCAATCGGGAACTTGAGAGAAGAGGTTGCTTCGGGAATTCGCCCGACCGCTTGGAGACCGTCGACCACTTTTGAGTTCAATTCCCTTGTAGTCCGGTGCACGGCTTGAATTTGCTTTGATACCAAGCAGAGTTTCCAAAGTGAAGCCGATTCCTGTTGGGCCGTTCCTCAGGGATTTGATGAACCCCTTAGCCGAAATGGATCGCAGAAGGCCGAGTAGCTCTTCAGCAACATCATTCGTCTGTGACTGAGTCAGTAGGTCGTTGAGAGGGCTACCTGCTTTGTCGCGAGTTGCCCAAATCTCTCGGTCGCTACAGTCAACTGCATAGAGGCGTCCATCCTTGGTCGCGATAATTGCCACCAAGTTGTACGGCTTGACGTAGTCCTTAAGTGCGCCTATCCAAAGCCGAGGGTCGCCAGTCTTAGATTTAGGTCGGTACAGCGACATGTCTCGTTGGGTGGAATGATCCTTGTGGATCAGCTCTATTTGTACTTTGACCTTGTAGTCAGGACCCTGTGGCTGAATCTCAAAATCATGGATGTCATTTGCTCGGAGATACACCCTCAATCCATGATGCGCATCAACAATCGACTTCTTTATCCCGGTATCTGTAGGGACGATGTAAGCGGCCTCAACTCCGTATCGGGCGAATTCTTTGATGGCTACATCAATCGGAAAATCAGATTTGGCGAGCATTGTCCCCCTTGTCCGTGATATCAGCGATCGTAGGAGAAGCAGAGGCTCATCGTAGAAGCTTGGTGAACCCTTATGGCACCTAGGCCAAACGGGTTTGTGTGTATAGAGAATTCTGTGATAGTCCCTTGTGTGTCAACGGCATTAGGGGCATCGAATGGACGGTCAGAAGTCGACTTCGAATCAAGTAGGGATTAATGACCTGACCGATCTTGTGCGTAAATTCGCTGCAGAGCGTGACTGGGAGCAGTTTCATACCGTCCGCAATCTGGTGCTTGCACTAGTCGGCGAAGTAGGCGAGCTTGCGGCAGAGGTTCAGTGGACTGCCGATGGTCAAGTTGCCGAGTCTCTCGAGAAGCCGGATAAAAAAGCGCAGATCGCTTCAGAGTTGGCAGACGTTCTGACTTATGTACTTAGGCTTGCAGATGTTTTAGACATCAATTTGGCGGAAGAAGTCGTAAAAAAGATTTCTGTAAATGAGGAGCGCTACCCAGCGGACAGGTCTCGCGGTTCGTCAGAAAAGTACACCAAGTATGAGTGAA
>Ga0209702_10006390_pt1 | contig 15161 bp, 17 predicted proteins | sample FRY01_FD_187210 | JGI IMG/M metagenome (GOLD analysis project Ga0209702, IMG submission 187210) | Freshwater microbial communities from Lake Fryxell liftoff mats and glacier meltwater in Antarctica - FRY-01 (SPAdes) (version 2) | ecosystem: Environmental > Aquatic > Freshwater > Ice > Glacier... | reverse complement strand
GTCTTGCGGCCACAGGAAGTAGGGGCCAAACCGGGACTTCGCCACAAACTCCAAGCTCAGTTTGTGTTTTTACCCATTTCAATCTTGGTAGCTGTTGGGTTAATTGGAATCTGACCCCGAATATCCTCAGTGATGGATGCTTGGGAGATGGTGATTATCGTACCCATATCGAGTTCGATAATACCCGTTTTGGGCTCGTTTGGTTGGAGTCATCTGGGTGGGCGGATGCCTGCGCCTCCACCACGATCCGACCTACCCGGGAAACAGACAAGGCCAGTGCCCGGGCAATGCCATGACCAAGTCACCCCCCACCAGTGCGATTTTTTGTCCATCGCCGATGGGTGGGCAGCTGCCAAGGCCGCCATGAGTAACCTAGAAAACAAGTGCCCAGCAAGTAGCTAGCTGTCGCGGCCCACCAGCTCGGTTAATTGGAATCTGACCCCAAATATGGACCCGTCGTAGCGCAACACCTGAAACTGCGTGAGCAGGGTGGCCATCTGAGGCTCCCACATCTCAAGGGTGGTGCTGAGCGAGTTGCACAGCATCAAGACCGGGGCGTCTTTGTCGCCTTCAAGCTGGTAATGAATCGAAATATCGTTGATTTTGGCCAAGGTCATATTCATTTCCATTGAAATGGTAACAGAGGCAGTTGTTGAAATCTCTTTATCCGAATGCAGAGGGTGACTAATTAGAATCTGACCCCGACTACCTGAGCGATTCGCCGGGGCGGCTCAGGTTTTCAAGTGGTTTGGTCGGGCTTATTGGGCGCGGGTATTTCCTGGCCGATCAGCCATATCTTTGGCTGTTGCATCACGCGGTTGATGAACGCATTGCCGCCCTGTAGCCGAGCGCTGAAATCGGCTGCGGTGTACAGGGCCGGGTTGATCGTGCGGCCCAGTGTCTGGCTCGCAAGCTCCAGCGCGCCAAACACATCGCCGTAGCCCAGCGTGTCGCTCACCACCATTAAGTCCACGTCGCTCTCGGCCGTGTCCTGCTGTTTGGCGATGGAGCCGAACACAAAGGCCTGCTCAATCTGCGCCGCCAGCGGCGCCAGCGCAGTGCGCAAGACATCGGCCAAGCCCATCGTCTTGAGCACCAACCCGCGTAACTCGGCGAACACCGGCGACGCCGGGTTGGCCTGAAAGTGCTTCTGGTTGCCCTGCATGCGCACCGTGAGCAAACCCGCTCCGGCCAGAATGGCCAGCTCGCGCTGCACCGCGCCCGCACCCGACTGCGCCAGGCCGATCACCTGGTTCGTGTAGAAGCTGCGGTTCGGCGCACCGAACAGCACGGCCAGTACGCGCTGGCGCACCTTGCAAAAGAGTGCGTCAGCGATGGATGCTTGGGAGGTGGTGATTATCGTACCCATATTGGGTTCGATAATACCCGTTTTGGGTTTGTTTGGTTGGAGCCATCTGGGTGGGTGGATGCCGGCCCCTCCGCCACGATCCGACTGACCTGCGAAACAGCCAAGTCAAGCGCGCGGGCAATTCCATGACCAAGTCACCCCCACCAGCGCGGTTCTTTGTCCATCGCCGATGGGTGGGCAGCTACCAGGCCTGCCATGAGTCAACCATGGGAAACAAGCTCCCAGCAAGTAGCTGCTGCGGTCCGCCAGCTCGGTTAATTGGAATCTGACTCCAAACACAAAATACATGACCCCGAGACCTGACCCCAAGACCTGGGGGTACGAGACCCGGAAGCCGAACTAAAATCGTGGATCTCTACGCTCCTCACCATGACTCAAATGCCAGTACTTCTTCTGCTAGACATCCAACCCCTGTGCAAGTTATGAAAGCTGTATCCCTGTTTTCCGGGTGTGGTGGTTCGGACGCGGGCGTGATCTCCGCTGGCTTCGATGTTGTGATGGCCAACGACAAGTTGGCCTATGCCCGAGACACCTACGAGGCTAACCATCCAGAAACAGACTATGTGCTGGGCGATGTGGGCAAGATTGAGTTATTTCCGGCGGCACAACTTTTGGTTGGTTGTTATCCGTGTCAAGGCTTTAGTCAAGGTGGCGTTCGCCAGCCTTCACGCGGCATCAATCAGCTTTATCTTGAGTTTGCCCGGGCATTGAGGTCTATAAAGCCAAAGGCCTTTGTGGTGGAAAACGTTTCAGGCATGGTTCGTAAAAATTTTTCGCACCTGTTGGAGGATCAATTCCGTGTATTCCGAGAGGCTGGTTATAGCGTTAAGGCCCAAGTCCTGAACGCAGCTGACTTTGGCGTGCCTCAAGAGCGCAAGAGAATTTTGATCGTTGGCATACGCGATGACCTTGGGGCAGAGGACTACCAGTTCCCACAGCCGACGCATGGGCATGATTGTGTTGAACCCCGCATCTCTATTCGCGAAGCTATAGGCCATATGGATGAGTGGCCTGACGGCGAGTTCTACGCGCGCGAGTTCCACTGGTATTACCTCAGTCGTGACCGTAGACGCGGATGGGATGAGGTGTCCAAGACGATCGTAGCAAATCCTCGGCACGTGCCGTTGCATCCTATGAGTCCAAAGCTCATTAAGAAGCAGCACAACGAATGGGCATTTGAAACTGATGGGCGAGCCCGCCGCTTCAGTTATCGGGAGGCGGCCCGGCTACAAGGGTTTTCAGAAAACTTCGTGTTCCCAGACTCGGTAGCAGGCAGCTTGGATATGCGTTACAAGGTTGTCGGCAACGCCGTACCTCCGCCCCTTTTTGAGGCGGTGGTCAAAGCGCTGCCGCCAGTGTGGGATTAGGTCGCAAGCAATGCGCCGGTAGCTATGGCATCGTCCACAAATGGCCAAGTTGGTAGTTTGCTAAAAGCATCGCTACTTTCGAAGAGTCTAAACAAGCGCAGTCTGTCGACCAACACTGTTCGTTTGACATGGGTGGAGCGTTCCCAACGCGAGTCGTTGGCCGATAAGTCATGCGGTACGAAACAATACGCCGCGCCCGGGTGTTGCGGGTGGATGTGGGCTTCAGTAGCAGCTGGGGTTACGTCTAGCTGTTTGCTTTCCCAGTCGGTTGGCGAGCATGCACACTGACCAAAGATCACAGGGATATTGCCCCTTTGATCGCCCATCTTTAGCCAAGCTACAAGATCCAGTCCTGCATCACCTGAGTTGGTCGGGTCATACTCATCATCTGATTTGATCAGTTTTGCCTTGATATCTATCGCCAGCGCCTTTAATTTTTGCAAAAGGTTGCCGTCGTAAGCACCAGGCAATGCTTGATGAGCCGCGAATGGGCGCACTTCCCACATTGGGTTAAGAGAATTCCGCAACCAGTGGTAGGAGATTTCCTCGAAGGCTGCGGTCACCTCCTGCATGCGCTTGCGATTACATAAACGGAGCGAGGATGCTACGAGGAGAGCTGCATATAGCCGGTGGCGCTCGTTGGTGGGATCGTATCGCGAGCGCAAAACGTTCTTTTCCAGCAGAAAAGGCCAATCGAAGTATTGTTGGCTACGTGCACTCAACCTTGCTTGGATATCGGTCCACCTGCGTGAAATTCGATCATCCGTCTCAGCGGTCTCTTCTTGTTCAGGCGCGTCTTCATCACTGTCAATCTGAACGTCGTCAGCCTCCTGAGTGTACGCATCGATATTTCCTTTAGACACATACCCGTTGCTATTGCAAAGGCATAAAAGTTCTGCAAAATCGGCCCAGAGGAAAGGGTAGGGATGGCGAGGCACCTTGCCAAGGTCAGCGAGTAAAAGGGTCATGATTAACCCTCCTTTCCGCTGCCATGTAGTTGCCGACTACTGCTTCTACGCAACGCTTTCTTAATAAGAATGTCAAGATTGTCAGCGTTGTTGCTGATCCGTTCCGCCGCCTTAACATGACTTTCGTTAACTTCGACTTCTCCGTTCAGCATGGTTAAGCAACTGGCAATGGCACTTTCCGCACTCTCCATCATGGTGTTGAACGCCTCACCGGGACCGTCTGAGTAGAGATAGGCTTGATCCAGTTTGCCATGTTTCCTTAGTTCACTAAGGGCAGTTGTAGATCCAACTACTGCAGCAAGTGCCTTAAGTCGACGTGATTCACCCAACACTGTTTCGCCATGTTGATCTTGGGCAAACATCCAACTTAGAAGTTCTTTTGCATGATCGTCGTTTAGATCCGATACTTCGACGACCTCACGACTTGGCAAATTGAGATGTTTAACTATATTTGTGTATGAGAGTGCAGTGGACAAGAGTGAAAAGCTGATGTCTTCTTCTTGTACACGCTGAAGCCCATAAAATTTCTTCTCTCTAGCTCTGTCGTAGAGATTCAGTGTCGTCAGCAACTGAGCCACATAGCTGCGTCTACTTCCAATATCCTTTGCAACAGATCTTATTTGTTGCTCATGATCTAATTCTTGATAAAAATTCTTAATTAAGTCGGCTAGGTAGCGTGCTTTAGATAGCGGTTCCCATCGGCGAGGTCCGGAAATATGACGAAAACCTAGGTATTTGAGTATGTCGCGGCGGCGTTCGAATTCAAAGCAATCTACTTCTGTCGGATGGTGGTCTGCTTGATCCAATAATACTATCATCGACGGGGGCAAACTTTCTCTCGGTATTGCACCATTTAATACACGTAGTGCAGCAAGTCGACGATTTCCTTCTACAACTATAAAGCGACCCGGAGCTTTTGGGTTAGGGGAAATTAGCAGCGGCTCACCGGGGAAAAACCCTTGATTTCCAATAGAGCCTACTAGTTCCTCAAGATTTTCCTCTTCGAGCATCCGTTTAATTGCCCGTTCTTCGCCGTCTGCCGTAGCCATAACATCGAGAAAGCGAGGGTTTTCAGGATCAAAGTCTAAGTCCGCAACCGATGGTTTAGTTTTTGTTGGTGTTGTCATGTTATGCCTTGCCTTCTAAAATCTTAAATATTCGAACATTGTGCTATAGCAGAAATTTTAGGATTTCCAAAGTCACTTCCCCCACGAATCCCTCAACCCCGGCATCCTATTAAAAACCACTCGCTCCACCGCCACGTGGTCCACCTAGTCCGCCACAAAGTACCCAAAGCGTTCAAACTGAAACTTCTGATCGGGCAACGCCTGCGCCAGCGAAGGCTCCACAAATACTGTCACTACTTTCAAGCTGTTCAGATTCAGCGCTTCGAAGAAGTCTTTGCCGCCCGCATCGGGCTGCGGGTCCGAGAATAGGCGGTCGTGCAGGCGGACTTCGGCTTGCACGCCGTTGCTCACGCCCACCCAGGTGATGGCGGCTTTGGCTTTCACGCTGTTGGCGCCGGGGGTGCCGCTCTCGGTGCCGGCGATCACTTTGGCGTGCACTTCGATTACCTTGCCTTTGGCTGTCTTGGCGCCCGCGCCGATGCACTCAATCACGTTGCCGCCCTTGAGGCGTACCACGTTGCCAGGGAACAGGCGCTTGTATTCCTTGGGTGGCACTTCTTCAAAGTCTTTGCGCTCAATCCACACCTCTTTGCCGATCCGGAATCTGAGGGGAGGTGGTGGCTCGCTGCCATCGGGCACGGCGCACAGTCAGCGTCGGGTCTTGCTTTTTTTCTCGGCGCATAAGTCTTCACGCATCCACCCCGCGATTGATCATCTCTCTCAATCGAGTAGCAGACAGCTCAAGCCCATTAGGCCAGCACAAGGCGCCAGCATCCACAAAGACCCGACTGAAATAGGCTGCATCGCGCAGCGCCTCCAGCAATGGGCCCTGTCGCTCGGCCAAGTAAGGCTGGGCATCAAACTGGCCATGGGCGTGGTCGCTGAATTCAAGCTCCAGCTTCCACGGCCCGGTGTGGCGAACGGTGAGTACCTTAATCACGATCTGCTCCTTGTATACGTTCAAGCGGCTCAAAGCGTTGGGCTCGCTGCCAGTTGTCTTGCAGCCCGGTTTGATGCACCTGACACCATTCTTTGACAATCGCGGCCACTTTGCGGGGAAGTGCGCCTTCGGCAATGTCGCCAGTGGCGATGTTGATCAGCGCTTCAAAACCTTGGTACTCCACATGAATGTGGGGCGGTGGGTGGTCGTCGTGCCACATGCGAATGATGATGCCAAAGAAGATGGACAGCGTGGGCATATCTCACTTGCCCCAAGAGTCCTTGAGCCCGGTCACCCGGTTGAACACAGGCTTTTCGCCCGCCAAGTGGTCCACCGGTCTAGTCAGGTCTTGCCTTTTGCTCATCAGCGCCCATCGAGCGCGGTGGGTGGTGTTATTTGGCATTTAGCCCAACCCTGCATTCAGTTTCTCTTTCGCTTCCTGCGCCATTCGAACGAACAACGAGCACTGTTCAACCCAATGCAAGCGCTGGCTGTAAGTGAGCCCAGCGAAATCACGCAAGCGGTCGTCGCTGACGTGGTAGGTGCGGGCATCGCGCAGGGATTTGCGGTTCGCTGCTGCGGCTGGTGAAGGGTTCATATTCAAGGCTCTTGTTGTTGCAAGCGCTTCAGATGCTCGATATCGCTCAGGTCAATCGGGCGCCCTGCGCTGGCCTTAAGGGCGATCAAGTCTTCAATGCTGGCGAGTTTGACGGGCGTTCCCGTCACGTCAAGCACCAAGGCCCTCTCGCAGATGTCTTGCGGATCTATGGGTGGAAACAACAACACATCGAGGGTAACGCCAGCCGGGCCGGGGGTTTGCAAGGCAAAAGCGAGCAGGTTGCGCTGGGTGTGCCATTCACGCAGGGTGTCGATCTGCCCCAGCGTTTCGAGCGGCACGGGGAGCATGGGTTTAATGCCCATGTCTTTGGCCGCCGCGATGAGATTTTGTAGGTTGTCGGGCGACATGACCACGCAAATGTCGATGTCCATGGTGTTGCGCTCAACCCCGTGCAACGCCACCGCCAAGCCCCCGATCAGCGCGTAATTCACGCCGTGGCGGTCGAGCCCTGCAAAAAGGTCAAGGTAGAACATGGTTTATTTGCCCCAAGAATCCTTGAGCCCCGTCACCCGGTTGAACACCGGCTTGTTCCCTGCCACATGGTCCACCCGATCCGCCACAAAATACCCAAACCGCTCAAATTGAAACTTCTGATCCGGCTGGGCCAACGCCAGCGAAGGCTCCACGTACGCGGTGACGACCTTCAAGCTGTTCGGGTTCAGCGCTTCAATGAAGTCTTTCCCGCCCGCGTCGGGCTGCGGGTCTGAGAACAGGCGGTCGTAGAGGCGCACCTCGGCTTGCACGCCATCGCTCACACCCACCCAGGTGATGGCGGCTTTGGCTTTCACGCTGTCGGCGCCTAGGGTGCCGCTCTTGGTGTTGGGGATCACTCGGGCGTGCACCTCGATCACCTTGCCTTCGGCGGTCTTGGCGCCCGCGCCGGTGCACTCAATCACATAGCCGCCTTTGAGGCGCACCACCGCTCCAGCGGACGCTGTGCCGTCCGCGTTCACTTTCGGCGGGGTCAAGCGCTTGTAGCCCTTGGGCGGCACTTCCTCAAAGTCTTCGCGTTCAATCCACACTTCTTTGCCAATGCGGAACTGGCGGGCGGGCGGTGGCTCGGTGCCCTCGGGCACGGCGCTGTGGGGCAGGGCGGGTTGTTCGCACACCTCGGTGTAATCGTCTGATCCAAACACCTCGGCCCAGTTGGTGAGCACGAGCTTGACCGGGTCGAGCACCGCCATGCCGCGGTGGGCTTTGTTTTCCAGGTCTTCGCGCAGGCAGCCTTCCAGGGTGGCGTAGTCGATCCAGCTGTCGCTCTTGGTCACGCCAATACGCTCGGCAAACAGCTTCAGGCTCTCGGGCGTGTAGCCGCGCCGGCGCAGGCCGACGATGGTTGGCATGCGCGGGTCGTCCCAGCCGCTCACTTTGTGGTCGTAGACCAGCTGGGCAAGCTTCCTCTTGCTGGTGATCACATAGGTGAGGTTGAGGCGGGCAAACTCGTATTGGCGCGGGGGCGGGCTGGTGAAGAGGCCGCCTTCACACAGGCGCTCCAGCAGCCAGTCGTAAAACGGGCGCTGGTCTTCAAATTCCAATGTGCAAAGGCTGTGGGTGATCTGCTCCAGCGCGTCTTCAATCGGGTGGGCGTAGGTGTACATCGGGTAGATGCACCATTTGTCGCCGGTGCTGTGGTGGGTGGCGCGGCGGATGCGGTAGATGGCTGGGTCGCGCAGGTTGATGTTGGGGCTGGCCATGTCGATCCTGGCGCGCAAGACCATGGAGCCGTCTTCATGTTGCCCGCTGCGCATTTCCTGAAACCGCGTGAGGTTCTCGGCCGGGGTGCGGCTGCGAAAAGGGCTGTCGGTGCCAGAGGTGTTGAAGTCGCCCCGGGCGGCGCGCATTTGCTCAGCTGTTTGCTCGTCCACATAGGCCAGGCCGGCGCCAATCAGATACAGCGCGGCCTCAAACATGAAGTCAAAATAGTCGCTGGCCTGGTAGGGCAGCGCATCAGCGTTGGGCTGGCCGGGCTCGCCGTTCCAGCTGAAGCCGAGCCACTTCACCGCGTCGATGATGCTGTTGACGTATTCGGTGTCTTCTTTTTCGGGGTTGGTGTCGTCAAAGCGCAGGTGGCACACGCCGCCGTATTCCTCGGCCAGACCGAAGTTGATGCAGATGCTTTTGGCGTGGCCAATGTGCAGGTAGCCGTTGGGCTCGGGCGGGAAGCGGGTGCGGATCTTGGCCGGGTCTGGCTGGCCTTTGCCCTGGTGGGCGGCGCCACCGGGGCTACCGGCCCAGCGCCGCCCTGAGTAGGTGCCTTGCGCGAGGTCTTTTTCGATGATCTGGCGCAGGAAGTTGCTGACCTTGTGCTCGCCGTTTGCGGCGGTGGCTGTACCGTTGGGGTGGGCGGGCTGTTTGGGTGGGGCGGTGGAGCTCATGGGCCGATTTTAGGAGCCTGACAGGCTCTGGCGAGCCTTCGCGCCCGGCGACGAGGGGACCTCGTCTGCACCCAGACGGGCGTGCGTTGCCGCTAAGCTTCGGGTTGTTCACCGCCCATCCGTGCCTTTGCGCTCTGATTCACCACAGCGCGCCCTTTTACCCAACGACGTCAGGAACGCTCACATGGACAAAGACCACGGCCCAGACACGATCCAGCTGGAAGACAAAGCCCACCGCGGAGCCGGGCGCCAGGCGGACGATATGTTCGGGCCTGCGGTGCGCGTTGTGTTGGCTTGGCGCGATGTGGAAACCGCTGTCGAGCGTGGCGCGGTGGTGCCGGCGCAGGCCCACGCGCTGTGGGCTGACTGGGCTGATCAGGGTGGGCCGCATCGACAGGCGCCGCCTATGTTGGCCAGCGTGGCAGCGGCCAAAGCCGGTTTTGATGCTGCCGCGCTGGCGCCCCAGGCTGTTGCGCCGGTCGGTTCGTCGCTGGGTGTTTCGACGGGGCTCGCGCTGGCCGCTGCGCTGGCCGGCGGTCTGCTCAGCTATCTTCTGTTTGCGCGCTAAGCGCGGCGGGCCGCTGGCGCTGCAAGCGCAGCAGATGGCCCACTGTGTGGAACCTGGCCGGCTCCAGGTTTGCTGAGCGGTTCAAGTCCCTCGGCAGGCCCACGGCAATGGGCGAAAAGATCCTCGGGCCGTGGGGCGAATCGGCCCGACCCGAGCCCCCGTCTTGTCAGGCTGGATCGGTAACGATCCTTGCCGCTTGCCAGCAGCCATTGGCCCGTGTCTCGCGCGGCAATCCATTTTTCGTTGATCGGTTGATCGGTTGAGCGCCCACGCGCACCCGGCTGGCGGCCGAGGAAGCGGTTGTTGCACCCAATTCGTTGGCGCTGTCATCCAGCGCAATATTGAAACAGACCAGGGCGTGGCAGACCGCGTTTGCGGAGCTTCACGCTGCGTTCGCCGACGCCAGCGGTGTTAACCAGCAGATCGAGCCCGCAAAGCACCGTGACCATGGCGCCGATCTCGCATTTGATGCCGCGCACACAATGCCGCCCACAGACGGCGCGATGGCGGCACATTAGCGCTTGTCCAAGGCGTGGTCGCGTGCCTCGGCCGCGAGCAGCACGCGAGGCTCGGCCGACAGGCTGGACGCGCCCAGCAGGCTTGAGTCGAGCTTCAGCAGCGCCGGTACGCGTACCAGCACACCGGCGCCAGCCACACCACCCGCTCGGGCTCGGCCAGCGCCGCCGGTTCGGCGGCCATATCGATGGCGAAATCGGGGTAGCGGTGACAGATCGAGCGCACGGTGATGCGTGGCAGCCCCTTCAGCTGCAACAGCAGCGAGCAGACCACCAGCGACCGGCGCGGGCTCGGGTGTGCGCGAATGACAAGTGCGCACAGCATGGGCGAAGGGCATGGGCGAAGGGCAGTTCGAAGGCGCGTGCTTGATCGCACTGCTGCCTCACAAACCGGCAGGTGTTTGCCCCATTGGAAAGCCGGACCACGGCGGTTGTCCCGGGCCCGGCTCGGTGCGGGTTGGCGCGTTTTCCGGCCCAACCAACGCTTGTCCTGGCGGCGTCTGATCGACGCTCAATAGGCCAGGTTGATCTGCAGCACAGCGGTGGTGCCGCTGGTTTCATTGCCGACGATGAGCAGCGGCTTGCCGTTGGGCGAGTCGCTGGCGCGGATAAATGTGAGGCCCTCGGGGCCACGGTCGCCGGTGGCCTCGGTGCGGTTGTTGAGGTAGGTGACAAAGCTCGGCGTAGCTGGGTTGGTCACGTCGTACACCATCACACCGCCAACCCGCTCCAGCCCAATGAAAGCGAAGGTCTTGCCGCCGAAGGTGGCCACCGTCACGCCCTCGGGCTCAGGGCCTTTGTTGTCGCTGCGGCTATCGAGCTCGTTGGCGCTGCTGCTGGCGTTGAAGTTCACATTGGGCAGCGTCTGGGTGTGCTGTTCCAGCTCGTCACCCGAATCAAAGACGCGGGTCACCGAGCTGTTCCAGATGCTGAAAGAGCGGGCGCCGAAGCTGTAGAGCTCGGTGCACTGGCCTGAGTTGTTTTTGCCGGTGTTGTCACCGTTGGGTGTGTTGGTGACGTTGAGCCGGCCAAGGTTGCTGTCGAGCACCTGGTTGGCTGCATCGCTGAATACGGTGGGGTCCAGCCCGGGCACACCGCAAAAGGCGCGCACACGCTGATCTTCCGCAAAACCTGTGTAGTCGCGGGCATCGCCCTCGTTGGCCGTGATCAGGTAGGTCTGCCCGTCGACGGTGTAGCTGGCGATCGCATCGGGCTGGTACATGCCCATGACTGGTACCTGAATGATCTTGACCACCGGGGTGCCGCTGTTGGTGTTGACGCCGCTGTCCTCATCGCTCACGTCCATGCCCATGCCGGCGAGGCTGTGGTCTTTGAAGCCCAGCGGTTTGATGTCGGTGATGGTCTTGCTGGCGATGTCTACGATGGCCACCGCATTGTTTTCTTGCAAGGTCACATAGGCGGTGCGGCTGTCGGCCGACACGGTGATGTATTCCGGTTCCAGATCCTGCGCCACTGTGGCGCTGGGGCCGAAGATGCGCACGCCGGCTGCGCGCAGGCTGGCGATCTGGCTGTTGAAGGCGTCAAAGCCAGCCGTGCTCACAGTGCGCAGCAAGGTCGCGCCGGTGGCGTTCGGGCCGAGGCCGGTGACCGCAATCACGCTGACCGATCCCTCCGGATCCACCGAGTCCGGCTGGCCGTAGCTGTTGGGCTCGCCTTCGTTGGCCACCAGCAGGTGGCTGCCATCGGGGGTGAAGGTGACCATGTCGGGCAGGGCACCGACGGTGTCACTGCCAAGCACAATCAGGTCGCTGGCGCGTACCCAGGCCACCACACCGTTGCTGGTTTTGGGATTGGCTTCCACCGCGAGCGCCGCCACGCCGTTGAACAGGGCCACGCTGTTGATGTTGGCCAAGCCCGCGCCGATGCTGGCGGCGGAGATTGTTGTGATCAAGGTCGGGGCGGCGGGGTTGGTGAAGTCCAGCACATCGACCGAGGCTAGCGCGCCGTTGATCACAAACAAGCGCTTGCTCAGCGGGTCGTAGGCGGTGATTTCAGCCGATGAGGCACCGCCGCTGTGGGCAAAGCCGCCAATCTTTGTCAGCGTGAGGCTGGCTGGCGTGCGCTCGGGTGAAAGCGTTGCGGGCGCTGGATCGTCGCTGCCACCGCAAGCGGTGAGCACAGCGCTCAGCAGCAGGGAAAGCGCCCACAGGCGGGCGGGCGGGAAAGCACGAAGGGCAACAGGTGGCATGGCGTGGACGTTTCAACAGGACAAAAGGAATGCCCTGTTTGTAGTGGCCCGGCATGTCAGCCGTGTGACGCGCGCAAGCCGCAACTTTCAGCTCGCCCAGCGCCACAGCCATTGCCAAGCCAGTGCTCACAGCGCGGGCAATGGCTGTGGCGCTGGGGCAAGGTGGGTACCGTCGCTGCGGTCTGGGTTGCTGGCGATTGTCTGCAGCTGGCGAGCGGCGTTCTGCGCATCAAGCACCAGTGGCCCAGGCGCGACGCCGGTTCCGTCAGCGGTTGGGGCGGCCTCACCAGTTCCTTGCACCTTGCCATTTCATACCGGTGTGCGCGGCAGTGGCGACTGCCAGGCATCGAAGATGCGCGGGCCTGATGCGGGACGAACCGCTGTTCAGTACCAGCAGCGACTGACGCGGGCGTGGGTGCGCGCGAAAGACGAAAGTGCATGGCGGGGGCGATTTGCAGGCTGTGGGCGTGCGGGCGGTTGCACCGCGACGCCTTGGCGTTTGCTGCTTCAACCTGGGGCTCACGCCCGGCCAGCAGCTGGTGGCGGCCCGGCGGCTCAGGCGCCAATCAGCTGCTGGCCAAGCAGGGCCAGGCCAAAGCCGCACACGGCGCCAAAGGGTGGAAACCAGTGGTTGCGCATGCGGGACATGGGCGCGATGTCCTGAAAGATCAGGTAGACGATGGCGCCGGCCGCGCTGATCATGATGGCACCCAGCAGCTCGGCGTGAGCCGACAGAAAAAACCAGCCCAGGGCCGCCAGCGCTGGCCCAAGCGCAACCAGACCCAGCATCTGAAGCAGCACAGTGCGGGGCTTGTGCTTGCCGGAGGCCGTCCGTTCGAGGTAGGTGTTGAAACCTTCGGGCAGGTTCTGCAGGCCAATGAGCAGGGCCAGCAGCGGCGCCGAGGCGGCACCTGCGGCGAACATGCCGCCCAGCGCCAGTGACTCGGGCACGTAGTCGAGCAAGGTGGCCGCCAGCTGGGGTGAATCGCTTCGGCTGACGCCCAGATGGCGCTCCAGCGCGAAGCAGGCTGCGCCGCCGGCCACAAACAGCGCGGCGACAGCCAGCGGTTCATGCACCCGTTGTATGCCCTCGGGCAGCAGAACCAAGGACACCGCAGCGATCAGGATGCCGCCGCCCAAGGCCACCACAAAATGCCGCACCTCCGCATCCAGCCACTGGAGCCGCTGACGCAGCAGCAGCGCCAGCAGCCCACCCAGGGGAATGCAGGCCGCTGCTGCCGTGATCGCCAGCAAGGCTTGGGCCAAGGGTGTCATGGCCATGTGATGGTCAGCCGCCGCTGCGCAGTGCGTTCAGCAGCTCCAAACCAGCGCGCCCGCTGGCTTGCTGCCCAAGCCGCTGCTGTTCGACGCGGATCGCAGCCCTGCTGCGCTCGCCCAGCATGCCGTCGACCTCGCCGATGTCGTGCCCACGCAGGATCAGCAAGCCTTGCAGCTCGCGGCGATCGACACGCGAAATCCCCGGATCGTCGGTGGGCCAGGCGGTGGTGAACGGGCCAGCGCCGCGCAGGCGGTCGCTCAGGTGGGCGATGGCCAGGCCGTAGCTATCGGCGGCGTTGTAGCTGTAGACGGCGTCGAAGTTGCGCAGCACCAGAAACGCTGGGCCGCTCGGGCCAGCGAGGGCAAGCAGGCCGGCACTGCCCACATTCAGGGGCAGGGGCGAGCCATCAACCCGGGTCAAGCCGCGCTGCACCCACTCGGTGATGGAGCGCTTGTTGCGCCGACCCTCGCCCTTCGTGCTGAAGCCAGCTGGCAACTTGACTTCCAAGCCCCATGGCTGGCCGGTGCGCCAGCCCGCTTTGTCAAGAAAGTTGGCGGTCGAGGCGAGCGCGTCGCTGGCGTTGTCCATCAGATCGGCGCGGCCGTCGCCATCGAAGTCCACCGCCAGGCGCTCGAAGGTGCTGGGCATGAACTGGGTGTGGCCAAAAGCGCCGGCCCAGGAACCGACCAGCCGCTCGGGCGCGATATCGCCTTTTTGAAGGATGCGCAGGGCGGCAAAAAACTCGCCACGAAAGTAGCGCTGGCGTCGGCCGAAGCACGACAGCGTGCTAAGCGATTGCAGCAGCGGGCTCTTACCGAGGATCTGGCCAAAGTTACTTTCCACGCCCCAGACCGCGACCACGGTGGCTGGGTCCACGCCGTAGCGCTGCTCCACCTGCTTCAATGTGTCGGCGTGTTGCGCAAGCTTGGCCTGGCCCTGTGCCACCCGCTCTTCGTCCACCAGACCAGCCAGGTAATCCCAGATGGCGGTGCGGAACTCGGGCTGGAAGTTGAGCTTGTCGATCACGCCCATGTCGGGCATCAGGCCGTGGGTGAGGCGCTTATAGGTTGCAGCCGACACGCCAGCAGTGCGGGCCGGGGCTTGCAAGCCATCAAGGCAGCGGACGAAGTCGGGTGAGTCGGTTTGGGCCAGCGCGCGCAGGCAGACAAGTGCGGCGACAAGGGCGATGGTGGGTTTCAACATGAACATGGGTGCAGTCGGCTGATCATCGAAACGGCGTTTTTTGTCGCCTGACCGGAACGCGTGCCTTCTCCAGCACGCACCAAGAAACTGACTTTGCCAGGCCGCAGCATCGGCTCCTCGCGAGGGAACACGCGAAACGGCGCACGAAGAATTTCAAATGCGCCAGGTGCTGCTGTGTTGCGGCACCAGCGCGGACCCGAGCAGCACGTGCTCCATTCGACACCGCAGGCGGTTGGAAGCTGCCGGGTCGCCGTGGGCGACAAACACCCGGTGTGGCGCCGCGGGCAGGCTGCCCAGTTAGCCGATGAGCTGGTTGCTGTCGGCATGGGCCGAAGACAGGGTGGGTTGCACCAGCTCGCTGCGCACCGCAATCCCGTGCCCGTGCTGCATGCGCTGCTCGCTGGCGCCGCCGGGCAGCGAGGCGCCGCGTGTGCCCAGCACCTGGTCGTCGGTGATCACAACCGTGTTGCGATGCTCCGGCAGGCACTTGGGCAGTTGGTGCAACACGCGCCCGCCAGTGGGCATGCCGCCGGCCGATGGGATCACCTTGGGGCTGTGTTGCAGCTCAATGGCCTTGGACTCGTCGGCGGTGCGCGTCATGGTGGCCACCTGTTCCATGGCG
>Ga0209702_10006386_pt1 | contig 15175 bp, 11 predicted proteins | sample FRY01_FD_187210 | JGI IMG/M metagenome (GOLD analysis project Ga0209702, IMG submission 187210) | Freshwater microbial communities from Lake Fryxell liftoff mats and glacier meltwater in Antarctica - FRY-01 (SPAdes) (version 2) | ecosystem: Environmental > Aquatic > Freshwater > Ice > Glacier... | reverse complement strand
GCGACTCTCGCGTTGGTACCCACTCACCACGGCACATCCGGGGGGGTCTTCGAGACTTCCAGTGTTGTGGTCTACACCACGGCATTTTTTCGCCGTGGGTTTTCAAGTCCGAGTGCCCCGAGTGCCCGAGTGCCCGAGTGCCCGAGTGCCCGAGTGCCCGAGTGCCCGAGTGCCCCGAGTGCCCGAGAGAGCGGCCAGCAGAGACGCGTCCATCTCGAACGAACTTAGGCGACGTGCTATCGCCCACATCTGCACCTCCCGTGCCAGCTTCTCGGCATCGAGCGGCGCAGCGTCGACCGGCGCCGTCGACGACCAAGGCAGCCTGAGCTCGAGCCGCTCGGGCGGAGGCAGCAGCAGCAGCGGCGCTCCTTCCGAGCGCGGAGAAGGAGAAGGGGTCCTCTCGTCGCTTGTTTCACGTGTGGCGCCGGTGGCGCACGCGCCGCACGCCAGGCGGTCGGCCGACGGGGGTACCCAGGCGCGCGACAGGGGGGCGACGTCGCCGCACCGGGCGCAAGAGAAGCACCCCCTCGGCGAACGCACGGCGAGGAACTCGGCGCTCAGCAGCGGCGCCCCGGACGAAGGCGACGTCGACAAGACGAGGCGGCACTCGGCGACGTAGCACGTCCAGACGTGGGAGACCACCTTGTCCGCGTGAGCCGAGAGGGCGGACAGGGCCCGTCCGTTCTCACTAGCAAAGGTGGTCATTTCGGGTGGTCGACGGCGGCCGGGTTTACATCGTCACACCCGGTTTTCATCGATGCTTGATTTGCCGGATTGGATTCGATCCAATAAACTATGAATATCGGTTATTGTCAGGCAACTCAGAAATGTTGCTACTACCGCGATAGCTTTATCTCTTGCTTGCAAAACATTGTGCCCTCGACGTTAACGCCGCATGCCTTGCCGCCATCCAACGCAATCTGCTTGAGAAGTCCGTCGCTCCTCACCCATGCGTCGGTTTTGCCAGATAAGTCCTTGGTGCAATAGATATGTGACGCGGCATTGACCCCACACATCGCCCCATTGCTGATGGATAAGTCCATAAGGGGTCCCAGGAGTTCGGCCCAATCGTTCGCTCCCGAGTCGACATTGGTCGTGCAAAAGATCCGGCCATCTCCGTTTTCCACATCTGCATTCACACCGCACGCTTGATTCCCCTGCACCGATATCTTGGTCAATTGCCCTGCTTTCTGTGTCCACGAGTCAGCAACGCCGAAGGGAGCACAAAATATATCTTTTGACGGGGTTGTGCCGCACATCTTCGAGCCTGAGACGGATATATGCTTTAGCTTGGCGTTTTGGATTTGCCTCCAATGTTGCGAACTTAAAGTTCGTCCTCCAAGGTCGTCGATGTTGTCCACGCAATACACATCGTCGTCCTTGTTCACACCACACGCCTTTGCCCCGTCGATCGAGATCTGCCTTAGACGCCCTTCCTTCAGCACCCAATCCTTGCCAGCGTTCGTGCTGCAATATATAGAATCATCGTTCTTCAACCCGCATATCCGATCACCGGACATCGCTAGGCTTTTAAGACCATTCAACGTTTTGTTATCCATCCATTGCGCATTCTGTGCCGCCACCGCCGCCGCCTGTCTTGCCTGATTCTCCGCATTCACCTGTGCCTGCACCGCTGCCTGCGCCTGCTGTTGCGCCTGCGCCTGCGCCTGCTGCGCCTGCGCCTGCGCCTGTTGCGCTTGGGCCAGAGCCTGCTGCGCCTGCTGTTGCGCCTGCTGTTGCGCCTGCTGCCCTTGCGACATGGTGTTCATCTGAGTGTTAAACGATGAGCTCAAAGAGTTCACTTGATTGTTTAAATTCGCGTTGTACACGTTCATCTGATCGTTAAACGATGAGCTCAAAGAGTTCACTTGATTGTTTAAGTTCGCGTTGTAAGCGTTCATCTGGTTGGTAAACGATGAGCTCAATGTGTTCACTTGACTGTCAAAGTTCTTATCATAAGACGTCCTCGTGTTGTCGTCGTTCCTCTTGTTCTCGTCCAACTGGGCCTGCAGGAACTCCTTGCTAATTTTGTCCTTCGCCTTGTTATCGTCCAGATCCCTCCTAACCGCGGCGTCGTCGAGGTAGTTCATTTCCAACGACGTCTTCGTTGCCAAGTCATCCGCATCGTTCTTATCCAGACGATCTTTAAGCTTTATGAGTTCGCCTTTTTGGGCCACCATCTGTTTGAGCTCGGCCTCGTTGATGCACGTGTTCCCGATGCACAGCTCTCTCGCCACCTTGACTCTCGTCGGCCCCCACCCCATATCCCGTCCGAGCGTCATCGCGTTCGTTCCTCCGCCCTGATAGTGGATCATGCTCGCGACGCGATTGCCGGAGTCGTGGACGGCAATCTCGGTGTTGTCCCGCGTCTCGAGCAACAGGCCGGCTGCGTTCCCCCCCGCCCTCCACCCCGACTCGCCCCCGAAACTCTTGTTGATATCCCCGATCGTCAATGAGCCGGGCGCCATGAATCCGTTCGCCACGGCATACGAGTTTACGGTCATGTCGACCGTGCCTTTGGGTGTGACCGTCAGACCGCGGTTCCCCTCGTTGTACAGCGACAGGGGGCGGTTGCCTTGGGCATAGATGCCGCGGTTCGTTTCGTCGCTCCCTACGAAAAGGTTATCGCCGTGGTTGCCCTGCACTTGCAGATAGTTCCAGTTGCCGTTGCCCTTTCTGAGGACGACCTTGCCATCGACGTTGGTGTCGCCCGCGATGTAGTTCCTGCCGTCCTTCCACGGGAAGTGCGTCCACTGATTGACGACCTTGTTCAACGCGTGCAACCCGAAGTTGAAGTTCCAGCTTCGGTCTTGGATGCTGTCGCTCAGTCCGCCGTTCGGCGGTTGCTGGACAGACGTGTTGGCGTCTCCGACGACGACCGCTCCCGCGTGCGCCGTCCCTCCGTCCGCTCGGAAGTGGTGTTGCTTCAGGCCGGAGCCGGCGCAGTCGCCTGCGGCGCACGAGTTGCCCCAGATCTGGAAGCTCTCGTCGGCGTCGTCGTTGATCGTCAGACGCATGTGGCTGTCGTTGGGCGCTGAGATGACCTTTTCAAAGTAGTACGGGTCGCTGTTGTTGTCCTCAAAGTTCGGGATCTTGCTCTTGGAGGTGTCGTGAAAGAACAGCTTCCCAGGGATGTTGCGGTCCGGGCCGCACTCCATGATCTCTTGTCCGCCGAGGTTGAGCATCTTGCAGTCGGCGAATCCCTCCTTCTTCTCCTCGGCGTCGTCTTCCGCCACCTCTTTGGAAAAATGCTCTTGAACGTTCTTCTGCGACGACCGCCACGCCATGAGCGCCGCAAGTACGGCGACGAGCGCGGCGAGCAGGGCGAATAACAACAGAGCCGCGGCCATCCGTCTTGGAGGGATGGGTGTTGCCATGTTCAGCGACCGAGTTATCTCTGCCGCGCTGGTCCACGCGCCTCTGTAATCACACCGCGCGTTTTTGTTTCGCAATGCTTACATTTCAGGCAGGCGACCGGCCTACCGACGTATAAACTCGCGCCAACTAAAGGCCACGCACACACGTCGTGCTAACGTTTGATCGCGGATGGAATTCGACGTATTGACTCGGCTTTGATGCTTCATTCCCGGGGTCTCCATGGGATTACATGGGATGCCGCGAAGCGAGGTCGCATGAGGTCGCATGGAGGCTCCGGGGGGGTGTACAACCTGCTCGCAGTCACAAGGCACGCACAGGCGACGTGCTCTTGCGCGCGTGCTTGCGGAGGGCGATCGGCGGCACATCCGTGGGTGTGTGCAAAGCCGAGTCGACGTCCTGGAGCGGCGGCAGCCAGACCCCTCCCGCACCTGCAAGGTGCACGCCCCCCTGTGCGAGCGCATGCCAGAACGCCGCCACTGGGTCGGCCGATGACGACGCGCCGGCCACGGCGGCGATCAAGGTGGCGGCGGCGCCGTTTCGTGTCCGATATCGCAACGGGAATCTTTTTGGGACCAAGCGCCTCACTAGGCGGCGCAGGCACAGACTGGATTTTGCGGTGGACTTCGGCATGGCGACAGTGGATGATTGATGTGCCGGAGATAAGGCGGCTTCAAAGTTTCTGGGATGGTTTCGTTTCTGGCCCATGGCCCGTCCATGCCAACTGAGCTAAAAGCAGCTCCGGTGTACGCTAAGACATGACGAGGCCGGAACAGAATGGTTAGGCTACGCTGTGTCCAGAATCAATTGGCAGGACTGTATGACAAGAAAGACACAAGCTGGCGCGAAACATCCAGTCTGCATGATTCGATGCTGCAACGACTACGTACATAGTAGGTTTGCAGCATAATAGTAGGGCACACGCATAGTAGGGTTGCGCAAACTTCAATATATTCATGCGCATATAATATCGCCATTTGCTGTATAAGATAATGATGACGTGTTCCAAGCAAACTGCGACGGACGCGAAGTGAGTAATTGAGATGATCGATGTTTTCGAACCTGCAGGAGCCATAAGCCAATCAACCCTTCTCGTTACATATAGAATGGCGAATTCGGCCGAAGAACTGGGGAGGGTGGCTGGACGGCTGGTATGCTTCTGTATTTCACGCGTAATCATATCCTCCTCATGGCGCAACGATGATTAGCTGTATAATTTTGCATGTTGGTGATATTGGATGGAATCGACCTCTTGTACTGAGCATGTTTAGCATGTTAAGCCTAACAAATCTATTGGGATTCACTGTCTGCGTGTGTGACATGTGACATGGTCTGAACCAATGCTTGTTCTACTCACAGGGCGAGGACCGCGAGATGAGGGACGCCGCCGTGACGCTCTACAGTCTCGAGGTGGATGCGCCCCCCGAGACAGCGGCGCACCCCCCATCCTTCCCACATGCAGAGGACATTTTGTCCCTCAAGCAGCTGTCCTTGGTGAAAAAATACAGGGCATGGAAACAGCAGCGCAAGCAAAAGGTATCCTGAAGTCATGCTGCATGAACCTTATCAGTCGCATGTCTCATGTCTTATGTCTCGTGCCTGACGCATGGATAACATCTTTCCCATCTTGCAGCTGCGCGAGATGCAGCAGCAGCTCTGCGAACAACAAGCCATGTTGTACGAGCTCTGCAACAAGGCGAGGACGGCGACAGTATCTGCAATCAAGGCGGAGGCAGAAGTTGCCCGTCTGCAGCAGCAGGTCGTTTTGCTTGAGCAGGTAGGTGGGATGGGATTGCCTCATGCCTCATGCCTCATGCCTCATGCAAATGAAAGGCTACGCGGTAATGGCTGACAAGCCGCACTTGTCTGCCACGCAGGCCCGAGTCTGAGAGCAGCGGAGAATGGTCGCCCCTCATTCACTGGCTGGCTGGCGGTTTAGCTTACACCCGTGCCAATTGATTCTGGAAACAGCGTAGCCTAACCATTCTGTTCCGGCCTCGTCATGTCTTAGCGTACACCAACACACCCGGAGCCTCCTCCATGCGACCTCATCCGACCTCGCTTCACGGCATCCCATGTAATCCCATGGAGACTCCGGGAATGAAGCATCAAAGCCGAGTCAATACATTAACTGAATACAGAATGACCTACCATCCATAGAATTCTATGTCCGCGATCAGAATGGGCGGAACCTAGTGTTTCCAGACTCAGTTAGCGCCGAACCCTCTCTTTCGCGCACCCTCTGCCGATGTTGCCTGCGTCCGCGCCCTTTTCCCTCCAGCTCGATGTCAACCACTAGGGCTTACAACGACAGACGACACGTTGTAGTTCCAATAAGACCCTAGGTTGGGGATGTCTTGAGTATACAATCCATTGTACCCCCCGAAAGTGTGTTCGAATACCATCACTTTCATTCCAGGACTCACTCGTATAGAACGAACCCGATCGTTGCCAGAAACAAGACTATCCGGGCCATACCCTCCGGGCCCTTTAATTGATTTGTTACCCTGGTAATTCTCTTGGTCGAACAGAATTACTTTGCCAGGTGGGTGAATGGCCATCTCATCATCGATCGCCTTTTGTCTTTGTTGGGCTTCTAGGGCTTGCTGAGCTTGTTGGGCTTGTAGGGCTTGTTGGGCTTGTTGGGCTTCTAGGGCTTGCTGAGCTTGTTGGGCTTGTAGGGCTTGTTGGGCTTGTTGGGCTTGTTGGGCTTGTTGGGCCTGCTGTGCGTTTTGTTGGGCTTGCTGTGCGGTTTGTTGGGCTTGCTGTGCCTGTAGTGTGGCTTGCACAGCCGTGTTATCGACGTTGGCTGTAGACCAGGCAGCATGTTGGGGCTCATTATAGCGCCAGGCAGTGCTTCCTACTTCTCCGTACTTGGAGTCAAATCGCCAACAACGTTGTGTTCCCGAATCGAAGCTCATCGACTTGCAAGCGCCTCCTTGCTTGCTTGCACACAGAAAAACGCATTCTTCGGCGTTCGCAGCGCCCAAAGCCTCGGCTTTACCAAAGCCTCGGCTTCCTCTCCATATATATCCGTCCCTGTTTCTTTCTCTTTCCTCAATCGCCTCCAAACTCTCCTTGAGTAATTTCGCCGCATTTTTCTCCAATTGCAACTTATCTCTGACGTCATCAACACGAGCATTCAGATCAGCCCGTGCCTGGGATATCTGTCCCACCAACGCATCCCTCTCTGAGTCCATCTTCTTGTTCAGGGTGGCCTCCGCATTGGTTAGTTTTTGTGACTGGGCATTTATCTCTTTTGACAACTGTGCTTGCGCTTTTTGCAGTTCGTCAGACAACGCGTTTTTGTCGTTTTCCATCTGGGTAGTCAACGAATCCTTAGTCGTGGAAATCTGTAGTAACAATTGAGCCTTGTCGGCACCCGTCAGTTGCTTCATCCTCTCCTCCGCCTGATTGATCATTTCCACCAAAGCAGCTTTGTCTGTAGTCCTCAGGCTATTCACGAGGGTCTGTGCATCGTTGATCTGTTTTGTCACCGCAGCTCGGTCGGCATCCATCTGTTTGGTCAGTGCCGCTTGTGTCTCGATCAGCTTGGTATTGAAGCTTGTGTTGACGTCGGTCAGCTTGGTATTGAAGCTTGTGTTGACGTCGGTCAGCTTGGTATTGAAGCTTGTGTTGACGTCGGTCAGCTTGGTATTGAAGCTTGTGTTGACGTCGGTCAGCTTGGTATTGAAGCTTGTGTTGGCGTCGGTCAGCTTGGTATTGAAGCTTGTGTTGGCGTCGGTCATTTTGCTCTCCAACGCCGCCCTCGCGTCTCTAATGGACGTCCTCGTATCATTCACCTGCCCCTTAATGTACACATCCCTTATATTGTCGTTGGTCGTGTTCTCGTCAAGCTGCCTTCTCAAATCCGCGTCGCCTAGATAGTTCAAGGCCAAGGACTGACTTGTCACGCTGTCGTTCGCATCGTTCTTATTCAAGCGACTGCGGAGATCGACGATATCGGCCATCATTTTTCTTAGACCGTTTTCGTTGACACATGTGGCGCCTATGCACAGCTCAGTTGCCACATTGACTCTCGACATGTCGACATCACCATTCGTCTGTATCGTCAGGCCAGCGGTACCTTCATTGTACAGAGAGAGAGGGCGGTTGCCTCTGGCCCACATGCCGCGTTGGTTTTCGTCGCCTCCGACGGTCAAGCTATCGCCGGATTCGCCCTTCACTTGCATAAAACCCTTTCTGAGGACGACCTCGCCATCGATGTTGGTGTCGCCTGCGATGTAGTTCCTGCCGTCCTTCCACGGGAAGTGCGTCCACTGATTGACGACCTTGTTCAACGCGTGCAACCCGAAGTTGAAGTTCCAGCTTCGGTCTTGGATGCTGTCGCTCAGTCCCCCGTTCGGCGGTTGCTGGACAGACGTGTTGGCGTCTCCGACGACGACCGCTCCCGCGTGCGCCGTCCCTCCGTCCGCTCGGAAGTGGTGCTGCTTCAGGCCGGAGCCGGCGCAGTCGCCTGCGGCGCACGAGTTGCCCCAGATCTGGAAGCTCTCGTCGGCTTCGTCGTTGATCGTCAGACGCATGTGGCTGTCGTTGGGCGCTGAGATGACCTTTTCAAAGTAGTACGGGTCGCTGTTGTTGTCCTCCATGTTCGGGATCTTGCTCTTGGAGGTGTCGTGAAAGAACAACTTCCCAGGGATGTTGCGGTCCGGTCCGCACTCCATGATCTCTTGTCCACCGAGGTTGAGCATCTTGCAGTCGGTGAATCCCTCCTTCTTCTCCTCGGCGTCGTCTTCCGCCACCTCTTTGGAAAAATGCTCTTGAACGTTCTTCTGCGACGACCGCCACGCCACGAGCGCCGCAAGTACGGCGACGAGCGCGGCAAGCAGGGCGAATAACAACAGAGCCGCGGCCATCCGTCTTGGAGGGATGGGTGTTGCCATGTTCAGCGACCGAGTTATCTCTGCCGCGCTGGTCTATAATCACCTTGTTTTTTTGTTTTGCGTGCTTGCTAAGAGGTGAGCCTCACGTACACGTGGTTGCCTCCTCCGACGCGCTTGCACATCAGGTGGCACACGACCGCACCGCTTAGCTCAGCGGATACCTCGGACGCCGTCGGGCGCGCGTTACCGAGGTCCTTTTGCAAATGGAAGGCGGTCGCCATCTGTGCGGTCTGCTCGATCGCCTTGAGCACGCGAGAGGCCGTCGCCGACCCGTTGATGGTCACCGACCGCGTCGCAAAGTATTCGTCTGCGATCGGGTAGAAGATCTTGACCTTGTTGGTGTGAAAGAGCTGATCGCCCATACCGACCGCTCCGCTCTTCTCCACGAACTCCGCAGCCGAGTCGCGTCCGAGCCTCCAGCACACCGAATGCCCGCGTTTGTCCTCGAATCGATACCATCCAATGCTTTCCGGGAGGTCGCCTTGGGGGACGAACGGAGCCCTCGTGACGCCGGCCGTCGAGACGACGTTGCCTGCTTTGGAAGGCTTCTTCACGACCCCTGCTTGCCTGCGCTTCGGAGTGGCACGAGTCGCCCCGCCGACCATCGCCGGCGGCTGTGCGGCCAGCGTCATAGGGACCAGGTTGGCGGACGCGACCGACATCTTCGTTATAAAAACGCGCTAGATATCATTTTACATTCGGGCCGGCCCGACGACGGGTCCATGCTCAAACGTAGATTGTATGGACTCGAGAAAGCATGTGAGATCCATCGCATTCTCGGTAATGAACGTGCGGCTTCAGGGTTCCCTTAATCGGAACCTTGTAAGATGCAGGCATGCGAAGCCGTAGCTTGGCATTTCCGTTCAAGTCCGCACTTGCGACCCCGGAATTTGCGTACTTTTGATAGGCAATCCATGTGTTTTCTTTCACCCCGGCGCCCGATTCTGCGCCCCAGTAAATCACCTTTGAATGTTCGCTTCGAGATCCATCGCACCAAATCGAGTTTGAATGCGCCGACGAGGCCCCAATTCAGAGCGCCGACGACGATCAAGAACAGCGTGAATAGTTCCAGGACTGTCCACATTCTATATCATATCACGTACGGATTTACATCCGCTTCTCCAGAGTCTCCGCGCTCATCGCCGCGTCGCCCGCCATGGTGCGGTTCCACGCACCGACCTCTGCCCCCATCGCCCGCATGGCGATGTACGTCGAATCGAACGCCCGCTCGCGTTCTTCCTTCGAGGCACCAGGGCGCGCGAGGGCGTCGACGGACGAGCGCGCTTCGGACAGGGCCTTGACCAGGCGATCTGACGATGTGCGCCATGTGGCCTTGTCGCCGCTCTTCTCCATGCAGGCTCTGAGATCGACAATGAACGTAAGAAAATGCATCGGACGTTCACCGCCTGTGTCGCCTACCTTGCTTCGGAGTCTTCTCCTTCTTGGCGGCAGGCTTCTTGACGCTCGCGCGAGGCGCCGCGGGGTCGTCGGCGGCGATCGGCGCTGCCGTCGTCACGCAGGCGGCCCTCATCCTGCCTCCCGCGTCGACGAGGTGCTCGTATACGACGGTCGCGTGCGACCCCTGCGTGTGCGTGTGCGTGTGCGTGTGCGTGTGCGTGTGCTTGTGCTTGCTGATCCGTGCGACCTTGGTCAGGTCGACGAACATCGGCTCGGCGTGGCACTTGACACGTTCGCGTGTGAGCAGCATGCCGCCTCCGCCGACGATTGCGAGCTGAAGAGGCGTGCGTGCAGCCACGACGGCGCCGATTAGGGCCGCGTAGGAGGCGCCTGCGCCCGTGCCTGTTTGGGCGCCGCCGGGAGGCCTGAGGCGCACTGGCAGGGCAGACAGCATCTCGGCGCGGCGCTCGGGGGTCGACATGGACGCCACCTGTGCGCGATCGTGGCGCACGCGCTCGACGATCGACAGCCAGGCGCCGGGCGCCAAGCCGGCGCGCTTCAGCACGTGCCTGGACTCCTTCCCGAGCGCGGCCGGCTCGGCGACCTCGCGGAGCAGCCGCAGCAACGACGCGTGGTCCGACCCGGGGACGGCGATCGAGGCAAACAGCTTCGCGGGCGACCTCCCGCGATCGGCCCAGAGCGAAGCGGACTCTGAGCCGCCGGACTCGAGGAGAGCCGCGAGGTCGCCGGCGTCCTCGCCGCATCCGTGCGCGACTCCGACGCACAGCAGTATGGCGTTCCACAGGCTCAGCTTGAGCGCTTCGACCGTGCGCTGCACGCGCCGCCCGAAGTCGGTCACGACGCCGTCGTCCCGGTCCTCGGCCAACCCGCAGCGACGCATCGCCGCAGCGGCGCCGGCGATCTGCGCCGCCGTCGGCGGCGTGATCAGCTCGCCGTACCGCGCGGCGACCGACGCGAGCGTCGGCGCATGTGCATGCGCATGCGCATGCGCATGCGCGTCGGTCGATGCGGGCGCGGGCGAAGGCGGTGAGGCCGCGGGCGCCGGCGGAGAGGCGCACAGCGACGCGAGCGTGTGCTCGCTGAGGTCGACGGTCAGCACCGCCGGCGGCGGGAACTCGGGCAGAGCGTCGAACGCCGCCTTGGTGTACAACAGCAGCGCGACGCCGGGCGACGTGCGCCCGGCGCGCCCGATGCGCTGCAGGATCTGCGCCCGCGTCGCCATGCCGCGCTTGACGACCGTGCAGCGCGTCGTCGCGTCCCACGTGCTCGTCAACTGCAGTCCGGTGTCGATCACGTGCGTGATCCCGTGCAACGTCAAGGACGACTCGGCCACGTTGGTCGCGACGTACAGCCTCGCGGATTCCGCTTCTGTTCCTTTTCCCTTTGGGCCGGCAGAGGAGGGGTCCACCGCCGCCTTCGCCAGCGCCGGGGGCGCCAGGGCCGCGTCTTGCTCGCCGCGCGTCATCTTCCCGAAGAGCGAGACGCACGCGCACGACTCGGGCGCGATGTCTTTGAACGCCTGGCATCCCGACACGGCGTCCCGCGTCGTCGGCACGAAAAGGATCGCCGCCGGGCTCTCCCTGCCGGCGCCGACGGCGTCGGCCAAACCGCCTGCGGCGACACGTAGCCCGCGCTCTAGGTAGTCGCCCCCGCCCTTGCCTCCACCGTCGCCGAGGAATTGCCTCTCGATCGGGTGCATCGCGGCCCCCTCGACAGACACGACGCCGACGGAGAGACCGGCTCCGCCGTAGTAGCTACTGAACACGGCAGGGTCGATCGTCGCGCTCATGACGACCAGACGCAGCTCCGGGCGCGCGACGAGCGCGGTCCTCAGCGCCATCAACAGCATGTCGGTCGGCACGCCGCGCTCGTGCGCCTCGTCGACGAGCACCGCGGAGAAGTCGCGCAGAAGCGGATCGCGGCGCATCTGCGCGAGCAACGCACCGTCTGTCGAGTACAGCACGCACGCCCGCGATCTGTCAAACGCGCCGGGGGGCGACCCGCGATACTGGTACCCGACTTCGGCGCCGACCTCGACGTCGAGAGTCATGGCACCTGTGCGCGCCGCGGCCTGCACGGTGGCGCGCTTCGGGATCGTCACGGCGATGCGCGCGCGATCCCGCGGCGCGCCGGCTCCGGAAGCCGCCATCGTCATCACGCGCCTCAGCATCAGCGGCACCGCCAGGACCGTCTTGCCCGACCCGGTGCCGGACACGACGACAGTGACACGGTTCTGGTCGAAGGAGGCGACCAGCGCCCGCAACGTATCCTTGCGTGCGTATAAGGGGAACGTAGACCATTTTGCAGCCCATTCTGCGCGTGCAGGGGAAAAGGGACGCCCGTTGAGGGGGTTGAGAGATGCATTCCCATTCGCATTAAGCGGATCATCGCCGCGCCCCCAGACTCCGATCCTCCTTGCGCTCATGTTTTCCGACTGATGCTTAATCTCTATGCACCTTTTCGGCAGGCAGGCGGCAGGCAAGCAGGAAGCAACAAAGCGTCGGTCGTCCTTTGCTGCGTTTTCTAGCCAGTAAGAAGTAACATGAAGGACGACGAGGCGGGGCGGAGGAAGGACACCGGGCGGAGGTACGCGCTCATGGCGGCAATCGCTGGCACCGTCGTCTCCGCGATCTGGGCCTCGGCGCTGACGGCGATGAAAGCGGGCAGCACTGTGCGCGCAGCGGCTGCGTTGGCTGTTGCCTGCTGGGTAGCGAACGACGCCGCATGGTTCGCCTGCGCCGCGGGAATGCTCTTGGGAGCTGACGACGAGGGAGACAGCAAGCGAACCGTCGGCGCAAAGGGCCTTCTCGTAGTTCACGAGGCCGTGCAATCGCTAGAGGAAGGCGGTGTTGCATACCAGCTTGCAAGGGTCGACCCCCAGGCACTGGCAACGGCTATGAAGAGGCTTGCCGATGCAGACCGTGCCGTGACAGCGGCCATCTCTCGCCGAGTCTCGGTCGCTGGAACGGTGGCTATCACGGGAATGCTCGCAACGGCTGCGCTCGTCCGTTTCCAAAGCCCGCCCACGCCCGCTGCTGACTTTATAACAGGAGGGGGGGGGCTCCTCGTACCAGGGGAAAGCCCTCCTCGCATGGCAGAAAAGAGAAGGCACCTGCAAGATGGAGGTGCTGACGAAGCGACTCTCTTGAAAGACTGCCCGACGACGATAGTCACCACCGTGGAGACAAAAGTAGACGCACCTACTCCCTTCACCATCACGACCACCGTCGAGACCAAAGTGGTCGCCACCGAAGACGGTTCGATCAGAGTGCTTCCACCGAATTCCATGCCTCATCATCAGCTTCATGACAATGAAATTAAAGTCGTATCGACAAAAATCCTTGCATCCGACATATTGCATACCAATTGCCACAAGGTGCTTGAAGAAATTGTGGTACCTAGCGGCGTGCCATATATCACACCAGCCACAAGGGAAGACGTCGCCGTGGCGACAAAGCCTTCGGAGTATCTATCCTCCGTCGTCAAGGTCGAAAACGTCGTTGCGCCGAGGGCATCAGAGGCCGCCGTCGCCGAGGCAGAAGACGTCGTTGCGCCCAAGGCATCAGAGGCCGCCGTCGCCGAGGCTGTCGTTGCGCCGAAGGCACAGGATCCTCCTCTAGCCCAGCTCGCCGAGGCAGAAGACGTCGTTGCGCCCAAGGCATCAGAGGCCGCCGTCGCCGAGGCTGTCGTTGCGCCGAAGGCACAGGATCCTCCTCTAGCCCAGCTCGCCGAGGCAGAAGACGTCGTTGACGCCTCAGAAAAGGACGTTGCGTTCTTGACCCACAGGCTCATCTCCTCTACCCGCGATGACATCCTCGTGATTCCCACTTTGCCCTCCGAGAAGGTCGCGATTCCGACGCCTTCTCCTGTCGTCTTATTGGATTCTGAAAAGCTCATAATCCCTGTGATCCCGGATGAGCCTTCCCCACCTCCAGCTGAGAAGCTCGTGATCCCAAAGGCACCTCCTTCCCCCCCTCCTCCGGAAAAGCTCATGATCCCAGATCCCCCGGCCGCCTTCTTGACCCCTGAGCCCTCTGAGAATGTCGTGATGCCGACGAAGCATTCTCCGGTCGCCATATTGGATTCGGAGAAGCTCGTAATCCCTGTGATCCCGGATACGCCTCCCCCCCCTCCTCATGAAAAGCTCGTGATCCCGGATACGCCGTCTTCACCTCGGGCCGCCTTCTTGACCCCTGAGCCCTCAGAGAATGTCGTGATTCCGACGACGCCTTCTCCGGTCGCCATATTGGATTCGGAGAAGCTCGTAATCCCTGTGATCCCGGATACGCCTCCCCCCCCTCCTCATGAAAAGCTCGTGATCCCGGATACGCCGTCTTCACCTCCGGTCGCCTACTTGACCCCAGAGCCTTCTGAGAAGGTCGTGATTCCGACGACGCCTTCTCCGGTCGCCATATTGGATTCTGAGAAGCTCGTAATCCCTGTGATCCCGGATGAGCCCTCCCCACCTACAGATGAGAAGCTCGTGATCCCGGATACGCCGTCTTCACCTCCGGTCGCCTACTTAACCCCAGAGCCTTCTGAGAAGGTCGTGATTCCGACGACGCCTTCTCCGGTCGCGATATTGGATTATGAGAAGCTCGTAATCCCTGTGATCCCGGATGAGCCCTCCCCACCTACAGCTGAGAAGCTCGTGATCCCGGATACGCCGTCTTCACCTCCGGTCGCCTACTTAACCCCAGAGCCTTCTGAGAAGGTCGTGATTCCGACGACGCCTTCTCCAGTCACCATATTGGATTCTGAGAAGCTCGTAATCCCTGTGATCCCGGATGAGCCCTCCCCACCTACAGCTGAGAAGCTCGTGATCCCGGATACGCCGTCTTCACCTCCGATCGCCTACTTGACCCCAGAGCCTTCTGAGAAGGTCGTGATTCCGACGACGCCTTCTCCGGTCGCCATATTGGATTCTGAGAAGCTCGTTATCCCTGTGATCCCGGATGAGCCCTCGGAGAAGATCGTGATCCCGGAGACGCCTTCCCCACCTCCGGTCGCCTTCTTGACCCCTGAGCGTTCTGAAAAGCTCGTGATCCCGAAGACGCCTTCTCCGGTCGCCTTATTCGATTCTGAGAAGCTCATAATCCCTGTGATCCCGGATGCCCCATCCCCACCTCCGATGGTTTTCTTAGATTCTAGGATCCCGGAGAAGATCGTGATCCCGGAGACGCCTTCCCCACCTCCGGTCGCCTTCTTGACCCCTGGGCTTTCTGAAAAGCTTGTGATCCCGAAGACGCCTTCTCCGGTCGCCTTATTGGATTCTGAGAAGCTCATAATCCCTGTGATCCCGGATGCCCCCTCCCCACCTCCGGTGGTTTTCTTGGATTCTAGGACCCCCGAGAAGATCGTGATCCCGGAGACGCCTTCCCCACCTCCGGTCGCCTTCTTGACCCCTGGGCTTTCTGAAAAGCTTGTGATCCCGAAGACGCCTTCTCCGGTCGCCTTATTGGATTCTGAGAAGCTCA
>Ga0209702_10006385_pt1 | contig 15176 bp, 19 predicted proteins | sample FRY01_FD_187210 | JGI IMG/M metagenome (GOLD analysis project Ga0209702, IMG submission 187210) | Freshwater microbial communities from Lake Fryxell liftoff mats and glacier meltwater in Antarctica - FRY-01 (SPAdes) (version 2) | ecosystem: Environmental > Aquatic > Freshwater > Ice > Glacier... | reverse complement strand
ATCTATCGCGTCTTCGTCGTTGGCGCTTACAGAACCGGATATTCCTCCTCCCGAGGGCAGCATGTCGCTGCATATAAAGCCAGAAGTGGTATATAGAAATTATCAGGGTTTAACGAACGGTGGTCAGTTCGTGTCTGCTAAATTTACTTTGATTTGGTTAAGTCTTTTCATGAGCTCTTGCTTTGATATTGATTTTGGACCAGTCGTGTTGTCTTGGTCCCATTCTATTTCATTCAAAGCCTTTTTGGTGTTTTCATTGAGCAGTCTTACTTCTTTCAATAAACAGTTTAACTTTTGCACAAGTTTATTTTCATGGAGAACATCAACTCAGAATTCAGAGCAATTCACAAACGAGTCGTTGAAGGCAATGCAGGTGAATTTGTAGTCTTTATCGGAATTGTACACTAATTTGTGGAACCCGTCGCCGTCGCGATGAAGATCTCCAACGTAGTTCATTTCGCCTTTACTTTCCCCGAGGTACACCTTGTAGTGGCTGTCTGATGTGACGGGTGCATTGAAAGCAACTGATTTGGAGACCACTTGGAAAGGCGGGTTGGTGATGGGCAAGTTGTAGTGGTACACGTACACGAAGCCTTTATCTGTGTGATATTTCTCGACTGTGCCGGATGCTGAGAGCCCGCCGCTGGCCTTGGTAGAAAGCAAGGCCCCGAAGGTCTCGGGTGCAGCACGAAAGTAAAAGACCACAGCGACCAGCACAACAAGTACAGCTGCAATTACATAAACCAACATTATAGTATTGGTTTATAAAATTATATTTTAGAAATGTCAGTTACTTTTTGGCTTTGACGCGTTTCAGGTAAATGTCTTCCCGTTCTTCCATGGACTGATCTAAAATGACCCGCTCAATAGCCTCGTTCTTGACGTTGTTTTTCATAGACTCCTCGAGGTTCTTGCGATTGAATATCTTTTTCTTGCTGTTGAGTAGTTTAATGGTGTTTTCTCCGATCTTGACATAGTCTTTGCCAGAGCCTGAGATATGGTCGGAAATCTGCTCCGAGTAGGTCAATTTCTGAGATTTCAAAGCATTTAAACGCTTGAACAACGTCTTGATCTCATCGTCGATTTCAGTGTATACTTTGACCAGAGTCTCGACGTTGTTGGTTGCCATTTACATGGCAACCTGAAATAGTTCGAGCAATTTAACGCAACTTCTTACTCGACTTACACGACTGAAATCAATTTGACACGGTACATGACACTTGCCCCCGAGCCTCCTGTAAAAGCAGGTGCATGGCGTAATTTGATTTTTTGACCCGTTCCCCATGTGATATCGATCCTTTGACCATCCGACCCTAAACTCGCAGAAAGTCTCGTCACTCCTCCTCCTGTTCCTGAGCTCGAAGCAACGAATGTAGCGTGGGCCCCGTTGTCTTGGGCGCTCAAGAGGTCACCACCTTGAACGGCCGTCACTAAAATCATATAACTCCCTGCAGTGCCAGAATTCAGAATATCAACGGCCGCCGTCGAGTTATCGAGCAAGGAAACGACTTCGGTGGCGTCGGGGAGGGAGCCATTTACTAACCCATCTTTAATCAAAACACCTTCTACTGTGACCCCAGAGTCGGGCGTGGTCTCATTGATGACATTGACATTGAGAAGACTGTCGGCGGCGACTTCATTGGCTTGGATTGTGACGGAGCCGACATCCATTGCCGAGTATCTCTGGACACTGAACATGGACGTGCCAGATTCGTCAATTAGACGAGGGGCGAGTGAGGTATATGCAATATTCCATCGGTCATCGACTTCTCTGTAAAATGTAGCAATGTAGGCGCTGTTGTACAGCGTGTAGGCTCCTGCCGCCGACGGAGCCTCGCTCAAGTCCAGTCCGTTTGTTTCTCCTGCGGTGTAAATTGTAGCAGTTTGAGTAGCACCCGTGTAGCTTTTGATCCGTCGGGTGTACACGACAGCATCGACAGTGAATTTTATCCAGAATCCATTGTAAAAGCCATCCACGCTACTTGAGTCGGCCGCGAGGACAAGCGTTCCTGGAGTAGCAGAGCCAGCCTGGAAAACTCCTGCAATAGCGCCAGCACCCGTGTCCTGGACCACGTCCCCTGACCCGTCGTCATTTGCGGTCTGGTGCCGTCTAATGAGAATTCCGCCATCGGCTCCCAGTTCGCCAACACCTGAATTGATGGCAATGACATTGTCCTCGACCGCCAGTGTTTGCGTGTTGATAATGGTATTTGTGCCTGAAACGACGAGATCACCAGCGATGGTCGTCGTGGAATTTGCTGTCCCAATCACGACGGGCACAGAGCTCACCGTTGCGATTTTAATTCCATTTGAAACGTCTTGTGAATCGATGGTAATTCCCCCAAATGAGCTCAGATCGACTCCACCAGCCGAGGTAAATAATTTAATGGCATCTGAACCTGTCCCTGAAGAGTTCAAGACAATAGAAGAATTTGTAGAACCTAATAAATTAATGGAGAGGTCCTGTGCCACGTCGTCGGTGACGAGATTGATGCTGCTTGCTGTGTTTTGAGCGTTGATTAAGAATGGCCCGTCCGTGGAGGAGACGGTGACCCCTGCTGTTCCCGCTGAAATGACAACACCCCCGGCGGCGTTGGTGGCAGACAATGTCAGAGCATTGCTTACAGCAGAGCCAGGGTTGACGATAACTCGCCCTGATGCTGCCCCGAGCGTTAAATTCGAGCCACCACTCACGTTGAAATATGAATTGGCATTGGAGTCGAGTGTAATGGAATTGTTGGCATTGACATCGAAGCCATCCCCTGTATTGATGATAACGTCCTGTAATAAAGAGCCAAGCGTGAGGTTCCCGGCGGTCACGTTAAAATACGAACTGGCCCCGCCCTGTAATTCAATGGCGGCGTTTGTTGGTGTGAAAGCAATTTTGTTAGTCCCCGCGACGGCAAAGGCACCGTCCGTTGTATCGATGGTCGTTTGGTCAAGGAACGTTGAGCCATTTACATCCAAGACAGACGACTGACTTGAAATGAACACGGAGCCTTCGCCCAGGCTCGCGTCTAAGCCAGCAGAGACATTCAAGTCTCCGTAGATATGGAATTGTTTTGGGTCTGACATAACCACGCAAGATAAAAAAAAATATTTATTTTATCTTACTTGTTTATAAACAAATGAAGTTGTCGAGTATCACATCGTGGATGAAATCTAATTACATGTTGCTTATTGTGTTGGCTTTGAGTGTCGCCGCCCTCACAGTCGCCTTCGTGAATGAAGGGTTTACACCGCTTCCCGGAAAATTATACACGCTATTCCCTGCGACTGCAGAAACAGAAAGAAAAGCAGTGTCATTCGCCGACTTTTTTAAAGTCAATGACGAGGCACGGACACCAGCGTTGATCTCGGGTGGCGAGATTGGCGTTGTCAATGGGAAAATGAGCGGCGAAATGAGCGGCGAAGAAATGACTTAAAGGCATAAAAACAACGAGTATAACAAAATGAACAACATTCACAACCAGCTAATTTCCGCCGAGGACATTGCACTTATCCTTAACAAGCACACAAACACAGCCACGACGACCGTGAATGATATCGGGATATTCAGGAAATCGTTCATGCACAAGTCATTCACACTAAAAGACGACACGACCGAGGAAGAGGACAATTCCTGTATGTTTGAACTTGATGACGCATTGTTCTCTTCAAATGAGCGCCTCGAGTTTTTAGGAGACGCTTTCTTGAATTTAGCAACGGCCGAGTACTTATTTGAGAAATTCCCAGAGAAAGATGAAGGATTTCTTACCAAATTGAGAACCAAATTAGTAAGAAACACTCAGCTCTCGTACCTTGGCGAAAAATTAGAATTCAATAAATGGCTTCTGATTTCTGCTCACGTTGAGCGAATTTCCGGAAGAGACAACCCAAGGCTCGTTGAAGATGTCTTTGAAAGTTTCCTTGCTGCCGTCTATATTGACCAGGGTCATGACACGTGCAAAAGATTTATCTTCAGCTGCTTTAATACCTACATTGACTTGGATTTTTTGGCCAATAACAACGACAACTACAAGGATATTTTACTTCGGTTCTTTCAGACAAAGAATTGGACCTTCCCTGTCTATGAAACGATATTCCATACCGGCGACGTGTATAACCGTCAATTCACGACCGTTGTTGTTGTTAAAAAGGAACTTTACAGCGACAACTGCCTCGGCAAAATCATCCCAACCCAATCAAGAATGCTTCAAGAAACCCAGGACCCCGATGGAAGAGATAATTTAAGGAATCTCATGGACCAGCACTATGTCATTTGCCAGGGCACGGGAAAAACCAAGAAAATCAGCGAGCAAGAGTGCTCGCGGTTGGCGCTGATTATTCTTAAAGTCTCTAAAAACTTTTGAGCGGTTTGTTTGTGTTAAAAAATCTAAATAAAAATCTCGCGTAGTACTACCACACTCAAGAATGTCTCGAATTCCCACTAACTGGGACCCAAATGATGAGAAGAAAATATACAACAACCCAGTCCGGCTATCCGACAAGGCCTTCTCGACGGCCAATGAGCCAGATTTAGTGTACACTGAGCGAGTCGATTTCCTTCACGTTTCCTCCATCGACAGGAACATTGACTCTTACCCGCATGTCAATAATTACCGAATCACCTTTGAGGATACATTTAAAAACGTCAAGTCTGTCAAAATGATTGGAGCTACCATTGCCAATCAAAATGATATCTTGGACAATCCGTCGATCATCGTTCAAATCGATGAAATCAATCATCTCAATTTCAGTTCAAATAACATCAACAAGGGATTTGCTGTGCTTCCATTGAAGGGGCCGTCGAGGACCACGGACGGGTTCATTGTGCCTGAAATGTCGTGCAATTTGAATTCATTCGTTGAGCTCCGGACACCCATCGCCAAACTAAATACCTTTACCCTCAGTATCACGGGCATTGACGGGCAAGACATTGATTTCGGGGACCCGAGCGGCTCCTTGTTGAAAAAGTACCAAAACACATTTTTATTTAGAATCGTAACGATGGAGAAGAGCAGAGCCCCGCTTCACCATAGAAACGTCTATTAGTTGTTTTTTTTTTATATTCGGATACCAAGACAAATGGACGAATACGAGAAAATGATGGAAAAACAAGGTCAATATGCGCTCGTTGATTTCAACAAGCGATGCAACTTGACGGCTTCGTCTGGGTTTTTAAACACCAGAGGGACCGGCGTGGCACCCAGGAACGTTGAGGTAGAGAGCAGGCTCAGGAACATTCAGCTCAAGAACACAAAGGACCAGGGCCTGAAAAAAAATCCATTTAATTTCCAGTCCCAGTCAAAATTCAACGTCGACAACAGCCTCGAGCCAGCCTTCACGCGAGAGAGAAAGACATGCTCGGATATCTCTGATATTTCTTACATCCAGTACACATTCCAGCCCAATCTTCAAAATCCCCAGGAATTCGTCAAGTTCGACGTGGGGATCGACACAAGACACGAATCGCGATAATTTCAATTATAATCTATACTCAGAGTAAATGGCAATCTCGTATCTTCTCGGCTACACGAATCTGTTGGATGGAAAAAATGTATATGAAACACAGACCGCAGATACACCCGACACTGCTCTTTACAACCTTCAATACACGATCTCAAAAGTCCTTCTTGAGCAGTACAAGGTCAATATCCCAAACAATGCTCTTGACGAAATCAACTTTATCTCCAATGATATACCTGCAATTGTCCTCAATAAAAATTTGTCTTTGGAATGTACCAAGAATGACCTCGAAGACCTTCAAATCCTCTGTTATAATAAAATTACAAGCAAAGGCTACATTTACAACACATCGACGATGCAGGCTTGCTTCAACTTTTTCTTGAAGCAAGTTATAACAAAAGAACCCGAGATGACACCTGAAGTCAAGAGTCTGATCGAGTCGTTTAAACATCTAAAGGCTCGAACTGTTACTCGCACTACACTCGCCGACGATATCCAGTTCATAAAAAGATTAAAAAGAATTGAGAGCATGCATGCCTTGCATCTTTCTACAGTGATTAGCGATTAAAAGCACTTGCCTTGAATTTTTAGCGTCTTTGCCGTCGAACCAAAACGTGAAGCCGTCGGTGTGTGGGATGCGATTGCTGTTGGGCGTGCCGTCCTCGTGTGGGTACATGCTCCAGGCGACGCTCCCGCAAACATTCTGAATGGACTCGATTTTATCAAACCAGTCTTGACCAAACTGCGACGAGTATTCGCCGATAATGTATGGTTTCCCTGCACTCAGACTGCGCGAGGCATCTCGAGAAATCCGGGTATAGTCGTGCTCGTAGAAGTGAGAGCTGTGACAGTCTAATTCAGTGACTTTAAAATCATTTGACGTATGAGACCCGAGGGTTTCATCTGAGCCGTTCAAGACGAGGTGGTTCTTGTCGATGCTTTTGATGTATTTCGTCGTGTTGGTGATCCACTCTTGCGTGGGAATGGCAGTGCTTCCGCTGTCTGGTCTGTACTGCCCGAGCTCATTCCCGAGCTCAATGAATGCCAGCTCCGTCGCGTTCTTGATGGCGATGCCCGTGTACATATTGACGTGATTCAGCCATTTACTGATGAAATCATAGAAATCTTCACGAACTTCAAGATTGGTAAAGAAGGTGTCTCTTGGAATACCCCGGGTCTTGGTGAAATCTCCATAGGAGCCATTGTACCAGTTATACACGTCAATCAACGGACAAATGAGCTTCACCCCGAACTTTTTTGCCTCGGAAAAGGAGAAATCAATGGGTTCCCATGCAAAGTCGTTGAGGTTGTTGTCAAAGGGCCTGAGCGAGTTCCTATTGCCTGTGGTGATCCCGAGCGAGTGGCTTCTGACGACTGTCGCAGACATTTTAGCAGCGCCAGCAAATATCTCGGTGATCTGAGGGTGGGTCGGGTACGTGAATTGCTCCGTGAGCCCCAGCATGTAGCAATTGAAACCCACTGGCACGAATTTTTTCCCATTGAGTTGAAATGAGACCCCCGCCGAGCTCGCCGACACAAATGCGTCGTCTTTGAGTTCATTCGGGGATTTCCAGAGCTGGTAGCCAGGGGCAGTGATACCCGACGACACGTGATTTGCGTCGGCAATGTACTCGATCCCATTGACAGACACGGCGGTCCCTGCAGAGTAATTGGTGCCCGTCTTCCAAGCGGGCCGTGTCGGGGTCGGTGGGGTCGGTGGAGGCACGGTGCGCGGTGCTCGTTTAGCAATAAAAGTCGTGACCCCTCGTTTATGCACGGAATCATGCGCGTCATTGATGTCCAAACCTGTTTTCAAGAAAGCTTTCCCAGACTCCCATTCATAGACGATCAATGCCACGGACTCGTCGGAGAACAGCGAGGATAAAATAGAACCAATGTCCCTTGAAGTCAAGGTTTTGTACGAAAAACGAGGAGACTCGCCAACGGCCACGTCATCGATCTTGAGCCAATTTTGGTTGTTGCTGTCCTGGTAAATCGTGTTGCCTAAAATTTGCTTTCCTAATAGACTCTTCATTTCATTGAAATAAGAAAATATTTTCAATTAAATGTAATTGTTTGCTTGACACAGCAGAGCTCAAGTCTTGCTTGCTTTAAGCAAGAAGTCTGCAATCACGCCCCGTAGTTCTTTGTTTTTCTCCATGTAGTCTCCTACGAGGTCTCCGACTTGACGTGCGAGACGTCCAGCAAGAAATTTATAGACCTGACGATTGCCCATGGCTTTTTCTAAATTGAACAGTTCCCTATACATGAAATATCCCAGCACCATCATAGTAGTACCCAATAAGAGGGAGAGTGCGATCAGTTTATCCTCCCTGTCTTTTTCGCCCCTGTACTTGTCAATATAAAACGACAGAAATACAATAAGAGCGATGAAATTGGCCAATACAATGTAGATTGTCATTCTATGATACTATGATACGGAAATATAAAAAATTAGGATAATATCGAGTGGGCATCGTCTTTATCGTCTTTATCGTCTTTATCGTCGTCTTCAGGGCTTTCGTCAAATATAGGTTCCATTGCCGGGACGACTTCCTTGGTCATGTCGAGTTTCTCATAGACAAAGGTCTTGGCCAACTCGTAGCCCATGATTTTATCCGAGTCTTCCTGTGTTTTCGTGCCATCCTCGACCATCTGCATTAATGTGATCATTTTTTTGAGGATTTCCATGAAGTCATCCGAGTTTTCAGATACCATTTTAAAGAGGTAGGGGTAGTCTTCGCTGAGAGTCTTGTATTTGATTTCAAGTGAAGATTGAGGCATCTGGGCTCGTTTATCTGAGCGCATGTTATAGACCTGCTTGAGCAGTTCATCTGATTTGAGTTTCATTTACAGTGTATAGTTTTTAGACTCTAAGTTAATTTAGACTCCAAGTTAAGATGTTAGACTGCATGCAAATTCGTGTAAAATTTGCGCTTTTGGGCTCGGACTGTGCTTAAAATCACTTTAAAATAAAAAATCATACTACCAGAGGGACGTCATGTCTATAAAGTGCTTGAATTGCAACGAGACTGGACATATTTTCAAGCATTGCAAGAACCCAATTCTTAGTTTTGGGATCATTGGGTATAGGATTATTGGGGGTGTTGTCAATTTTATGCTCATACAAAGGAAGGATACCATGGGCTACACGGATTTTGTTAGAGGAAAGTACAGGGAATACAATAAAACTGAATTTCTACATACCTTTATCGGAGAAATGACGCCAAACGAAAAGACGAAGCTTCTCACGCAGTCATTCGACCAGATCTGGGATGATTTATGGGTCTGCAAGGATTCTGGGATTTACATCAATGAATATGAAAAGGCCAAATACAAGTTCAGTAGATTGAATCTTGAGAGTCTGCCGTTCAAAGAGCCTTCGAGGTATCACATGCAGGAATATGGATTTCCGAAAGGAAGAAAGAACATGCACGAAAAGCCGGTTCATTGTGCGATAAGAGAGTTTTCTGAAGAAACGGGGTTTTGTAAAAACGATATCATCATCTCAAGGGACATTGAGCCTCTTGTAGAGTCGTTTGTAGGTTCCAACGGCGTGCAGTACACCCATGTCTATTACATTGCCCGCGTGATGTCTGACAAAGTCCCTGGTGTGGATGAAAAGAACCACAAGCAAATGGAAGAGATAAAAAAGGTAGCCTACTATACCTTCAAGGAGGCTCATGGGCTGTTCCGAGACTATGATGTTCAGAAAAAGCAAGTCCTCTGCGACATCAATCGGCTACTGCTCAGGAAACTGAAAATTCTACATCGAGAGCCACTCGGGTTTGGCACGGGAAAAACTGAAAATTAAAAAAATAGGCAGTGTATGGAGTCCCAGCTGTTTCTATTGAAAGCGAGTTCATTTGCTCATTCGTTTTTCACGTTGTCTTCTATATTTTCGGTTGTACTCATCTCATTTGATAGACACAGCGGCATCGTTGATGCAGGGGCTTTCCTGACTTTTTTCTCCTTTTTCCTGTTCAGACGATGCGTGCTAATCGATATCCATAGACATATCCAGAAAGATTTGATTGAAGTGCCGTATTTGGCTCAGGATTCCTTCACGCGAGACTCTATAAAACACGTTGTTAATAAAATCTTTAGAAACAAAGTCAAACTTCACCCAGAAAAATCTAAATTTATCGAGCAAACACGGCTCGACATTCTTAAAAACGTTGAGCCCTTTATCCAGGAAAACGAGCCCATGGTCATTCAGGAAATGTACAACCGAAAAATCCAGTACATTGCCGGGAATATCATACTGGGATCTATATTGATGTCCAAGTACCAAATGAAGTGGTTCCCCTCTGTGCTCATGTTCTGGGTGATGACCACCTTTCCGTTTTAAGTCGGGGCTTGAACGCAGCGTGCGTTTAACTCTCGTAAAAAATATATTTTCATATATAAATGGAATTTGATGGCAAAATGATTTCGATCGTTGGTGTAATTTTAGTGATTTCTATGGGCTACTTCGTGTATCTTGTGTACCTCGACGTGTTGTCATTGAAAACTCAGGTCGAGGAAATCAAGGCGGGTAATCTCGTTGATTACGATGACGATTTCAGCCCTGAAGACCTCGAAGACCTCGAAGACCTCGAAGACCCCGAAGACCTCGAAGACCCCGAAGACCTCGAAGACCTCGAAGACCCCGAAGACCTCGAAGACCTCAAAGACGACATTGGCGCAGATTATGAAGACATTGACGACTATGAAGATGTTCTTGAAACAATCCTCGAAGAAACGGAGCCTGTAGCTGTAGAAATCTCACCCGTAAGCCCCGTAAGCCCCGTAAGCCCCGTAGAGCCCTCGGAAATCGAGATGGTAACTACTTCGGTCAAGCCAAAGAAAAAAAGAGTTCCAAAGGTAAAGGCGGCTGCTGCCGAGGCGCCAGTCGAATCGGTCGAGGCAGCTGTTCCAACAGAAACAACTGGTACCATCTTTGATTGAATCACTTCACAGTTGCACTTCAAACCCTGGCGCGCGTCAAATACTTAGAAATAAAAACTCAAGTATAACAACTACCTTCCAACCTACCAATGACAGACTTTGAAATCAGACGAGAATCAAACAGCAAGCAAGTTCCTTTAGAGTCGTTGAAAGATGTCTTAAGCGACACCATCACGACGTCGAGGGGGGGTGGGGTCGCGAAACCAGACCCCTTCTTTGCAAAGGCTGAGAAACCCAATCTTGGGATGGAATTTTTTGTCGAGGAGTCTGAGCAGGGAGAGCCGGCAGAGTCCGTTGCCTCTGAGGAATCGGGGCGCGCGGATCCTTTTATGCACCAGACACAGGCTTCTCGGGTGACAGAGATGTCGTTTGAAGAGTCTCAGCGAGAAAAAGCAAACTGTCTGTCTCAGTTGAAAAGATTCGAGAAGAGAGGTATTGTGGTCGGGCGCCGCTTTGGAATGGAACACTCGCTGGATGATATCAAGGGAGAGGTGTATCGCATCAAAAAAGAAAATCAAGTGGATGCTGGTGTCAATTACTGCAGACAGGGCCTCATGTTTTGTGTGAGCACCATCGAGATGATGAACAATAAATTCAAGGTTGGTGGGAACATGGACGGCTGGTCGCATGTCATTCTAAATGACATTGAAAACTATGACGAGGTATTTGAGGAATTGTATGAAAAATGGTACAGCAATATGGGCAGTAGCCCAGAGATAAAACTCATGAGTATGCTGGCTGGAAGTGCATTTATGTTTCATTTGCAGAAAAGCATGACGTCGCCTGCTCCCAGTGGAAGACAGCGAGAGATGTCTGGGCCCACTGAGGAGATGCTCCGGTCCCTTAACGAGTCAGATGACGACAATGAGTCGATTGTCTCTGTGGTAAGTTCTGTCGAGCCAGAGGTGAAGAGCATCAATATCCAGCCCCCTGGGAAAAAGGGGAGAGGACGTCCTAAAAAATTAAAGTAAGAAAAAAATATATTTCCATTTTAAATGAACAAGTCTGTTGATATTTTGAATGTAGATAAGGTCCCTGAAGAACTATCGAGCGTGTTGATTATAGTGAGTCTCGTGGGAAGCTACCTGGTCATTGGTGAAATGTCAGATGAGTACCCAGACTTTTTTTGTCAAAACATGACCAAAAAAATTATACTGTGGTGTGTCGTGTATGTACAGACAAAATCAATTTCCACAGCCTCTCTTGTCTGTATAGTAGTCGTCCTCTTGTTTCCAAGGATTTTCTTTGGGAAATTGTCTGGGTCGAGGGTCAAAAAATCTGAATAAATTGGGTTTTTTTTTCTAACAGTCAATATACAAAGATGGACGAATTAAGAAGTTTCTCACTTGTACGCGCCGTAACAGACACATCTTCTAAAAAAATCAAAATCGATGGCGGCCGATACCTTAACAGATCTCCTTCTGGGGCCGCCAAAAAGGCATTTACCCAGGCAGCAAGAGTTCATGAGAGATGCAAGAAAAATTCCAAGACAAAAAGACGGGCCGAAGACCTTCGAATGAACGTGACCATCGTTGAGACTACTGAAGGTAGTATTGGTAAAGAATATAAATACACCGTCTTTAGAGTCCCTAACGAGCAATTAGTCATGTCTTCGCCCAACAGACCTGCAGTGATTTACAAGTTCCAAATCAAAGCACTCTCGGGGTTGAATCGACCTGAGATGTTTTAACTAATAAAATTACCAACGTGCTGAAGCATTAGCCTCACGTGTATACCTGGCGTCCCATCGCGACAAACTGGTTTCCACAGCCAGTCTTCGCATGCAAGTTGTATCGTCTTTGCAGCCTTATTTTCAATGACGTAGATCCTTTTCCAATCCGCGAGCTTGTCCTCGTGCTGTTCCAGAAACTTGAGTGATACGCCTTTGTTAAAAGAAACATGCCCCCAGTCCCAGGGCAGGTCATGGTGTCTCTCAATGTACCTGCCCATAGACTCCAGACGCGAGAGACACATGTAGTCCCATGGAAATCTGTCGTGCCTTTCGACGAGCTCTGGGGTGACGTTTGGGTTCCCGGAAATAGACTGCTTACAGTACGAAGGGAAAGGGATCTGATAGAATCTCGGAGCATCTATTCGAGTTTCCAGGAATATGTCGAGCTCATACCCGGTGAGTCTCCTCAGAACGACCCGGATATCCCAGTCACGGTCCCTCGTTCTCTGTACTCGGATGAATGGAATGGAATTGTTGTTTGAAAGACCCCCCCTTCCATAGTACCAGGGTTTAGCTGCGTACTTGTCGAGGAATGCCTCATTGATGCTTGTGTTTAAAGACAGCCCGTAAATACCCCAGTGCCAATTTCTGTCAATGTGTTTCTCGATGAATTCCATCGAGACTGCTCTGTTTGCAGATAGCCCGAGCGGGCCCCAGTGCCAGTCTCTGTGCAGGTTGTTTTCTATAAACTCGGGTGTGATGTTTGTGTTGAGAGACAGAAACTTGTAGTTGAGTTGATGTGCGTGGGTGGATATAAAGTCCCATGGAGCCACGACGGAGAGATCCATCCAATTCCATGGTTCTGATATATGTCGCTCAATGAATCTTCGCGTGAGGTTCTTGTTCTTGGAAAGTATCTCAAAGTCCCAGGCATTGTCCATGTGTCTCTCGAGAAACTCGGACGACACGTTGGGGTTTTGAGAGAACATGGCAAAATCCCATCCAAATTTGTCCATGAGTCTCTTCACGTGCCTGTCGTCAATGTCGGGGAAATGCTCAATGTTGTTGACGCAAACTCGGAAGTGGCCGTGTGAAATATGAAAGGCCTGCATGATTCTAATGACGGACGAGGACGACTGTTCTGGAACATTTAGCATTTCAAGTAATCCGAGCAACATCTTTAAGACTGTTAAGACTGTTAAGACTGTTACTGACTGTTAAGACTGTTAAGACTGGTTGTCAAAATAAAGTTCGCTACGGACCGCACACGAACTAACTAAAATTTATAATAAGAATGGAAGGATTTTTATTATAAAATAAATACAACGAAGGGGTAATGAAGGGTAACGAAAAAGTTTAAAGTTCAGAAAAAACAGGAACATTTCCTTCCCGGTAAAGTTGATGTACATTGAGGGGGGCTGAGGAATCTCTGTCGAGACGGAAGATTTTGTCTGTGATGTACTCTTTATTGATATTGTCATCGATGATCAAATGGCTGGTGCTTGAGAGGCTGAGGCCGTTGGGGATTGAGCCGGCCACTAAGAGGACTTTTCGAGGAACAAGAGTGAGCCCATTGAAGAAGTTGAGAGAAAACTCAACGTGGTCGTCCGTGGCTTTCATTGTACGACCAGTCAGTGTTCTGTCCAGTTGAATGAAATTGATGGCCTTGTCTGCCCTGAAGGCCTCCAGCAACCCGAAATAAAATTCAAAGCTCGTCGTATAGACGACTATCGACCCAGAACTTGCCTTTATGATATCGAGACAGACATTGAGCTTTGTAGGGGGAGGTTTGTATTGCTCGTGGACAAGACACAGCTGCGAGTTGGATTCCCTGCATATGGGGCACTTGAAGTTCATTGTTATTTGAACTGTGCAGATACATTCAGCGCAAAATATATTCTTACAGCAACCAACGAGGACGGGATTGACCACTTTTGATAGACAGATCCCACAGTCCTCGGGGCCTTTGATGTTGTCCTGGATGGTCTTTTTTCTTTCCCTGAGACTTCTGATCTCTTTGTAGTGTTTGTGATTCGACAGCGGGTCGGTTTGGGAGAGGAGCAGGTTGATCTTGTTTATTTTCGCAGTAATTTCATTGGAAATACAGATAATCAAGTCTTTTTGAGAAATCACTACTCCGTTCAGGCTCAGGACGGCCCCGATGGAATTTTCCTGTAAAAGGCACCTCTTGCTGGCCGCGATGTCGGGGGGCGAGTGTCCGTGGTCCTGGTCGCAGACAAAGGAATTATAATTGACAACTGTGCTCGGTGGGATGTAGTAATTTGTTCGTACTGTGAAGTAATCAATTTCAGTGGTGTTCATGTGCTTGAAGGGGGCAAAGCGAGGGTACCGCGAAAAATCACTGTAATTAGACGTGATATACCAGGTAAAGAACCCGGTTGGGATTTTATGTGAATTGATGGTCGTGTCCGCCTCATCAATAAACACTCTTTTAAAAATATGGTTACCAAGAAACACATTCTTGAGCCGGTCAAAGCAAATGAAAACCACGTCAAAGTTGGCGTAGTTTTCAATGGGTAAGAGATCTCTTGTCTTATACACGAAATGGTACTTTAGTCCGCACGTTTTCACCTCGTCCATCCAATGGGTTTTTAGGTGGTCTGGGAAGATGACGACCGATGTATCCACGTACTCTTGGCCAGGTACCTGACGATAGTATGACCAGTTTTGCCGTACCACATTAAACTTTTTAACCGGGGTCTCAAGCTGTGCCTGGATGAGACCAAGGATGGTCATGGATTTCCCGGACCCTCCTTTCTCTGCGAGGATCCCGTTGTTTGTAAAGAGCTGCAAGTCACGGTCATTCACATCGAGGGAGAATTCCTTGGTTTCAAGCAACTGCATACGGGCGATACAGGCAAGCTGGTGCTTGTATAGACGACGAGCAAAGTCTTTGGGTTGCGTGGCAATCGGGTCATTGATGGTCAAGGTAGCACCTGAAGAGGTAGCACCTGAAGAGGTAGCAGTAGCAGAAGAAGAGGTAGCAGTAGCAGAAGAAGAGGTAGCAGTAGCAGAAGAAGAGGCAGTGATTGCAGTATTCATTTTGTTAATATGCATGGTTTTTAGTTTTTAAATCAAAAGAAAT
>Ga0209702_10006384_pt1 | contig 15179 bp, 9 predicted proteins | sample FRY01_FD_187210 | JGI IMG/M metagenome (GOLD analysis project Ga0209702, IMG submission 187210) | Freshwater microbial communities from Lake Fryxell liftoff mats and glacier meltwater in Antarctica - FRY-01 (SPAdes) (version 2) | ecosystem: Environmental > Aquatic > Freshwater > Ice > Glacier... | reverse complement strand
GGGCTTGCCGGCTATGTCGTCTTTCATAATGACACAGCGCGTCACGGTTTTGCGCAAGTTGCAGGCGGCTCAGCGGACCTCGGCTGGCGCTAGGTCACTAGTACTTGGGCGGAACGGGCGACTACGCATGGGTCTTTGTGACCGATCACAAAGACGCGGGAGGCAGGCGGCGTTGGGTGGAGGGGCTAGAAAAGCTGACGGGAGGCCACAAAAGCCTCCCCTACGGAGGTTGGGGCCTCTCCTACGGTGGTTGGGGCCTCTCCTACGGTGGTTGGGGCCTCCCCTACGGTGGTTGGGGCCTCTCCTACGGTGGTTGGGGCCTCTCCTACGGTGGTTGGGGCCTCTCCTACGGTGGTTGGGGCCTCCCCTACGGAGGTTGGGGCTAGGCGCCGCTGTAGACACTACGCGTCGATCCCTGACTACCTGGGGGCCTCGCGCGCTTACATAATGCGTTACAGAGTTACGCAACCTCGCGCCGCGGTCGTCGCATTTCGGCTAACTAAGCCGTCCCCTCATCTTTGATCACACCCTGTGATGCGTCTGGTGATGCGTCTTGTGATGCGTCTTTGGCGCCTCCGGTGTAGGCTCCCCGGGCGGCGGGTCCATCTCTGACCATCCCCGGCGCGAACGGGGAGTCATGAATCCAGAATCATTACCGATTTACGCCTACGAGAGCGAGATCGTGCGGGCCCTCACGGATCACCGCGTGCTTGTCCTTGAGGGGCCGACCGGTTCGGGCAAGACGACCCAGCTGCCGAAGATCCTCAAGCGCGCGATGGTCACCGACAAGCTCATCGGGGTCACACAGCCGCGCCGGATCGCGGCCGTGTCCGTGGCCTGGCGTATCGCCGAGGAGATGGGCGTGACCTGCGGCGAAGAGGTCGGCTACGCCATCCGCTTTGACGACATGACGTCGTCTTCGACCGAAATCAAGCTGATGACCGACGGCATCCTCTTGCAAGAGGCGCGGACGGACCCGGACTTCTCGCGCTACGGGGTCATCATCGTCGACGAGGCGCACGAGCGGACGCTGAACATTGATGTGACCCTCGGGCTCTTGCACAGGGCTCTCCAGCGGCGCAGCGATCTCCGCGTAATTATCAGCTCGGCGACCCTGCAACCCCTCGTCTTTCAGCGTTATTTCGAACAATTTATGGATGAGGTGCCGGTCGTCTCTATCGAGGCGCGCCCCTACCCCGTCGAGACCCTCTATCGGCCCGCCAAGTCCGAGGACGAAAACGACCTCGTCGAGGCCGCGGCCCTTGAGATCCAGCGCATCATCGGGCGCGGCGAGGAGGGGCATATCCTCGTCTTCTTGTCCGGCCAAGCCGCCATCCGCAAGACCACCGAGCACCTCATCCACGCGAAGCTTCCCGGCGACGTCCACATCATGCCTCTCTACGGCGCCCTGACGCGCAGCGAGCAAGAGCGCATCTTTGCGGAGATCGACGGGCGCAAGGTGGTGCTCGCGACCAACATCGCCGAGACGTCGATTACCGTCCCCGGCGTGCGCTTCGTCATCGACTCGGGGGTCGCCAAGATACCGCGCTACCGGTCGCGCTCGCGCTTGTCGACCCTCTTCCAAGAGGGCATCTCAAAGGCGTCGGCCGACCAGCGTCTGGGCCGCGCGGGCCGCACGGCCCCCGGCACGTGTATTCGTTTGTACTCCATAAAGTCGTACAACAATCGCCCTGACTTTACGGACGAGGAGATCCTGCGCCTAAACCTCGCCGAGGTGGTCATGCGCCTCATCGATCTCGGCGTCAAAGAGGTCGAGACCTTCCCCCTACCGACCCCGCCGAGGCCGCGCGCCCTTGAGGCAGCCATCTCGTCACTGATCCGCCTCGGCGCCATCGACCGCGAGCGCAACCTGACCGCCGTCGGCCAAAAGATGCTGCCCTTTCCCCTCGGGCCCGAGCTGTCCCGCATGGTCGTCGAGGCGATGGACCGCTATCCGCGAGTCCTCAACGAGATCCTCTTGGTGGCGGCCTTCATGTCCGCGCACTCGCCCTTCCTCTTTCCGAAGGGGGACGAGGGCATCGCGCGCGCCATACAGCAGCGCTTTGAGCAAGAGTCGGGCGACGCGATGACGGCCGTCGTCGTGATGACGCGTTACCAGGCCGCCGGCAGCAAAGAAGGTTTCTGCAAGGAACACTTCCTCGACTCGGACGTCATGGCCTTTATCCTCAAGGCTTACCGCCAGTTAAGCGAGATCGCCGAGCGCGTCCATGGCGCCGCCATCGGCGCCGGCGGCGCGCCGGAGGACGTCGTCCAGTGCGTGCTCGCGGGTTACATTGACCAGATCATGCGACTCAAAGGACGCGCCTACGAGGGCCCCTACACAGACACGCTCATCTCAATCCACCCGGCCAGCTCCCTCTTCGGCAAGAGGGCCCAGTACATCGTGGCGGCCGACGTCGTCATCTCGTCGCGCGCCTACGCCCGGTCCTGTTCCGCGATCCGTTCCGACTGGATCGCCGAGCGAAACCCAGAGCTCGCGCGATCATGGAAGATTGAGATCAAAAAGAAAAAAGAGCGCGCCAAGGAGGAGGTCCGCCCCGAGCAAGTGCCCGAATGGCTTGAGCTCTCCGGCGTGCGCGCGATGGTCGAGAGGCGGCGCAACAAGGTCACGGTGGTCCTGCCTGGCGACGCCATCGACCGCTTGCAGCATGCCCCCATCTCCAATATCGCGCCCCACATACGCCTGTGGAAGGCCGAGGTGCGCCTCAAGGATGGCGGCATCTGGGGTCGGCCAATGTCGCTGGTCAAGTGGCTCTGCGCCCTGCCCCATACCGAGTTTGGCAGCGGCACCCCTGAGGCCTCCGGCGACCTCCCAGTCGGCGTGCTGATGGAGGTCGACCTCAACCTCCACCTCATCGAGCGCGTGTTGCCGCGAATCTTGTCCCCCGTCTGGATCTCCCGGGGCCGCCAGGCCGGCTGGGTCGCGCTTATCTCCAACGGTGAGGCGGGCTTCTGGATCGAGTACGTCGCCGACTGGAAGGAGGCCCTGGCCAGCACCCTCGACGCCTTCAACGACCTCCGCGCGGCGCTCCCCCCCGAGGACGCGCTGGTCGACGAGATTGACTCACGCATCACCGACACCGAGGACCGTCTGTTCCGGATTCGGGAGGCCTACGCCCAAGCCAAGCGCGAGCTAAAACGGTAGGCGCCATGCCTGGCCCGCGCGGTACGCAATCGCCCTATGGTCGCCCCGCTTATGACACACGTAGGCTTGACCCCGCACGGGGCCGAATCTACAGCCCCAAACGTCGGCCAAATTTGCCACTTGCGCCCTCTGACGCACCGCGTTAAAATGGCTCATAGCCTTTGCGAACCGCCGCGTGTCCGCGTTCGCACTTTTTCCTCAGCGTTTCAGGAAGCCACATGCCGCCACTTATACCCGATGCCTGGGGACTCTATCGCCCCGAATACGAACACGATGCCTGTGGTGTTGGCTTTGTCGCCAATATCAAAGGTGAAAAATCGCACGGCATCGTCGAGCAGGCCCTCGAAGTCCTCAACCGCATGGGGCATCGCGGCGCGGCTGGCAGCGACCCCGAGACCGGCGACGGGGCGGGAATTCTTGTGCAATTGCCCCATCGCTTTTTTAAGCGCGAGGGCATCCGCCAGGGCTGGGAGGTCCCGCGGCGGCGGCGCTACGGCGTCGGGATGGTCTTTTTGCCACAAGATCCCGAGCAACGGCGGGCGTGCGAGGCCACACTAGAGGCCGTCATCGCCGAAGAGGGCCAGCGCGTCATCGGCTGGCGCGACGTCCCGATTAACGACCGCGTGGTCGGGCGCATCGCGCACGAGACGATGCCGGTAATCCGGCAAATCTACGTCCACTGTAAGCGGGTCGTCCCAAGCGCCATCGAAAGAAAACTCTTTGTCATTCGGAAGCTTACCGAAAATCGCGTGCTCGCCCAGGGCCTCGACCCCGACCGCCGCTTTCACATCGCCAGCCTAAGCTCGGAGACCATTGTCTACAAGGGCCTCTTCCTCGCGCCGCAGCTCCCTGCTTTCTACAAAGACCTCTCGGACCCGGAATTCGTCAGCGCCATCGCCGTCGTCCATTCGCGCTTCTCGACGAACACCTTCCCGACCTGGGACCGCGCCCAGCCGTGCCGCTTTATCGCGCACAACGGCGAGATTAATACCCTTCAAGGTAACCGTAACTGGATGCGCGCCCGCGCCGCGGGCCTGCAGAGCGCCAAGTTCGGCGGCCCCCTCGAGCGCATCTTCCCGGTGATTGACACCCGCGGCTCGGACTCGGCGCAATTCGACAACATGTTGGAGGTCCTACATCTCGCAGGCCGCCCGGTCGAACAAGCGATGATGATGATGATCCCCGAGGCATGGCAGGAAGACCCACACATGAGCGCCGCGCACAAGGCGTTCTACGAATACTCATCAAACCTCATGGAGCCCTGGGACGGCCCGGCCGCCATCGTCTTCACCGACGGCTACCTCGTCGGCGCCACCCTCGACCGCAACGGGCTGCGTCCGGCGCGCTACATCGTCACGCACGATGACCGCATTGTGTTGAGCTCCGAGGTTGGTGTGTTTGACGTCCTACCTTCGGACATCAAAGCAAAGGGGCGGCTACAGCCCGGCCGCATGCTCCTCGTCGACCTGGAAGAGCAGCGCATCATCGACGACAGCGAGGCCAAGACCGAGGTCGCGACGCGCTGGCCCTACGCCAAGTGGCTGAAAGCGAACGTCAGCAGCCTCTTGGATCTGCCGCCAGCCGTCCCACCCGAAGCGCCGACGGGCGAGATGCTTGTGAGGCTCCAACGCGCCTTCGGCTTCACCGACGAGGATATGCGCCAGGTCCTGAGCGTCATGGCGACAACGGGGGCCGAGCCGAACGCGTCGATGGGGACGGATATCCCGCTCGCGTGTCTGTCCGAGCATGCCCCGCCTCTCTTCGATTACTTCCATCAGCTGTTCGCGCAGGTCACCAACCCGCCCATCGACCCTATCCGCGAGTCGCTGGTGATGACCCTTCAGACGACCGTCGGCCCGGATGGCAACACCTTCGACGAGACGCCTGAGCACTGTCACCGCCTGTCGCTGCCCTCGCCGATCATGACGAACGAGGACATCGCGAGGCTGCGTGCTGGGGCGGTCTTCGACTTCGAAGCCCGCATCATTCCAACGATTTACGACGACAGTATCACGCTGGCAGAGGCCGTGGACCGGCTCTGCAAGGCGGCCGTCGACGCCATCGACGAGGGCTTTAATATCCTTATCCTCTCGGACCGGGATGTCGACGCGAAGCACCTGCCAATCCCGTCGCTACTGGCGGTAAGCGCCATTCATCAGCACCTCGTGCGCGAAGGTATCCGTTTTCAGACGGGCCTCGTCGTCGAGGCGGGTGACGCGCGCACGGTGCACCACATGGCGTGCCTCTTTGGTTTCGGCGTCGCCGCTATCAACCCGTGGCTAGCCCTCGAGAGTGTGGCCGCCTATAACGCCGACGCGGACATCGAGCTGCCGGCGGACAAGGCCATCGCGAACTACGTCAAGGCCCTCGAGAAGGGTGTCTTGAAGGTCATGTCGAAGATGGGCATCTCGACGCTCCAGAGCTACCGCGGCGCCCAGATCTTCGAGGCCGTGGGCCTCGACGCCGAGCTTGTCGACCGCCACTTTATGGGGACCGCGAGCCGCCTGTCGGGCGTAGGCCTGGCCGAGCTGGGCCGTGAGGTCAACGTGCGTCACGCGCGCGGCTTTGCGCCTGGCACGGATGTCACCGAGCTACCCACTGGGGGCTTTTTGCAGTGGCGCCGCCGCGGCGAGCACCACAAGTGGAACCCGACGACCATCTCCGCGCTCCAGCGGGCCGCGCAGCACAAAGACTGGGCCAGCTACGAGACCTTCGCCGAGGCTTGCAACAACGAAGACAAGGCGCTGGCGACGCTGCGTGGGCTCTTTGAGTTCAACTACATAGGCCATGAGTCCGTCGCGCTAAGCGAGGTCGAGCCGGCCTCCGAGATCGTCAAGCGCTTCGCGACCGGCGCGATGAGCTTCGGCTCTCTCTCGGCCGAGGCGCACGAGACGCTTGCAGTTGCAATGAATCGCATCGGCGGCAAGAGCAACTCTGGCGAGGGTGGCGAGGAGGCCCGGCGCTACGTCGAGACGCCGTCCGGCGACAACCTTCGTAGCAAGATCCACCAGGTCGCCTCAGGCCGCTTTGGTGTGAACACCGACTACCTGGTCGAGGCCGACGAGCTGCAGATCAAGATGGCGCAGGGGGCCAAGCCCGGCGAGGGTGGCCAGCTTCCTGGCTATAAGGTCGACGAACGCATCGCGAAGGTGCGCTGCTCGACCCCCGGCGTGACCCTCATCTCACCGCCGCCTCACCACGACATCTACTCGATTGAGGATCTCGCGCAGCTTATCTATGACCTCAAAGCGGTCAACGACACGGCCCGCATCAGCGTGAAGCTGGTGTCCGAGGTCGGTGTCGGCACGGTCGCCGCGGGCGTCGCCAAGGCTGGCGCGGGCCACGTGGTAATCGCCGGGAACACCGGCGGCACTGGCGCCTCACCCATGTCCAGCATCTTCCACGCGGGGCTGCCCTGGGAGATGGGCCTCGCCGAGACCCAAGAGGTCTTGGTCCAAAATAGCCTGCGTGGCCGGGTCCGCCTGCAAGTCGACGGGGGCCTGCGCACAGGCCGCGACGTCATCGTCGGCGCGCTGCTTGGCGCCGAGGAGTTCGCCTTCTCGACGGCCCCCCTCATCACGATGGGATGCTTGCTACTCCGAAAGTGTCACATCAACACATGTTCCGTCGGGATCGCGACCCAAGACCCCGAGCTGCGGCGCCTCTTTAAGGGCGAACCCGAGCACGTCATCGAGTATCTCTTCTTTGTGGCCGAGGAGGCCCGCCAGATCATGGCGAGGCTCGGCGTCCGCCGCTTTGACGACCTCGTGGGTCGCAAAGACCGCCTGATGCAGCGCAAAGACATCACCCACTGGAAGGCCGCGCGTCTCGATCTTTCGCCCATCCTTGAGCGCGCCGTCGCGCCGGCAGAGGTCGCACGCCGCCAAAACGAGCCACAGCGCGGTGTACTCGAAGGGCACCTCGATAAGGTGCTGGTGCAACAAGTCCGAGAGACTCTCGACGGCGGCACGCCCTCCGAGGTCGCGATGCGGATCCGCAACACCGACCGCGCGGTCGGCGCCCACCTCTCAGGCGAGCTAGCCCGCCGTCACGGGGCTCGCGGCCTCGCGGACGACTCGATTACGGTCCGCTTCAAGGGCACGGCGGGTCAGTCCTTTGGCGCGTGGCTCATGAAGGGCATCAGCTTCTTCCTGGAGGGTGATGGCAACGATGGGGTTGGCAAGGGCCTCTCGGGCGGTCGCCTCGTCCTCCGGCACCCGCCCGAGAGCCGCTTCAAGCCCGAAGAGCAGATCCTCATCGGCAACGTCGCCCTCTACGGCGCGACCTCTGGCGAGTGCTACATCGCCGGACGGGCCGGCGAGCGCTTCGCCGTGCGAAACTCGGGCGCCCGCGCGGTCGTCGAGGGCGTCGGCGCCCACGGCTGCGAATACATGACGGGCGGCGTAGTCGTCGTCCTCGGCCCGACAGGCAGCAACTTCGCCGCCGGCATGTCGGGCGGCGCGGCCTTCGTCTTCGACAAGGACCGCGAGTTCCAGTCCCGCTGCAACCTCGACATGGTCGAGCTTGAGCCCCTCATCGAGGAGAGCGACATCTGGCTCGTCGCGACGATGCTCGAGGACCACGTGCGCTTCACGGGCTCCGGCCTCGCGCAACGCATCCTCGACAACTGGGAGTTCTCAGTCTCGCGCTTCGTCAAGGTGATGCCGACGGAATATCGCAAGGTACTGCAACAAAAGCGCGCGCAGATGCGCCCGACTGGTGGCCGGAACGACGCCGCGAAGAAGGTGAACCATGGGTAAGATCTCCGGCTTTATCGAATCGGGCCGTGAGGCTCCGCACAAAACGCCCGTGGATGAACGTGTCAAATCGTTCAGAGAGTTCCTGCAGCCCTTCCCGCCGGAGACCGCGAAGACCCAAGCGGGCCGCTGCATGGACTGCGGGGTCCCGTTCTGTATGCAGGGCTGCCCCCTCGGCAACCGCATCCCCGACTGGAACGACCTCATCTACCGCGACAGGTGGCAAGAGGCCTTCATCGCGCTCGACTCCACCAATAATTTCCCGGAGTTTACCGGCCGTCTCTGCCCGGCGCCCTGCGAGGCGGCGTGCGTGCTGAACGTGAATCAGTCCCCGGTAACGATAGAGCAAATCGAAAAAGAGATCGTCGAGAAAGCTTTTGAATCCGGCTGGGTCACGGCAAAACCGCCGCGTCACCGCACGGGCCGGACCGTCGCGGTCGTCGGCTCGGGCCCGGCGGGCCTCGCGGCGGCGCAACAGCTTAACCGCGCCGGCCACACGGTGACTCTCTTCGAGCGCGAGCCGCGTCTAGGCGGCCTACTGCGTTACGGCATCCCCGACTTCAAGATGGAAAAGGACGTCATCGATAGGCGCCTGGCCGTCCTTGAGGCCGAGGGCGTCGTATTTAAGGTCAACGCCGATGTCGGTGGCAATATCGGTTGGCAGGAGGTCAAAGGAACGCACGACGCGGTCGTCATCGCCATCGGCTCGGAGACCGCGCGCGGTCTACCCGTCCCCGGCGCCGACCTCAAGGGCGTGCACTTCGCGATGGACTTCCTACGCCAGCAGAACCGCCGCGTCAGTGGGGATGACCCCCTCGCGACAGGCGGCGCGTCAAGCCAAGAGGCCGCGATCGTCGCGACCGGCAAGCGAGTCGTCATCCTCGGCGGCGGCGACACGGGCTCTGACTGTCTTGGAACCTCGCATCGCCAAGGCGCGACCTCTGTCACGCAGCTCGAGCTGATGCCAGCCCCGCCTGAGGTGCGCCTCGCCGAGAACCCATGGCCTCTGTGGCCGGTCATCTATCGGACGAGCTCCAGCCAGGAGGAGGGCGGTGACCGCCTCTTCGGGCTCCGCACCGAGAGGATCATCGGCAAGGACGGCACCATCAAGGCCCTCGAGGCCGTCAAGATCGAGGTCGTGAAGAACGCCGACGGAAAGATGGAGCTCAAACCATCTGACGGCGCGGTCATCACGATCCCATGTGACCTCCTTATCCTCGCGATGGGATTCACGAATCCGGTCGCGGACAAGGTCGCCGCGGACCTCGGGGTCACCCTCGATCGTCGCGGCAACATCGCCGTCAACGACGACTTCTGCACCAACGTCCGGGGCGTCTACGCCGCTGGCGATGCCCAGCGTGGCGCGAGCCTCATCGTCTGGGCCATCTCGGACGGCCGCGAATGCGCACGCGCCGTGGACGAGGCCCTGCGAGGCGACACCAGCGCGCTGCCGACGCGGGGCGCTGATATGCCCTTTGACCCGCACCGTTACTAGGGTCTGGTGATAAGCGGCGCGCCCCTCAGTGCAGGGTGCGCTGCCGCTGTTGCATCTCAAGACGCCGCAGCTCTGCGACCTGGGCCTCGCGGCTGTCAGGGAAAGCGCGAATAATGTCGCGATAGAGGCCGCGGGCTTCGTCCCAGGCGCCGAGGGCCTCGCTCTGCACGGCGACGTCGAGCTGAGGCGCCGCGTCGCGTGGCCGAAGCCCGGCGTAGAGGCGCAAGGCGCGATAGGCGCCAAAGGGCTCACCCGCCTTGCTGTGCGCGTGGATGACGTTTCTGAGCATACGCTCGACCATGTCGCTAATGTTGGCCGTCGCGACCCACGCGTGTTCGAAGCGGACACCCGGCCGCATGCGCTCGCCGAGGGCGCGTAGGTCGTCCATCGCGAGCTCGATACCGCCGTTGAACCCATCGACGTGTCGTCCGTCAACGACCACCAAGAAGTGGCCGGGGAAGGCCACTCCGCAGACGTCGATGCCGACGGCCTGGCCGACCAAGATCCAAAGCGCCGAGACCGTGATGGGGTTGCCGCGACGCGTGGCGAGCACCGACGTCAGAAAACTGCTTGCAGGTGCATAATAGTCATCATCGGTGGCGCCACCGAGCCCGAAGACGCGCACAAGTACGTGGTGAAGCGACTTAAACCGATCCCCCGCCTCTTTGGCGGCCAGATCGGTATCAAGTAGGTATTGCACGCCGCCGACCAAGCGAGCCAAGTCCTTGGCCGCTTCGACGGCGACGGCCGGCGAGGCACCCTCGATGGCGAGCATCGCCGACAACAGGTCGTCGTCGGCGATGGCCCTCTGGATAATACCGACGGCCGCCCGATCGCGCTCGGACCAGAGCTCGGGAACGATCTCTGTCACTTAGGCGAACCCGAAGGCTTAGTTCTCATAGAGCTTGCCGAGCTGCTCGCCGTATTTGGCCATGACGTTGCGGCGTTTGACCTTGAGCGAGGGCGTCAACATACCGTTATCGGTCGTGAAGTCCTCGGTCGCGACGACGAATTTCTCGGGGCGCTCGAAGCCCTTGAAGTCCTTGCCGAAGGATTTGATCTCATTACGAATCAGATCAATCACCTCGGGGCGCCGCGCGAGCTCTTCGGTGGAGGCCGTGGTGACGCCCTTGGCGGCCGCCCAGCCCTTGAGCGCGTCGAAGTCGGGCACGATGACCGCGACGTTGTAGGGGCGGTTCGTGCCGTCGACCATAATGTTCGCGATGTATTGTGACAGGCGGAGCTTCTCTTCGAGCGGGGCCGGCGAGACGTACTTGCCGTTTTCGAGCTTGTACTGCTCTTTGACGCGGCCCGTGATGAAGAGGAAGCCATCGCTGTCAATGCGGCCCAAGTCGCCTGACAGGAAGCCACCATCGGCCGTAAAGGCGGCCGCGGTGGCCTCGGGGAGGTTGTGATAGCCCTTCATGACGTTCGGGCCGTAGATGACGATCTCGCCTTGCCCTTCCGGGGCGCCTTCGGCCGGCGCGAGCTTGATCGTTACGTGTGGGATGGGCTTTCCAACGGAGCCAATGCGGCGCGCGGTCGGCGTGTTCGCGGTGGCGATAGGCGAGGTCTCGGTGAGGCCGTAGCCTTCGTAGACCAAGATCCCGAGGTTATCGATGAACTCACCGACATCTTTGGAGAGCGCGGCGCCGCCGGAGAAGGCATAGCGGAGGCGGCCGCCGAAGCGCTCGCGGACCTTGCTGGCGACGACCTTATCGAGGACGCTGTGCTGCATGTTGAGTAGAAAGCTACTCTTGCCCTCGGCCTCTAGCTCGCGCTTCTTCTTCGCGACCTCGAGGGTCTTCTTAAAGAGGGTCAGCTTGAGGCCGCCGGCGTCAGCCATCTTCTTATTCACGCCGTCATAGATACGGTTGAAGATACGTGGAACTGAAAATAGTAGCGTCGGCTTCACCTCGGCGAGGTTCTCGATGATGGTCGCGACTGACTCGGCCAGACCCATCGACGCACCGTAGGAGAGCAGCGCGTGCAGCTCGACCGTCTGGCCGAAGCTGTGTGCCCAAGGCAAAAACGAGAGGCTGACGTCATCGGTCGACATCGGGAAGACCGCGTGGATCGCGTTGATGTTGCTGGTTAAATTGCCGTGACTCAGCAGCACACCCTTGGGATTTCCTGTCGTGCCCGACGTGTAGATGAACCCGCAGATGTCCTCATCCTTGGGGTTGACGGCCTCGACGGGGGCCGCCTTGCCGATCTTGAGGAGACCCTTGAAGGTCGTCGCGTCATCGGCGGTCCCTGCCAGATTGACGACGTGCTCGAGTGTATCGATGCTGTCGATAAAGGGGCGGCACTTCGCCTCGATGGCCGCGTTGGCTGTCAAGAGGACCTTCGCGCCGGAGTCCTTCAGGATGAACTCCCACTCTTTCGCGAGCTGGGCCTCGTACATCGGCACGTATTTGGCGCCGAGGCTGTAGGTCGCGTAGGCGCCGACCGCCCACTCAACGCTGTTGTTGCAAATGATCGAGACCGCGTCACCAGGTCCCACCCCGATTGACGCGAGGCCGCCACGGAACTCTTCTACCTGACGCGCGACCTCCCCGTAGGTCGTCCACTGGTAGGCGCCGTTCTTCTTCACGCCAAAGAGGGGTCGGGAGGCGTACTTCTTGGTCGCCTTTTGGAACATGTCGACTAGGTTTTCGAAGTTTTCCATGATGTGTCCTTTAGAGCGTGCCTTGAGAGCGTACTTGGTTTGTTGGCGCCACTTCAGCCGAGGAGCCCTGTGCGCAGCCACGCAGCCAAGGCCTCGAAGTCCTCGTTTCCACTTGCGAAACGCGAAATCTTGATGGACCGCGCCTGCCCCTCCGGATCGTCCCACCGCAAGAGACGGCCTTCTTTTTGAATCGAGAAGCCGGAGGGGCTACCGCGGTCGTCCGCGACCTTGGCACGGCGCATGGTCATGCCGAGCATGTTGCGCAGCGCCAGTTCCGGACCTGTGATGGTGATGTAGGGGACCATCGCCATCGCGAGCCCAATGCCAGTGTCCAACCCACCGATGACGATGGTCACGACATTGTGCGTCAACAGCCCAACCGCCAGCAGCACCGGCCCCATCACACAGAGTGCGATCGCGAGGCCAAGGGAATAACGGACGCGGAAGTAAGGTGCTTGGTTCATGTGGGACTTCGCTGGCGTGGTTGACATGAACGCCGCGGCGGCCGAGAAGCGGGCGGCGGCGGCGGCCTATATCTAGGACCCGCGCGCCCGAACGTCAAGGGCCGGACTCGGCCAATGGCACCTACACGACGCACTGGAGCCGGGCGTGACGCACACCGATATCAAGACGCCCGAGGCCGCGACGATCCCAAAAGATCGCATCGTGTGCATCTTTGGCATGGGACTGCTGGGCGGATCGATCGCGCTTGGCCTGCGCGAGAGAGGTCTCGCGAGAGAGGTCTGGGCCTTTGACCCGGATGCGGCTGCCCTTGAAGCGGCTCTCGTGCTGGGGGCCGCCGACCGCGTCTTCACGAGCCTCGGTCCGTGGATTAAGGACGTGGATCTCGGGGTCTTGTCGGCCCCGACGCGAGCCATCATCGGGCTCGCCGATGGGATCGCGCCGTGGGCGAAGGCTGAAGCCCTGTGGCTGGACGTCGGCAGCACGAAGGGCGCGATCGTCGAGGCTGTGCCTTTGGTGCTGCCGAACTTCGTCGGGACCCACCCGATGGCCGGCCGCGAGACCCCTGGGGTGCAACACGCGTACGCCGGCCTCCTGCAGAGCGCGATCTGGGCTATCTGCCCGACCCCCGAGACGCCTGAGGGGGTCCTCCGCGCCGTGACGGCGCTGGTCGAGGACCTCGGCGCCTACCCACTCACGCTCGACGCCAAGGCCCACGACCGGGCGGTGGCGCGGATCTCGCACGTCCCGTGGCTCCTCGCGACCGCGCTCAACCTCCAGCTCGCGGCTGACCCCGACGCCACGACCCTCCTCGCGCTGGCGGCTGGCGGTTTCCGCGACCTCACGCGGGTCGCCTCAGGCGCACCCGAGATGAGCCGCGACATGGTCATCTCCAACGCCGTTGAGGTCCGCGTGGCGCTGCGAGAGCTCGGCGCGACCCTCGTCCACCTTAGCGGGCTCCTCGACTCGCCAGAGGCGCTGCTCGACGAGGCCACGCGCGCCAAGAGGACCCGCGATTCCCTACCCATCGTGCGCCGCTCACTGCTACCGCGCGTCTACGATGTCGTCGTGAGTCTGGACGACCGACCGCTAGAGCTGGCTTCCCTGACGCGGGTCCTCGGCGAGGCCGGCATCAATATCCGCGACATCGAGATCCTCAAGATTCGCGACGGCGCCGAGGCGATCCGCGTCGGCGTCGCGAGCGATGGAGACCTCGACGCGGCCAAGGACGCGCTCGGGCGCGCGGGCTACCGCTACCGCTGAATCTCGGGGTTCGGGTCAGGGTGCGTCGAGGCGCTCGAACTTTAAGGCGTCGATGGCCATGATAGGGCCGGGGCACGAGTTCTCGTGACAGGTCCGGCAGGTCGCCAGCACGCCATCGTAGGCGGTACGCTGGGCCTCGCCAGGGGGCGCGGCGTAGAGGCCCTTGAGCGCGGCGTCGTAGCTGAGGGCGAAGGCATCAAACGCTGCATTGCGGTCCGAGGCGGTCGTCGGCCAGGTGCAGCGGATCTTCTGTTGACGCTCGGACACGACAGGCAACGCGGTCCCGTCGACGATGGCTTGGCGGACGGCCTTCATGTGGGCCTCCATCTCGCGCATCAGCGCCGCTAACTCACTCTGGCCGTTTGGGTTGATCGGGCTCGGGATGAGGTTATCCGGGCTGCCGGGGATGCCGGGCTCCAACGGGGTCTCCCAGGTGCATGTCTCGGCCGCTGGCGCGATAGGTGCTGTAACTACATTTGCAGCACCTATCGTCCCGGTGTCGACGACCGCCGGCGCGTCGCCCTTCGAACACGCCGCGATGAGGGTGGCCGTGCCCAATAGAGCGCCAAACAACATGACTTTAAACACATTTACCTCGCATGAGTGGTCGCGACTGGGCGCACGCGGGCCCTACCACGGGCGAACCCGCCGCGCACCACCTTTTGGGGTCACCGACTAGCAGGGCAATCGAGTTCTAAGAAACTCTGCCTCGAGCGCCCGTAAGCGCGCAGAACGAGGGTGTCGCAAAACCCCACGACCGGGCTGAGAGGCGCCCTCTTGGTCCGCGCGTTTTTAACGCGCTACGGGCCTGGCTAGGTTGAGACTCAAACTAAAAATGCGCCGGCGCGAGGCGACGCGATGCGCGCTAAAAGCGCGCGGACCATAGGAAAAAAACATTGACTAACGAGCGCGCGAGCGGCCCTTGGTCCGCGCGTTTTTAACGCGCTACGGGCCTGGTTAGGTTGAGACTCAAACTAAAAATGCGCCGGCGCGAGGCGACGCGATGCGCGCTAAAAGCGCGCGGACCATAGGGGGGAGGCATTGACTAACGAGCGCGAGCGGCCCTTGGTCCGCGCGTTTTTAACGCGCTACGGGCCTGGCTAGGTTGAGACTCAAACTAAAAATGCGCCGGCGCGAGGCGACGCGATGCGCGCTAAAAGCGCGCGGACCATGGGAAGAAAACATTGACTAACGAGCGCGGGAGCGCCCTCTTGGTCCGCGCGTTTTTAACGCGCTAAGGGCCTGGCTAGGTTGAGACTCAAACTAAAAATGCGCCGGCGCGAGGCGACGCGATGCGCGCTAAAAGCGCGCGGACCATGGGAAGAAAACATTGACTAACGAGCGCGGGAGCGCCCTCTTGGTCCG
>Ga0209702_10006382_pt1 | contig 15183 bp, 10 predicted proteins | sample FRY01_FD_187210 | JGI IMG/M metagenome (GOLD analysis project Ga0209702, IMG submission 187210) | Freshwater microbial communities from Lake Fryxell liftoff mats and glacier meltwater in Antarctica - FRY-01 (SPAdes) (version 2) | ecosystem: Environmental > Aquatic > Freshwater > Ice > Glacier... | reverse complement strand
CCTCAAATCGAGTCGAAACCTTGCCAAATCAAAGAAAAAAGAGGAAAAACCAACCAAGTCCAAAGTGTCATGAATGTTGGCACAACGACCTAACCGCCCCGGTGTCATCTTTCATTGGCTCAACACGATACGGCAGATTCCCCCGAATATCAAGCTCTCCTCCCCTTCCCCGTGGCGTGACCGTCCCGGTCGCCAGCCCCCCCTCCCTCCCCGTAGCGGCGCCTCTGCGAGGCGTCGGCGGTTCCACCCCTCTCCCTTCCCCGCACCCCCGCACCCCCGCACCCCGCCTCCCCACCCGTGGCGTGACCGTCCCGGTCGCAAGCCCTCCCCTCCGCGGCCTCTCCCCGAAACATGAACCACTCTCCCAGCTTTCTCCTCCCCCTACTCAAGTCGCCCACCTAACCTACCCCCTCAACTCTCCCCAACCCCGAACGGGGTGCAGGCAATTAGCCACGGGGTTCACCCCGTGGAAAACGTCCCACCGATCTCTAAGCCCCAACGGGGCGCAGGCAACCCCCGCTCCACCACAGCCCCTTTTCCCCTGTTCCACCTCCGTTGTTCCAACTACCCTCCCCAGACTCGGCTCTCTTGCTATTGCCCCAATCCCAAGATGGAATCTCTCCCCTTCCAGCCCCCTGCCACAAATCCAATCCCGGTTCACCCCACCAATCCTCCTTCTCCCCAATAACAAATAACCAATAACCAATATAACCAATAACCAGCCGCCCCGCGGCTACTCCGCCTTCGCCAGCGCCCGGCACACCGCCGGAAACAACTGCTTCTTCCGCGACACGATCCCCGGCGCCTCAAACAAGCTCCCATCCCGCCGCGCAAATTCCAGCGCCGCCAGGACCTGTTCATTCCCCACCGCCAGCAACAAACTGTCGTGACTCTTGATGTCCGTCAGCAACAACGCCGCCAGCGCAAACCCCCCGTCCTCCAACACCCTCCGCAACGCCGCCTCCAACGCCTCCCGCCTCTTCGGAAAGACCTCCAACGACAACTCCTCGATCTGCGACAAACTCACCCGATCCCCCATCTCCGTGAACTCCTTCCGGTCCGTCCCGATGATCTGCTCCGGCGTCCCGTTCACCAACAACGACCCCGCCGCAAAAAACTCCGCCGCAAACTCATCCCCCTTCACCCCCGCCAACCCCGCCAGCCAGTCCCGCAACTCCCGGTCCACCTCCGTCGTCGTCGGCGAGGTCAAATTCAGCGTGTCCGATATCAACCCCGCACACAAACACATCGCCGTCGCCGCATCCGGCTTCAAGCCGCTCTCCCGAAACCGTCGCGCCACGATCGTCGAAGTGCTCCCCAGCGGCTCATTCAAAAACCGCACCGGCTCCCGCGAAACCAAATCCCCGGACAAACGGTGGTGATCGATGATCTCCACCACCTCCGCCTCCTCCACGCCCATCACCGCCTGCGAAAATTCGTTGTGATCCACCATCGACAGGCGTGTCCGCGGCGGATTCACCAGGTCCGATTTCGAAAACACCCCGATCATCTCCCGCGTCCCGTCCTTCACCACCGGAAACAAATCCTGCCGCAGCGACACCAACTGCCGGCTCAACTGACTCACCGGCCGCGACTCCTCGACCAACTGCACCCCTTCCTCCAGGACATGCTCCACCCGCCGCGCACACAGCGCCAACTTCACCGTGGTGGCCGTGTCGTGCGAACTGCGGATGATCGTCATGCCCCGCTCCTGCGCCCCGTTCGCCAGCTCCATCGTCGTCAGGTAGCCCCCCGTCACGATCAGGGCCCGCGCTCCGTACTCCAGGGCATGCTGATGCACCACCGGACGGTCCCCACAAATCACCACATACCGCCCCACCGCCCCCTCCTCCCGCGCCGTCCTCAAGCGCCGCTCCACCGTGTCCTGGCTCGAGGCCCCCACCATCAAAATGTAGTCCTCCTCACCCCCGTCCTCCCCGCCCCCTTCCAAGGTCGCCCCCAGCGTCTTGGAAATGTTCTCCAGGCTGGCGTGAATCGTCCGCACCGCCAGCCCCTCCGTCGCCGGAGGCAGCAGCAGCTGCATCAAATCCAGATAGCGCAAAATCCCCACCACCTCTCGGCTCGCATTCAACACCGGCACGCTGCGCACCCCGCAATCCAGCATCAGCCGGTAGGCCTCCATGAAGGTGTTCGATTCACTCACCCCCACCACGTTCCGCCGACATATCGACCCCGCCGTCGGCCGCACATCGGTCAACAACTCCGGCGTCTCCAGCCCCGTCCGCTCCAACACGGTCCGCGTCCGCTCCTGCAACTCCCCGCATCGCCCCGCCCGCACCTCCGGATGCCCCGTGGCCCGCAAATACGCCGCATGCCCGATCGCCGAAAAAATCGCATCCGCATCCGGATTGCGGTGCCCGATCACATACCATGGTTGGGGCGTCGCACTCATCGCTTGATATCAGTGCCCCCGCCAGAACGCCACCGCACACACCATCACCACCACCCCGTAGGCCAAACCGCCAAGCGTCAACAACCTCCACCGTTTCTCGTTTGCCGTCGCCCAGGTCACCGCATCGCGAAACGTGTACGGCATCCCCACCCAGAACAACCCCTTCGTCAAGAGCACATACGCAAACACCGACAACAACAGCCTCGTCGCCGGCTCACGCAAAAACGCCGCCTCCAGAATCGGCCCCGCCGCCATCAGCGCGACCACCCCCAGCCCGCGCACAAAGAGAAACTCCCTCACGTAAAGCACCATCAAAACATACGCCGCCGGCACCGCCAGCCGCAAATACGGCTTCACCGCATTGAACTCACCGATGTCCAGGGCCAGCGCACTCAAAAACGAGAACGGCCCCTTGATGTGGTCCGGAGCCACCAGCAACCAAAACCACACCATCCCCAGCCCCAGCGTATAGACCCCCGCATTGTAATGCCGCGGCAACTTGATCAGCCACCCCTTGCAAAAGGCCGGCTTCGCCAGCATGTAGCCGTGCGCGATCAGCAGATACGCCGCCACCACATACCCCACAATGTCCAGTGGGATGAGTTCATAGGGATGTGGTCCGCCGTACACGTGCGCGATGGCTACGCCACCTGCCCCCAAGGGTAAAGCCCCAAAAATGTGCCGCAGGCATTCTGCACACAATTGCCCCCAAATTTCAGTTCCGCCCACTCACCCGAGCCATGACCGTCCCGGTCATCAGCCCTCTCCTCCCTCCGCGTAGCGGCGCCTCTGCGAGGCGTCGGCGGCCCCCCCCCTCGCTCCTCCAACGCCCGCCCCCCATCCTCGCAAACCGCCTCCCATCCGTGGCAGTTTCCCACCTGCCCCGACTTAGCTCACCCCCGCACCACCGCCGTCCCATACAGCGTGTACCCCGTCGAATCCTCCACATCCACCGCGAAGATCTCTCCCGTCATCCGCTCCGCATCCCCGTCGAAAATCACGATCTTGTTCTGCCCCGTCCTCCCCGATAACCGCGCCTTGTTCGTCTTGCTCGGCCCCTCGCACAACACCTCCTGCCGCGTCCCGATCAGCGCCGCATTCTTCCGCGTCGTCAACTCCCCCTGCACCCGCAGCAACTCCTGGTTCCGCTCCTCCTTCACCCGCTCCGGCAACTGCCCCTCCATCTCCGCCGCCGGCGTGTCCTTCCGCTTCGAGTAGCGAAAGATGAAGCTGTTGTCGAACTCCAGCCGCTGCACACAGTCCACCGTCGCCTGAAAATCCTCCTCCGTCTCCGTCGGAAACCCCACGATGATGTCCGTGGTGATCGCCAAATCCGGCCGCGCCGCCTTCATCTTCTCACAGATCGCAATGAATTTCTCGTTCCGATACGGCCGCCGCATCGCCTTCAGAATCCGGTCGCTCCCGCTCTGCATCGGAAAGTGAATGTGCGAACACAACTTCGGCAGGTAAGTGAACGCCTCCACCAGATCATCCCGATACCCGATCGGATGCGGCGAGGTGAACCGGATTCGCTGCAAGCCCTCCACCGCGTGCACCGCCTCCAGCAACTGCACAAAAGGCGACTTCCCATCCACCTTCTCAAACTCCGTCCGCCCGTAAAGATTCACAATCTGCCCCAGCAGTGTCACCTCCTTCACCCCCGCGTCCACCAACCCCTTCACCTCGTCCACCACCGCCGACATCGGCCGCCCTCGCTCCTTGCCCCGCGTGTCCGGCACGATGCAAAAGCTGCAGCGCATGTTGCACCCCTGCATGATCGACACAAAGGCCGTGGCCCGCTGCTCCGGCCCCGGCACGTGATCCTTGATGGTGTTCTGCGACCCCTCCTCCTCCGCCACATCCACCATCCCCTCCGACACCGCCTTCACGTGCGACTTCACCCGCTGGCTGCTCCGGTCCATCTCCTCCTCCACCGAAACCGCCCCGATCTCCCCGCCCACCTCGTCCATCCGCTCCTCCAAGCGCTTCCGCAAAATCCGATCCACATACTCAAACACCCGGTGATACTTCTGCGTCCCCACCACCACGTCCAGGTGCGGCACCCGCTCAAAGAGCTCCTCCCCCCGACTCTGTGCCATGCACCCCATGAACCCGTACACCACATGCGGCCGCGCATCGCGATACTTGCCCATCATCCCCATCTTCCCGAGGGCCTTCTGCTCCGCCTGATCCCGCACACTGCACGTGTTGATCAGGATCGCATCGGCCTCTCCTTCCTCCGGGGTGAGAGTATAGCCCTCCTCAACAAACGTCCGGGCAACCTGCTCAGAATCTCGCTCGTTCATCTGGCATCCGTAGGTCTTGATAAATACTTTCGGCATTTCTCCTCACCGCCCAGCGGCCCGCCTCCTATACCCCACCCCCTCCCAATTGCAATCCCCACTACCCCGCCTCTTCCAGGGGAGCGTGGGCGTCCCGCCCGCCCCACTACCCCGGCTCTTTCAAGGGAGCGTGGGCGTCCCGCCCGCCCCACTACCCCGGCTCCCCGTCCCAACGGGACGTCCCATACCAGCCCAGCACTCCGTGCTGGGACGGGACACCACCACCGTCCCTGTCCTGAAGGGACATCTCATGCGCCTCCCCCTCCGCCTCTCATTCACCTCTTCCCAATCTTCCCCAACCCATCCCGCCTCCCCCCATTCAATCTGCAACATTCAATATTCGATGTCCAACGGTCCCTCCCCCCCTCCGACTTCCGACTTCCGACTTCCGATTTCCGATTTCCGAACTGTTAAATCTGAATTCTTCCTCACTCCTCCACCCTCTCCCCCGCCGCATCAAACTTCCGCACCTCCAACAACTCCCCCGTCTCCGCATCATACGACCCCTCCCGCCGCGCCACTCCACCGATCTCCACTGGCTCATCATCCACCCCGTAGAACACGTGCAACGTCAACCGCCCCGCCCCGTCAAACGCCCACTCCGTCCGCGACTTCCCGTCCGCTCCCGCCGCCCGCTTCCCTTCCGTGTCCCAGAAAACCTCCTCCAGCGTTTGGCCCATCGCACTGTGTTTCCACGTCATCCGATGAAACCCCTGCCGCGTGTCCATGGTCGGCTCCCCCTTCACGTCAAAGTAAGTCACCTCCGAAGCCTTTCCGAATGCATCATGCTTCCACCGGATCATGTGCCGCCCGTTCCCGTCCGCCACCGGCTCCCCGTCCACCCCCACAAAACGCTCCTCCTCCTTCAAGCCGTTCCGGTCGTATTTGCTCTCATCCCGGTGACACGGCGTCGAGCCCCACATGATCGCCTTCCCGTCCACGCCGAAATAGCTCTCACTCAACTCATTCCCCCGCGCATCAAACGTCTGCTTCAACTTGTGCAGTCCGCCTGACCGCTCCACCGGCTCGCCCTTTACCCCCAGATACATCACCGGCTCACCCTTCACTCCGTAATACCGCGACCACAACTCCCGCCCCTGCACATCATACTCATAGGTCACCCGGTGATACCCCTCCTCCGCATAAAAGGTCGCCTTCCCGTCCCGGTCGAAATACGCCCACTCCACCGCCTTCCCCCGGTCATTGAACTTCCGCGATACCCGGTGGATCCCCGCCGGCGTATTCATCGGCTTCTCGTCCACCCCATGGTAGGTGAAGCTCACGTTCCTCCCGCTTCCGTCATACTCGTTGCGCAGCAGGTGGTAGCCCAGCGTCGAGACCACCGGCTTTCCATCGACCCCGTAGCACCGCTGCGCCAGCTCCTGTCCGAAAAGATCATACTCAAATTCAAGACGGTGCGCCCCCCAACCCTGCCGCAGACACGGCTGCCCATCCGCACCGAAATACGCCTCGGTCAGCTTGTTCCCCTGCTCATCGTAGCTGTGCGTCCGCCGGTGGTAGCCGCTCTGGTTCAACACCGCCTGGTCCTCCACCCCCCACGAAGTCACCTCCAGCGTATTGCCCATCTCGTCAAACACCGAGGCCAACCGGTGCGACCCGTCGCTCAAGTCAATCACCGCCGCCCCGTCCGTCCCGAAACTCCTCCGCTCCACCTCTTTCCCCCGCGCGTCATACCGATAAGTCCTCCGGTGCACTCCGCTGCTGTCCACCGTGCCCGCCCCGTCAGCCCCCCAAAAACTCCGCTCCCGCTCCATCCCCGCCTCGTCATACTTCACCCGTACCTCGTGAACCGGATCCCCCTTCGGCAGCACCCCCTCTCCCTCCACCCCGTAGTACGACCACCCCGTCTGGTTCCCGCGTCCGTCGTGGATCACCCGGTACTCGTGATACCCATCGCTCCCCAACACCTTCTCTCCGCCCACTCCAAAATATCGCACCTTCGCCACATTCCCCCGCTCGTCATAACTCACCACCCAACGCGTGATCTCCGTCCGCTTCTCCTGGTCCCCACTCCCGTCCAAGACCCCCCACCCACGCTGCGTCAACGATCCCACCGACCCCGACACTGCCTGTGCCTTCTTCCCCGTCGGATCCTTGAACTCCACCACCGTGCCACCCTCGCTGTAGCTCCGCCGCAACACCTCCCGACCATCCCGCCGGAACAAGCGGTGCTCCGACACCGGCCCATCCTCCGTGTAAATCACCTCCAGCGAGGCCGCCTCCACCATCCCGAATTTCTCGCTCGGCACCTGGTTGCCAAAGCCATTGATGTCCACCACCCGCCGCACCTTCCCGCGCCTCCGCTCAAACTTCAGGTTGTGCCCCCGGTGCGACACCTCCTCCTCGCTCAACAGCCGAATCCCCACCGGCACCCCCCGCTGCTCCTCCGCATGCGCATACCAGCTCACCTTCAACCGGTTGTAGTCCCACGCCCAGACCCCCGCCGCCAGTGCCAACAAACACACCAATCCACCAATCGCCTGCTTCCGCCGCTTCCTCTTCCGCTGCCGCCGCACAAAGGCGTCAAACCCCAGCCCCCTGATCCCCGCAATCGCCTTCAGGAAGACCCGCTCCCACCCGTCCCCACCCTTCCGCAAATCCCCCCCGATCGGCTCCGACCGCTTCTCCGTCAACTCCCCCGCCGGCCCCATCTCATACTTCAAGGCATGCGGGAAACACTCCTCATGCGCCCGCCCCTCCACCTCCGCCATCCCCGGTTCCCCGTCCAGGATCACCGCCAGGATCCGATCCTCCCGCCCCAGCCGCTTGAAATGCAAAATCTCCTCGTTCACCCACTGCGAGCTCGCCGCGTTCGGCGAACAGAGCACGATCAAATACCGCGAGGCCTGCAGCGCCCCGTGGATCGTCCCACCCAGATCCGACGACAACGGCAGCTCGTCCCGATCCCGGAACACCGGAAATATCTTCGGCGGAACCGTCGCCCCGTCCCGCCCCGGACGCCCCCGCAGATCACGCGGAATCGAATAGGACTCCAGCCGCTTGTGCAGCCGGATCGCCACTTCCTTGTCCTTCGAGGAATACGAGATGAAGGCCCAATACTTGAACCCATCCCCTCCCTGTTCGGACCCTTCCATCGACTCAGCCACCTACCAGCGTTCCTTGATCCAAGCCGAAGGATACTCCCCCGGCTCCGACATCACCTGATCCCTCAATCCCGTCCCCTTCGACAGCACCACCAGCCAGCGGTCCCCCGATCCCGTCACACTCGTCACCGCAAACCCCTCCTCCAGCTTCTCCGCGATGGTCTGCCACGGCCACTCCCCGGGCCCCACGATGCTCTGCTCCTGCAAATCGGTCTTCTGCGTCATCACCACCATCCAGCCGTCCTGCTCCTCCGCCGGATCGTCATCGCCCGCCAACGCCGTGATCCGGGAGCCCTCCTTCCATCGCGCATCGATCCATTCCCGCCGCGACTCCGTCATCGGCGTCGGCAGGGAATACCGCTGCACCCCCCAGCCCGTCTCCGTGTTCATCACCACCACCCACTTGTCCTTCCAGCCTCCGATTGAGGAAATCCGATAGCCCTCCTCCATCCGTTGCGTGATCTGCGTCGTGTCAAAATCGAAACCCACCAGCGCCTGATCCCCCGCCACCCCCGTGCTCATCACCACATTCCATCCCCACTCGTCTCCCGCCACCCCCGTCACCCGGTAGTCCTCCTCCCACTTTTACTGCAGCCAGCCGAGCGGAAACTCCTTCTTCACCCCGCTGTGTGACTGCTCCGTGTAGCCCGTCCCGCCCGACATCACCACCCGCCAGGATTCATTGAATCCCGCCACCGATGAAATCCGCATCTTCGCCCCCGTCGGCGCGGCCTGCACGGGCTGCTCCTGCACCGGCGTGCCCGTCGGCTTGCCCCGCGTCGGCGGGTTGAACGATCCACGTTTCGTCGTCCCCAGCCGCGCCACGTTCGCCGAATCCCAGTTGTCCGCCAACGCCAACGCCGCCGCCTTGTCCATGATCCCCTCCGTCGAGGTCTTCCCCGCGAAACTCGCCTCCGGCTTCACCGTCGCCTCCAAAATCCGCCGCACATCCGCCGCCTTCAACTTCGGATGGTTCGCCCGGATCAACGCCGCCACCCCCGCCACCGACGGCGAGGCCATCGAGGTCCCCGATTCCTCCCCCTCGATCCCCGAAAGCAGCGCCGAATGCACGTTCTCCCCCATCGCCGCCAACTGCACACTGGTCACCCCGTAGCAGCTGAAGTCTGAAATCTCCCCGCTCCTCCCGTGCGAGGCGATCGTGATCATGTTCGGAAAAAACTGCGACAGGTAGATCGGCGACGGCAGCGTCTGATCATTGTCCTCCGTCGAATTGCCCGCCGCCATCACGAACAACACGTCCGGATTCTCGTACATCACCAGCGCAAACAACGCCGCGTCCGCCACCGATAACTCCAGCGCCAGATCATTGATCAGGTCCAGCCCCGGCACGTTCACCAGCTGTTTCACCGTGTCGGGATTCTTCCCATACTCTTCGTAAATCTCCTTCAACTGCATCGCATTCTGCTCAAACGCCTCCATGTTCCGCCCCCAGCTCCCGTTCAGCACTCCTCCGCCCACACTTTTCAAATAGCCGCTCACCCGCTTCCCGTAGTCCAACGAGCGCTCCCGCCCCGACAGGATCACCTCCTCCAGAAACTTGCTGTAGCTCTCGCTCTTCTCCGCCAACTCAATCGTCCCCGCCGCATTCATCAGCAACGAAGCCGCCTCCGGCCGGTAAACCCCGTGCGTGAAACAATACAACTCCGCCTTTTCATCGCTGAAATCCACGATCGTCCCCGCCACGTGCGTGCCGTGCGAGGCCCCCGTCAGCATCTGGTAATACACCAGGTCGTTCAGCTCGATCCCCACTCCGCCCAGTGTGTCCAGGCCGATCCCCTCCGCCAACGGATTCGTATAGCTCTGCCTCATCGCCTGTATCATCCCGTCCCGCTCGTCCGCATCCTCCACCTTCAGGATCCGCTCCACCGACTGCACCAGGTCGGTCAGCTTCTTCTTCGTCTCCGGAGTATTGTCCAGAGCCAGCATCGCCGGCCGCGCCGGCGCGTTGTGCTTGAAATTCCAGCCATAGATGTCGTCCACCAGCCCGTTGCCGTCGTCGTCCACCCCCGCCTTGCCGTTCTTCTCCTTCTCGTTCGGCCGGTAGCGGTTCCGCAAATACGGATGGTCATACTCCACATAGTTGTCGCTCACCACCACCAGCTGCGGCCGCTCACAACGCTCCTTCTGCACCCCCTGCTCCCGCACATAGGCGAAACATCGCAGAATCAAATTCATCCGCACAAAGTCCGCGTGACCCCGGTCCACATACTCCTTCGCCATCTTTCCCTCCCCGCTCTTGATCCGCGCGTCCGCACCCGCCCAGCACAACTGCCGCAAACAATCAAAACTCCCCGCCTGCGCCGCCACCATCAGCAGCGTCAGCCCCTCATCGTTTTTCTCGTCCGGATCCACTTCCGAGAGCCCCTTCGCCAGAAATTCCACATCCCCCTCCGCCGCCGCCTTGAACATCAACCCCAACGCCAAATACAACAAAAAGGGCACCCCCGGCTGCAACCTCGAACTCCCCCTCTGGCAACTCGTCCGCGCCTCCACCGCCGCCCCCGCCTACTTCCCCCCAGAGGTCGTCACCATCTACGGTGCCGACAAATTCTCCAAGGGCGTCCAATGCGCCTTCGAGGACGGCGGCGTCACGCCCTACAACAACCCCGCCTTCCTCCTCTACCTCAAGGCCACCCTCCCCGAATACCACATGGAGTGGCCCACCGGCACCGACCAGATCTCCCTCCTCTCCATCGGCACCGGCATGGAACCTCCCGGCCGCGACAAACACGAAATCTCCCTCCTCGAAGCCGCCTCCGCCGTCCCCTCCACCCTCATCTCCGGCGTCGCCAGCAACCAGGACCTCATCTGCCGCATCCACGGCGACTGCCGCTTCGGCCCCCCCCTCGACAGCGAACTCGGCGACCTCATCCGCCCCAACCCCCACGCCCACTTCACCTACACCCGCTACGACCACCAGTTCACCAAAGACGAAATCGCCGAAGCCAAATCCATCAGCAAACTCGGCATCACCCTCGACAACCTCGACCTCATGCCCTTCCTCATGGATATCGGCTCCCGCTACGCCGAAAAGAACGTCTCCCTCGCCCACTTCCACCGCCCCAAGGAACGGTGATCTCCCGGTCACCGTCTAAAGCCCTCCGGGCACTAGCCCGCAAACCAATCCCCCTCTCCCTCTAGTTTCCTCATCCACCACTCGCAACTCATCATACTCCCCCCCAATAGCCCTCCCCATCACCTCCGCCACTCCCCACGCCGCCCTCCGGCCACCCAACTCCCCACCAGTGGCGTGACCGTCCCGGTCGCCAGCCTCCCCTCCCACGTAGCGGCACCTCTGCGAGGCGTCGGCGGCTCCACCCCTCTCCCCTTCCAAGGCCCACCCCCACCCCTGCACACCGTTCTCCCCAGCCATAATATCGCCTCCCCACCTGCTCCAGCGTAGTCCATGCGCCCATGCCAGACGAAGACGGAACCGTCCCCGCCCTTGAAAGGCCGAGCCCCCTTCCACAGGCCGCCATTCCAGATGCCGTCCCTCCCCCCCCGGCCTGAAGGGCCGAGACTCAGATCTCTGGTCCCTGGTTCTTCTCTCCCACTTCCGCATTCCGCATTCCCAACTCCCCCTTCTTGCCTTACTCTAAAACCGTGGCTCCCGCGATCGACTCCTTCATCCTCTATCTCGCCACCGAACGCGGCCTCTCCCCCAACTACCAATTCTCCGTCCGCCGCACCCTCGAAACCCTCGCCACTTGGGCCGCCAAACACGGCCACCACGCCTGGCGCGACCTCGGCCTCCTGGAACTCACCAACTTCCTCGCCGATCAAAAAGCCCGCGGCCTCGAAGCCTCCTCCCAGCGCATCGGCATCGTCCACCTCAAGATCTTCTTCCGCTTCCTCGTCCACCGCCGCTACCTCGACGCCGATCCCGCCGAACCTCTCCTCGCCCCCCGCACCGCCTCCCACCTCCCCGAAACCCTCCACGCCCAACACATCGTCACCCTCCTCGACTCCATCGACACCACCGTCCCCCTCGGCCGCCGCGACCTCGCCATCCTCGAACTCTTCTACGCCTCCGGCCTCCGCCTCACCGAAATCTGCAAAGTCCGCCTCGAAACCCTCGACCTCGACGACGGATTCATCCGCGTCACCGGCAAAGGCAACAAGACCCGCATCATCCCCGTCGGCGGCCGGGCCCTCGAAGCCATCGGCCACTACCTCGACAACGAGCGCCCCAACCTCCTCAGCTCGAAAAAAAAATCCCCCTCCGAGATCTTTCTCTCCATCCGCGGCGGCCCCCTCAGCCCCGACCGCGTCCGCCAGATCGTCAAACAACGCGCCGCCCACGCCGGCATCGAACAAAACGTTTACCCCCACCTCCTCCGCCACTCCTTCGCCACCCACCTCCTCGAAGGCGGTGCCGACCTCCGCGTCATCCAGGAACTCCTCGGACACGCCGACATCGCCACCACCCAGATCTACACCCACGTCGACCAAAAGCGTCTCAACAAAATCCACAAACAATTCCATCCCCGCGCCTGACCCGCCTACCTCTTCTGGAGGGTCCCTGTAGGGGACTGGGCCCTCCGGCTCCCTGAAGGGGACTGCGCACTCCGGCTCCCTGAAGGGGACTGCGCACTCCGGGTCCCTGAAGGGGACTGGGCACAAAGCCCATGGTTTCAACCATGGGAACTCACCAAAAACGAGCTCCCCACCCTGACCGGGTGGCGGCAACCATCGCCCACCTTCACCGACCATCCGCCAATCCAACCGCCCCCCTCCCTCCGCCCCCCATTCCCAACCCCCGGGATCCCCACCGCACTACCACTCCGTCCCTCAAACGTTTCGCAACCAAGAAACCTCCCAAAGCAACTTCCTCCTCGCCACCTCCACCACACACTCCTACCGTCATCCATTCATGATCGAAAGGCTTCCAGTCTTCCTCTCCTCCCTCCGGACACTGCGCCCTGCAACCCATCCACGCGCCCTCTTCGTAATCGCCCTCCTCCTCAGCACCCTCTTCCACCTTACCCCCACCTCCCCAAATCCCCCGTCACCCATCCTCCACCCATCACTACAGCATAACACTACTCCAACAGCCGCCTCCTCTTCAAACCAACTCATCGTAAGCACCCTCCAACCCTTCCTTCGCTCCCAATCACCCATCGCAGCACCCAAACAAAACGACTCCAGCAAGCCCCTCTACACCTATAACGGCCCCTCACACTCCCTCACCAGCAAGGATCCGCATCCACCCCAGCACCCTCCATTTCAAACCCTTATCCTCGCTCCCCTCCTCCTTCTCACCACCCCCTCCCGTACCAAGCAGCGCCGAGCCTGCTCCTACGATGGTGACTCCCCGCCTCACCGAAAGGACACTCTCTCCACACTACCCTCCCCTCGCAGCCAACCACCACTATACTACTACGGATACAGGTATTACGATCCGGTCACGGGCAGGTGGCTGTCGAGGGATCCGATCCAAGAACGAGGAGGGTTGAACCTGTATGGGTTTGTATTTAACCGCCCTACTGGGGCCATCGATACCGATGGGCGCGCCGTGACGAGCATTGACGGAAATTTGGTACCCACAATCGATCCGAAGCCTAGTGTGGACGAGGGTGTTATAGATGGACAATTGGATCCAACGAATCTTCCACCAGAACCGCTTGTTGAACCCATTCCAGAGGATCCAACCCCACAGCCTCCAGGGTCACCACCGGCAGAACCGAACCCATTTCAAGGTGGTCTAGCGCGCTATCGGTGTACGAGAAATGGAGGGGCTCCGTCGCTCGTTTGTTCGCGCGGTTGTCCAGGCAAAGATCGAGGTTGCTTGCTTACCGGCATATGCATGTATGACTGTACTCGAATCAATGATCAGATTGTTTGGGGTGACCCGCCTGAGTTCATTGAGATGTCTTTTGATTTTGCGCGTTGCGTTGACAAGTGTCCGCCGCTTGAAGAGCGGCAAAACGAATGTCCCAGAGGCCCTATCGAGATACAACTCGAGTATGTGCCGTGGATCCCTTTTGGATCTGAGCCAAATGTCAGTGGTGGTCCTTTCGTGAGAACGCCGGAAATTCCTTTTGACCAAGGTCCCGGGGAGCGGGTCGGAAACCCGGTCGGAGAACCGTTGTTGTAAGAAGTCATGTCTGCCCAAAATTATCTGGCAACTACGTTTTTTGTTGTCTTTTCCGCGCTTTATTCAGCGGGTGAAGTAGTTAAAGAAGGCCCAACTAAGCAGTTGTTTTGGGATCGCAAGATTGTGGAAGGTAAGATCTCTTTTGAAGGAACGCCTGCCAATGTTCAGATCAGCTACGGTGAACAAGGGTTGAAAATTTCAGCGTCTTCAGGCGGCATTCTTCTGCATGGATCCGACCTGATTGCCTCAGATTATAAGCGGGATGGGAATTGGATGGTTTTCTTCATCGATAAGCTAGTCGACGGATCTTCGGCTCGAAATGCCCACAGCCTATTGGTCTGTCACAATACAGCATGGGGAGTGATGGCGATGGAGTTTTTTGGCCCTGGAGATCGCGCTCATTTTGGTCACGATCTGGTGCTGCCAGCGGCGCTGATCGCATTCGATTTTCCACGTCTTACGGTAAATTTACAGGTCAAGCAGCGAAACCAGGACAAGGTCTCTATTAGTACTCTGCGCGCACATCTAATTTTCGGAAAACCTCCAGTCGACGACTTAGAAGAGGGTGCGGACACCGTCAAGAGACCACTAATCGAGCGAGTGCCTCGGGCGAAATAGCTGTTGGAACGGAAAGGGAATCCCGCCAACGGAATGACACTCGGCCTCCTAACAATAAATGACTCCCCACCAGTTCGTTACTCACACGTGGCTCGTTGCCGTCCAAAAAGCCTCCGCACCCCCAACCCGACTCTTGCGGCTATCGCCGATTGGAAGTGCTCCGCGCCACGTCCCACCACTTGCACGAGCCTCACTTCCCATGCAAATAATAACGAAGCGGCTTGCAACCTCTGGTGTTCCGTGCTTTGCTCATCCCCGTCATGCCGAAAGCTCGTTATCTTGCCCCTTGGCACCAGGTGGATCTCATCGAGGCGGCCAAGGCGAAGGCCGCGGATGGGGACGCCGAGGGGCTCTCCCTCAAGGACTTGGAGGCCCTCAGGGGCAAGCCGGCCATCTACCACTGCCTCTCGCGGGTGGTGGACCGGCGCTTTGTGCTGGGGGACGCGGAACGCGAGCAGTTCGTGCAATACATGCGCCTCTACGAGAAATTCTGCCAGGTCCGCATCCTCAACTTCTGCGTGATGTCCAACCACTTCCACCTCCTCGTCGAGGTCCCCTCCCCGCCCG
>Ga0209702_10006381_pt1 | contig 15184 bp, 12 predicted proteins | sample FRY01_FD_187210 | JGI IMG/M metagenome (GOLD analysis project Ga0209702, IMG submission 187210) | Freshwater microbial communities from Lake Fryxell liftoff mats and glacier meltwater in Antarctica - FRY-01 (SPAdes) (version 2) | ecosystem: Environmental > Aquatic > Freshwater > Ice > Glacier... | reverse complement strand
GTCGGGCTGGCTTTGGGGATCGGCCAGGCCGTAGTCCAACGCCTGCAATCCTTCCCGGCGCTGCTCGGCAGAGAGAGTTTCGCTCTCCTGTACATCGGCCAGAACGAAGCGCAGATTGTTGGCAATAAAGTTGCGAAAAAGGGCCGGATAGGCGGTCGCTTGGCTTTGCTTCTGGGCCGGTATTGGGGCGATCAGGTCCACCAATCCACCACCTGTTTGTGCAGAAAGGAGCGGGTGAGGCTGTGGATGGAGAAGCGCCGGTCGTGGAGCGTGCCGTGCATATCCACCAGATTGAGAGTGGCAAGCCGTTCCAGGGCGGCGGCTACTGCGCTTTCATCCGAGCCGATGGTTGCGGCGAGCAGGGCCACACGACCGCCCTGTTTCGCAGCCATCGGCATGGCGAGCAGGGCGTGGCGACACTCTTCCTCCAGGGTTTCCCAGGCGGCCCGGTAGATGAATGTGTAGAGCGCTTCGATGTCCTGAGAGGTGGCCTGCCGCCAGTCGTCTACCAATTGGGCCAGATCGCGCACGTGCAATTGCCCAACCGAAAGGCGCAGGGCCAGGGGATTGCCGCCGAGAACGGCGTAGAGCGGGCGCAGTTCTGCGTCGGATGCCTGGGCCACGTGGGGCAGGTTGCCGGTGGCGGCTTCGTGGCGGATCAGCGCCAGGCTGTCGGCTTCGTTCAGGGCTGGCGCGGGGAAGTGATAGACAGTGCCGCCGCCGGGTGTGCGTTGGCGGGAGGTGAGCAGAAATTTGGTCGGCTTTGCCAGACGCTGGAGCAGAGGCAACAGGTCCTCCACATCGGACAGACTTTCCAGATTGTCGATGACCACCAGATGGGGCGCGCTGGCGAGCCGCTGCAGGAGCATCTGCCGCCGCTCGGTGGGGGGCAGCAGTTCGGTCGCCACCTCTGCGCCGAGAATCTGCACAGCGATGGCCCGTTCGGCTTCCTCCACCGACAGCACCGGGCGCGTGGCCGGGCGCACAATCCCGTCGAAGCCAAAGGCAGTGGGTCGAGCGCTCACCCAGGCCAGGTCGGCGAAAGCACCGGATTTCATCAGATGTCGGGAAACGCTGTCGCCCAAAGCCGTCTTGCCGATGCCGCCCATCCCCTCGATAGCGACTATCCACGGCGGAACGGATGCGGTGAGCAGCGCGGCAATCTGCGCTTGGGAACGCTCGATCCCGAAAAGCTGGGTATAAGTGGGCGGCTCCAGGCGCAGCAGCCAGCCCGCATCGACTGCTGCATCGACTGCTGCGCTGTTGCCCGCACCGTTGGGAAATACTGTCCCGATCTCCTGAGGTGAAAGGGAGGCATAGCCCCCGGCGCGCAGCCAATCGTCGGCAACGGCAATGTTCGACACGCCGCCGCCTTCGGCCAGCACCTGAAGAATCGCCACCAATACCTTGCGGTCGTCGTTGGCATCCAAGCGGCTTGCGCCCCGCTCCCAATTGCTGATTGTATTGGGTGGGGGCCAACTGCCCCGGTCCAGGCGCGCGCCCAACAGCTCGGCCAAGTGTTCCTGGGTGAGGGGGCCGCCCCGTTGCGGGTCTGTGCTGTTACGACGAAGAATTCTCAGTTGTTCGCTGAAAGAGGCCATCGGTGGGGCATTCATCATTTGCTGTGAGGGAATTCACCGAAATCGTCGTGGATACGCGGCGGACGATTTGGTAGAGTATAGCAGCAATTGTTGTGACGTAACAATCTTGTGCCGCGCTTACCCTATCCCAGCGCTTTATGCCTGCTGGGGAAAGGAACTTTGTCCCAATGTCGAACGCACATCACACAATGGTTCAACGCATCTTCTCTCCTATCCCCTCTCCCATTCCCCCGCTGCAACTGTCGGCGGATGGCCTTCCGATTTTGCGGGTGGCGACGGCCTCGCCGGTGCGCGGGCTGGCCGGGTCGATTGCCCACGCCCTGCGGGAACACGAGCGTATAGTGCTGCGGGCGATAGGCGCCGGTGCGGTCAACCAGGCGGTGAAGGCCGCTGCCCTGGCGCGCACCTATTTGGCCGACGAGGGGATCGAGATTGTGCTAATCCCTTTTCTGCGCGAGGCGGAGGTGGAGGGTCACGGGCGGTCGGTGGTGGAGTTGGTGGTGGGGCGGGGGTGAGAACGGTCGAGTTCTTCTATCAAATGTAACTGCTCAGCCATTTCTCGCTGATTAACCACTGAACAGACAGAACAGACTGAAAAAAGCGAAGAACTTCCGTCTATTTCGTGTTTTCAGTGGTTCGATTCTGACGTGGGCTGAGCAGTTACCATTTATTTCCAAATGCAGACTGTGCGCTTTCCCTCATTCACCCGGCGGATGCCAGCCAGCGCTCACCCACAGACGGCGGGAATTGACCAAAGGCGAACGGTTGAGATGTAGCCCATTCACAGTAGCGCGACCTTCTGGTGTGATACCCACAATAATCAGGCCGCTCTGCGCCCAGCGGAAATGCTCGGACCAACTTTGTCTGTTTGGGTTGAAAAGTTGAACCACAACTCCGGTTTCAGGGTCCACGGCTGCGATGCGGTTGTGTTTGATCAAATTACAAGACCAGCAGGCCAAACAGAGATTTTCCAGCGTTGTCAGGCCGCCGAGGGATTCGGGGATAATGTGGTCAATCGTAAACTCGGCCCCGATGATTTTCTGCGCTGTCTGGCAGTAACCACACAGATACTGACAGCGCTCGGCAACTGCCTGACGCAGACTTTGGGGTATGTGACTGTAGCTCATCAGACCGTAGGTGTGGGCAACAAATCGGCTACATCGTGGCCGCGTTCTTTGAGCAGGGCCATCGATTGGGCACGCAGAAGCATCGACCGGTCGTAGCGCAAGAGCAGTTCATCGGCTTCTTCTTCTTCCCGTCCGGACAGGCCAGCCCGTTGCCGTTTGTAAAGAAGTTCCTGCATACGCTCATTTTCTTCCGCTGTCAACTCATTGCGCGCGGCCCGCCACAATTCAGCATCAGACAAAAAGACCAGTTGCGCCATCTCATCCACAAGCGGCGCAGGCAAATCGTCCAGCGTAGGCAGAGCAGCCGCTAATAAGGCAACCACCTCTCCTTCTACGGATCTGCGCAATCTGGATGCCCGACTCTGCACTTGGCGATACAATCCATCGGGCAGTTGAACCGTTATCGTTTGCGTCGCTTGCATTGCGTCGATTCCTTTGCACACCCAACAAAAACATACCTTGAGCTATTCACCGGTATTGTATCACCAGTCTTATCGCCAGCCAAACCTCACCCGAAAAATAGATTTCCAAAGGTGCGGTCTTCCTCACCCGCCCGGCGGATGCCAGCCTGCGCTCACCCACAGACGGCGGGAATTGACCAGTTGTGCGCGGTTGAGTTGCAACGCGTTGACAGTCGCCCTGCCGACAGGTGTCACGCCAATGACGGACTGTCCGTCCGTACTCCACTCGAAATGTTCCTGCCAGTGCTGGCGTCGTGGGTGATAGACAGGAACAGTCATACCCGTTTGCGGATCGACTGCCGTCGTGCGGGCGTGCTTATGGCCGTTGCAGCCAGTACAGGCCAGACACAGGTTGTCAGCGCTATCGGCACCACCAGCACTGCGCGGAATAATGTGATCAATCGTGAAGAGAAAGCCGGTCAACCGCTCTGCGCTTTGGCAATATTCGCAGCGCTGCTGTGCCCGTTGACGAACCTCCTGCCGCACGCCAACAGGAATATAGACGGCCATCAATCGGCAACCGGTATTGTCAACGCCGGGGTTACATCGTGACCCCGCTGTTTGAGGAGCGCAAGCGACTGGGCACGTCGCAGGACGGAGCGGTCATAGGCATAGAGCAGATCGGCCTGTTCGGCCTCTTCCCTTTCTGTCAGGGAGCGTTCGCCCGCGAATTCGTTTAACTGGGCCAATCGATGCTGTTCATAGGCGGACATAGAAGGGCGAATGGCGGCCCACAGCCCGTCATCGCTGTACAATTGCATAGCAGCCAATTCCGCGGCCAACTCATCGGGCAGCGCGGACTCGCCCTCAACTGTTGTTTCGAAGGTGGATACGATCACCTCGTCGACAGTTTGATAGGTTAGTTCAGCCATCCGGTTTAGTTTGTGAAAAACTGAATCGGGTACAGTAATAGTTAGCGTCTGGCTCATCCGATCCTCCCTAAAAAAAGCGCGTTATCTACTTCGCCATTCCCGTAGACGCGGACGAAGAACCCGATGCCCGCGCCGCGGTGGAAGTGGGCGAAATCGCGTTCTGGCCGCCGGGCAACGCCTTCTGCATTTTTTGGGGACCGACGCCCGCCAGCAGCGGAAGCCAGCCGATGGCGGCCAGCCCGGTCAATGTGCTGGGAAAAATCGACGGGGATGCCACTCAATTTGATCGGGTCTCCAGCGGGGCGCAGGTGCGATTGGAACGAGGCGAATAGCTACCGTATAATGGCGGGCACTGCTACCTGCCACCTGCCACTTGCCACCTACTCCTCCTTCGGCACATCCCCAATTGGCACATTCAATTCCACCGCGGCGGCGCTGACCCAGCCGCCCGCCCGATCCGGCGTGCGGATTTGCAGCCAACGCCCGCTGTCGTCTCTGGCATAGACGCTCATCGTCAGGCCGGGGAGCAGGCTCTGGTCCGTGTCAAAGTCCCGGCCAGGGCCAACGCGCAGAGGGGTGGATTTCGTGACGAGCGCATAGGGCATCGCCCCATCCACCGCAGAGTCCCCGCTCCAGAATCCCCGCTTGGCTTCGGCTGCCTCCGTCGCCAAGCGGCGAAATTCGACGGCCAGCGTCACATCCGGCTTGAATTCCAGCGGTTGCGCCCAGCCCTGGGCAATCATCTGCTCATTGACAAAGAGACCCTCGTCGGTGTAAATAAAGCGCAGCAACCGTCCGTAACGGTCTTTGTCCGTGTGGTCTGGGGCCAGCCAAAGGTTGCCGCTGCCCAGCAATGTCTGATTGGCCGCGGATGCGGCTTTGTAGCCCGGCTCACCCCGCTCCGGCGTGTCGATGCCCACATAGCGCACGGTCAATTTTTGGCCGCCGATGGTCACGTCGATGGTGTCGCCGTCCACCACCCTCACCAGCACAGCTTCCAGCGCGCCTTCGGGCACATTGGACGGAATAGACGGAATAGACGGAACAGTCGCTACCGGTGTGGTAATCGGCAGGAGTTCCTGCAATTCGGGCAGGCGGAAGATGTCCACCCCAAAGCCCGCAGCCAGAACCCCCGCGATAATCAGAATCACGCCCCACTGCCAGGGCGAGACCCGCTTGCGGATTTCCCGTTGGGTGGCTTCTGCATTCACGGCTATCCGGCTTTCGTCATTTGTGTCTATTTCGTTGTGTTCGCTCATACCTCTATTCTACCCCGCTGCGTAGTAGAGTCAAATCGGGTTGAAAGGTAAAACACCCCTCCGCTACGTTGAAAATTTTGGTTGGGCAATGGTATAGTGATGCAATGCAACGGAAAATGAAAAGCAGAATGCGGATTTCACAGAAACCGCAGATTTGCGCAGATGATACCCGTGCAAATCCGTGACTCTACTGCAAAACGTTTTTTAGCCGCGGATGAACACTGATAAACGCGGATGAAAACGGATGTCTCGCCTGAATTTCGCTGCGCCTCGGCGTCTCTGCGGGAGAGTTTTCCTTTTTGCAGTAGAGTCATCCGTCTCATCCGTCTCATCCGTCTTCTTTTTTTGAATCAGTACCGCCAGGAAAGAGTCTTCGATGAGTTATAACCCCCAGAACCCGCTGATCGTTCAGGGCGACGGCAGTGTTCTTTTGGAAGTGGACAATCTCCAATACGCGGGCGCGCGGGATATGCTGGCCCGCTTTGCCGAACTGGTGAAAAGCCCGGAATACATCCACACCTATCGCATAACCCCCCTCTCCCTCTGGAACGCGGCCTCGTCTGGCCTGAAATCCGCCGAGATTCTGGACGGATTGAGCCGCTACTGCAAATATCCCCTGCCCGACAATGTGCGGGTGGAGATTCAGTCCTCCATCAGCCGCTATGGAATGGTGAAATTGGTGCGCCGGGGGGACGACCTGCTGTTGACCGCGGAAGACCCGATAGCGCTGGTGGAGATTGGCCGCCGCAAGGAGTTGGCGGGCTTTATCCAGGAGACTATCGACGACAATACTGTGCGGGTGGATGGAGCCATGCGCGGCCACATCAAACGGGCGCTGGTGCAGGCGGGCTTTCCCGCCGAGGATTTGGCCGGCTATGTCAACGGCGAGGCCCTGCCCGTCGCCCTGCGCGGCCAGAGTTTACATGCCAAACCCTTTAATGTGCGCGCCTATCAGCAGGAGGCCGCGGATATCTTCTACGCAGGCGGCGCGGCCTATGGCGGCTCCGGTGTGGTGGTGCTGCCCTGTGGCGCGGGCAAGACGATTGTGGGGATGGCCGCGATGGCCCAGACTCAGTGCAATACGCTGATTCTGACCCCCAACAGCATTTCCGTGCGCCAGTGGATCGACGAATTGGTGGACAAAACCTCCCTCACCCCCGACCTGATCGGCGAGTATACGGGCGACCGCAAGGAGATTCGCCCGGTGACGATCTCCACCTACCAGACGATGACTTATCGCAAGCGGGGGACAAAACCGACCCAGCCCCTCAGCGTCCAGCATCCCCATTTTGCCCTCTTTGGCGAGCGGGACTGGGGACTGATCATCTACGACGAAGTTCATCTGCTGCCCGCGCCGGTCTTTCGCATCACCGCGGATTTGCAGGCCCGCCGTCGCCTCGGCTTGACCGCTACGCTTGTGCGGGAGGACGGCGCGGAGGAGGATGTTTTTTCGCTGATCGGCCCCAAAAAGTATGACGTGCCCTGGAAGGATTTGGAGCGTCAGGGCTGGATTGCCCAGGCCGATGTGGTGGAGGTGCGGATTCCTCTACCCGACAATCTGCGCATGGACTACGCCCTGGCCGAGCACCGGGACAAGCAGCGCATCGCTGCCGAAAATCCTCAGAAATTGGTGATTGTGGACGAACTGCTGGACAAGCATATGAGCGAACAGACACTGATCATTGGCATGTATTTGGACCAGTTGGAGCAGGTGCAGCGCCGTTTTGGCTATCCGTTGATCACCGGCAAGACAAAAAACCGGGAACGCCAGGCCCTCTACGATCAGTTTCGCAGCGGGGAAGTCAAGCGGCTGATTATTTCCAAAGTGGGGAACTTTGCCATTGATTTGCCAGAGGCTTCAGTGATGATTCAGATCAGCGGCACATTCGGCAGCCGTCAGGAGGAGGCCCAGCGCGTGGGCCGTATTCTGCGCCCCAAAAGCGATGGGCGTATGGCCCACTTTTATACAATTGTCACCAAAGATACCCAGGATCAGGAATTTAGCGCCAATCGCCAGCGTTTTCTGACCGAGCAGGGCTACCAGTATATGATTCTTTATCACGACGAAGTGCAGGACTACACGCCCAGGGAGCTACCCACCCGTGCCGACGCTTGAGAACCTTACCAGCAAAGATATTGCCACCGCGTTCAGCCATTCGTCCCTGACAAAAGCCCGTGGCTATGTAGGCCGAGCGGGCAGCCTTGTGCGCCGGGGCAACCGCCTCTCGGCCAAAGTGATGGGGACGCGGATGTACGATGTGGAAATCGAAGTGGTCGAAGCGGGGATTCTGGCGAAGTGTAGCTGTCCGGTGGGTGGCAGTTGCAAACACATCGGCGCGGTGCTGCTGCGTTGGGTCGAAAGTCCCCGCTCCTTTCGGGTGGAGGAGACTGAGCCAGCGGCTGTCGTTGCCCAATTGGAGATCATCCCCGCAGAGAACCAGCCGCCTGCCCCACCGAAAGGTCAACCCGAATGGCAGGCCAAATCTTTTGCCGAACGCCAGGCCCAGGCCGAGATGAACCTGGGCAAATTGCTGGAAGGGCATACCCTGGCCGAACTGCGCGGGATCGCTTCGCAACGGGGATGGCGGCTGAGCGGAACCCGCAAGTCGGACATTGTGGCTCAGATGGCCCAGCAGATGGCGTCGATTGGGGATATGGCCAAGGCCATCTATTCCTTGGACAAGGAATACCAGCAGGTGTTGCGCAGTCTGGCCCTGCACAGCGGTGTCAATATGCGCGTGGAGGATGTGGAACGGACTGCCCTGCGCGAGGGGCCTTTGCAGCAGTACAGCCAGGTTGGGGCTTATGCCTATCACCTGACAGAAGTGGGTCTGGCCTTTCCCTCTGAATTTGCCCAACTGACTGTGCCACCCCTAAGCGGAGTGGGTGTCGCATTTGTTCCGCCCGTCCTGGCGCGCAATTTCCCGCCCCTGCTGGAGACGGTCATCCCCACCACTTGGGAGATGGCGAATGCCGAGGCCGATCAGACGATTCAATTGGCCGACCCCCAGGCAATTGTTCGTGCCGTGCAGGGGATTCTTCTGCTCTTTGAGCAGGACCCGCCTTCCCTGCATCCACCCCAGCCTCGCCCCCGTCTGGAAACCTTTCATAAACAATTGCAGGGCTGGGCCTACGATCCCGACCAGATATACAGAATCTTTGCGTTGGGAGAGGGCGATTCCAAATTGCCGTTATTGACTGTGCCGCCGCCAGCGTATGCCCTGACCGACGAAACGGTGGAACGTCTGCAACCCCTGGCCCAGAACCCCGCCCATCTGGACTTTCTCTATCATCTGATGACGGCGGCGGCTCTGCTGCAAAGCGGCAGCCCAGCCACGCCTTGGCCCAAAGGCAAGGATACATTTTTGCAGCGCGATCCCGAAGCGCAGCACGCTGCATTGGCCCGCATCTATTTCGCTATGAATCAGTGGACAGAATTGTGGGAAGTCGAGCGACGCGCGCCCGATCTGCGCTTGCAGCGGCGCACCAGCGCCTATTATTTGACGCCCCAGACGATTCTGGACGAACTAACCGGTTACCGGCAGCTAATTTTGCGTCTGCTGGCCCACCTGCCAGACAATCGCTGGGTGCGTATGGAGGATATGCTTCCGCTGCTGCGTTCTGTGTGGGCAGAATTCTATACATCCAACGCATATATCTATAGCTCTTACGGGTTCTCTACGCCTGCCAAAGGCTGGTCCCTGACCTGGCAGGGCAAGGAATTGGACGAAAAGAACGACGAGCATTGGCGACAGGTGCAAGGGGCTTTCTTTTCCTTTCTTCTGCGCGGCCCTCTGCGCTGGCTCGGTCTGGCCGATTTGGTCTTGAACGACGAAACTGTCTACGCCTTTCGTCTGCACGGGCTGGCCGATCTCTACTGGGATCGGGTCGAAAAACTCGATTTTTCCACCACTTCCACGGCTGCCGAAGGAGAGAGCAGCCCGCCAGCGGAGGAAGACGCTTTGGAGGCTGTTTCGGTGGACAAGACCGGGCGTATCCGGGTCGATACAGCGGTCGTCACCACTGCCGGTCACAATCTCCTGCGCCGGATGGCTCGTGTAGTTTCGTCGATGGTGGGGCTGTTCGTCTACAAAATGGAGATGGATGTGGTCTACGCCACCTTTGAAGCAGGCCTAACCGTCGAGGATTTGGTCGAGCAGTGGGCGACCAGCCTGCCCGACCCGATGCCCCGTGCCGTGCGCGGCCAGTTGAATCGCTGGTGGCAGGCCTATGGACAGACGCGCATCTATCGCAACGCTACACTCATCGAATTTGGCGACGACTACGCGCTGTCCGAAATGAAGGCCGTCACTTCGCTGGAAAAGGCGATTGTGGCCGAGTTTTCGCCCCGCCTGGTGCTGATCGACCGGGACGCAGTGACCGATCTGGTGGCTCAACTGGAAAAGGCGGGCTACACGCCCAAGCTAAACTAATTGTAGGTCGGATTGTCAATCCGACCCACGGAGGATAGGTTTTCAATGGCCGACGAAATCGCTGAACTGTTGGATGCTTATAACGCTGTGGACCTGAAGAGTATGGCCAGCGAAGCGGGTATCGTACCCGGTGGGCGCGCCAAGCGGGATGACGTCGTTCTGGCGCTGCACCAACAATTTTTCGCGCCGGAACGTATCCGATCTGCCTATGCTAAACTGACCGCAACCGAAAAGGAAGTGCTGAACCGCATACTTCTCCACCCGATGGCGACCCCGACCCGTATCCTGCGCCGGGAGCTGGTCAAGGCCAAACTGGTGACAGAAGCGCCAGAGTCAAAAGAGGAGACTCGACTCTATTATTCCAGAGAACAGTCCTATACCGGCTCTCCTGGCAAGAGACGCTCTACAATTTTTGAAGATGTGATGGCCCGATTTACCCTGTACGGGCTGGTCTTTAGCCAAATTGTGGAGGGCCGATCCGGCCAGCCCGCCAAACAGCGCTTCAATCCGGGATCGCTTCTCTTTGTTCCCAAAGTTGTGCGCCAGGTACTGCCCGAACCCACACCGATTCCCCTGGAAACTAGCGATCTTCAACCGGAGCGGATGGTGGCCGGTGACCCCAACAGCCTCCTACGCGATCTCTATCTCTATTGGGACTACGCCCGTCGGGGTGGGATCAATCTGCTCAACAGCGGTGCGGTGGGCAAGCGGGAGCTTAAAGTACTCAATGGGCTGATGCTTATCTCTGACCCAGCCATCGACACCGCGCGCAAGGAAGAGGAGATGGGACATCTCTACCTCCTGCGCTTGCTTTTGGAGGGGCTGGGGTTGTTGAAGAGAGCCTCCGGTCAGTTGCGCCCTGCCACCGGTGATTCTCTGGAAATTGCCGAATTTTGGCGCGGCTCCACAGGGGAGCAGATGCTTGCCTGTGTGAAACAGTGGATACTATCCACTGGCGGGGCAGAGACGGTCAATCTGTACAGCGAAGACGTCCCCCAAACAGCTCATGCGCGCTGGCAACTGGTGCAGATGCTGCTTGCCCTCCATAACGCCGAATGGGTCTCTGTGGATGATCTGTTGGAGAATTTCTGGGCCATCGAAGTGGGTTTTCTTTATGCCATGCACGAGCAGGCGGAGGATTCGGACCGCTGGTATGGGGGGACTTTCCAGGGGAGCTACTTTTACGGCAAAAAGGAAGAATTGCTCCGGGCCATCGAAGCCAGTGAGCGGACATTCATTGAGAAATGTCTGGACGAATCCCTTTTTCTGCTGGGGCTGGTGGATCGGGGCGTCCATCTCGCCAAATCAGGCAAAGAGCAGAAGCTCTACCGTCTGAGTGAACGGGGACGCCGGGTGGTGAGTGCCTATGTGAACAAATCGTCCAGCATTGCCGAAGCCCAGGCTGCCCCTTCTGATATAGGCCGCATTCTCATCCAGCCCAACTTTCACATTGTGGCAATGGGACCGGTTCCCATCGCAGTGCTGGCCCAACTGGACCTTTTTGCCCTGCGTTTGCAGGTGGGTGTGGGCGCGTTTGAATACGAATTGACCAAAGAGTCGGTCTATCAAGCCCAGCAAAATGGATTGGAAGCCGAGCAGATCAACCGCTTTCTGGTCGAGATGTGCGGCGTACCCCTGCCCCAGAATGTGGCGCGCACCCTGCAAGAATGGGCGCAGCATCACGAGCGTATCGTCTTCCGCACGGGTGTGGACCTGCTGCAAACTGTCGAACCGGCCCTGCTGGAAAAGCTCCTGGCCCTGCCAGCGGTGGCCGCCCAGGTCGAACGCGCCCTCACCCCCAGCCTGGCCCTGCTACAGGGAAGCGGGTCGAAGGGAATCGTCACCGAACTACAGAAGGAGGACTACCTCCCGGTAGTCGCCGATGCTCGCCCGGTTTCGGCAGACAAGAAAATCCGCATTGACGAAAAGGGGCGCATCGCCCTCCTGCATCCCTTCCCCAACCTCTTTCTGGAAGGCCGGCTGGCAAAGGTGGCTGAATTCACACCCAAGGGCGGCTGGCAACTGACCGAAGCGGGGGTACGCCGGGCCGGTGGCAGCCGCAGCAAAGTCACTGAATTGCTGGCTGAGTTGACGGCGCTGAGCCAGTCGTCTCTGCCCGCTGGGGTAGTCGAGCAGGTCAAAGCCTGGGGGCACTATTACGGCAGCGCGGGGATCGCCCAGGTGACACTGATCGAATTTCAGAGCCGGGCTGTACTGGATGAACTGCTGAAGATGGCTGATCTGCACAAACGGCTGCGCGCCTTTGACGACAAACAGCCCCTGGCGATTGTCGATGAAAAAGAGGTGGCACAGGTCAAAAAGACGCTCGCCCGTTTGGGCGTCACCACCAAAAACGGCATCAGCCGGGCATAAGCAGCCCGGTGCGAAGCGGGAAACTCTCTTTTACGGAGGCACGAATGAGCGAAGTGCGTGTAGCAATTGTCACCGGCGGGGCCAGCGGGATTGGCCGGGCTGTGGCCGAACGGCTGGCCGCAGATGGCTGTCGAGTGGCTGTGGTCGATCTTAACATAGAACAGGCGGATGCGGTGGCCGACGCCATCGGCGGTCTGGCGATTCAGGCCGATCTTTCATCGAGGGCCGATTGCCTCCGGGCCGTGGACGAGGCCATCGCTCATTTTGGCCGAGCCGATATTCTCGTCAACAACGCGGGCTTCCAGCACATCGCGCCCATCGCCGACTTCCCCGAAGATATCTGGGAGCGGATGCTGGCGGTAATGCTCACTGCGCCATTTTTGCTGACCAAATACGTCTGGCCGGGTATGGCGGCGCAAGGCTGGGGGCGCATTGTGAATATCTCCTCCATCCACGGCAAAGTGGCCTCGCCCTTCAAAGCGGGCTACATTTCCGCCAAGCACGGGCTGATCGGTCTTACCCGCGCGTCGGCGCTGGAAGGGGGTGGCGCGGGGATTACTGTCAACGCCCTCTGCCCGGCTTACGTGCGCACGCCGCTGGTGGAAGGCCAGATTGGGGATCAGGCGCGCAGCCGGGGCATCAGCGCGGAGGATGTGGTTGAGCGGGTGATGCTGGAACCCGCAGCCATCAAACGGCTGATCGAGCCGGAGGAGATCGCCGGACTGGTCGCCTATCTCTGCTCGGACGCTGCTGGGGCTGTCACTGGCGCGGCCTGGGACATCGATTTGGGATGGACTGCCCGATGAATAAAATGAATAAGCAGACGCCCATTACCGTTCGTGTACTCAAAAGCCTCGACGATTTCTACAATTTTCAGAAATTGCAGCAACTCATCTGGTCCAGCGGCGAGGACGACGTCATTCCTATCCACGTGCTGGTGACCCAGGCCAAAAATGGTGGGCTGTTGCAGGGCGCTTTTGCCGAGGAAGGCGCTGAGTCCACCGGGGGAATGGTAGGGATGGCCTTTGGCTGGCCCGGTTTTGATATGTACAGCCAGCCGCCCCAACTGAAGTTTTGCAGCCACATCGCCGGGGTGTTGACCGATTGGCACGGGCGGGGCATCGGTCTGGCGCTGAAACTGGCCCAGCGGGAGCATCTGCTGGCCGAAGGGCTGATGGATTGGATGACCTGGACGTACGATCCCTTGCAACGGGTCAACGCCCTTTTCAACATTCACCGGCTGGGCGCAATCTGTACCACCTATCACCGGGACGTCTATGGGCCGATGGACGACGCGCTCAACGCGGGGCTGCCCACAGACCGCTGTCAAGTGACGTGGCGGATGGATAGCGAGCGGGTCAACTTTGCCCTTTCCGAACAGAAGATGCTGCCCGTCTGGGACGGAATGAACATTGAGATCGGCGCTACCCGACCGCTGGGCGTTGGCGGGCTGGTGCGTATCCCCGTGGAGAGCCGCCTGCGTCTGGATGGGCGTCCTGTGGCGATACCCATCCCCAACAGTCTGGCGTCCCTGCGCGCCGAAGGCCGCGGTCTGCTGGTGGAATGGCGGCTCTACCAGCGGGAGCTAATCGAGGCCGTGTTTGCCGCTGGCTATGCAATCGTCGATTGCGTGGAACTCTCAGAATTGGGGGTGCATTACATTTGTGTCCCCGCCGGGAAGCGGCCATTCCCCGATCTGCCCTGGCCGTAAATTCTATTTTCTCACCTCCGCCAAATCCCTCGGATAGCGCACCAGCACCCGATAGCCCCCGTTCCACGGCGCGGCAGTTGCGGACTGACTGACGATCCCCGTCACCCGCCAGCGTTCGCCTTTGTTGACGTAAGGCCGCCGCCAGCCCAGGCTGGTGCGCACAGTCACCATCACCGGCTCGGTGTCGGGCTGGGCCGGATCGGCCAGGAAGAAGCTGACGCCCGACCAGCCGCTGACAATCCCCTCGAATGTAACCAGCCGCCCTTCCAGACTCTCGCCCACTTCACTGGCCGCGATGGGCAGCGGCTCTAACGGTTCCCCGGCCCCGATGCGCCAAATGTCTTCGGGCCGTTCCACCAGAATTTCCCGCTCGCCCCGGAAGCTGTGCATTCTCCCCCGCACATCCACCCGATCCCCCTCGGCCAGTTCGGGGAAAGTGCCCCGGCGCAGGTAGACCTGCACGCCCAGCCACGCCGTCTTTTGATTGGGTGACAGTGCCGGGTCTGCCACATAAATCGCCGAATTGAACAGCCCCGGCGGAACCGTTACCACTCCGGCGAATTGCACCCCATCTTCCATCCCCGCCAGTTTGGCAGCGGTGACTGATTGGAACGGGCCGACCGCTTCGCCGCCGGGTGTGCCGGGCGCAGCCCCGCTGCCCCAGGACGGCAGATTCTCTGTCGAAGCGCCCGCACCCGCGGGGCCGGGCGCATCATTCGGATTTGCCCGGCCCGGCGTGGGCGCGCGGGTCTGCCAGTTACCCCCATCGGGAACTCGACCCAATCCCCGACCTTTTTCAATGCGGGTGTTCCATTCGACACTATCCACCTGCCGGTCATTGCCGTCGTGCAACGCCACCCGGTCGCCGTCGTCGTTCAACCCGATATGGCTGTCACGCCCCCAAACGGCGAGGAAGCCGCCCGCGGGCAAAATGTGTTCAACGCCCAACGTGAAGGTGCGGCGGGCTGTGTTGGTGCGGTCTTCCAAACGCCAACCGGCCAGGGAGACGGGTGTGTTGCCGGGGTTGTAGAGTTCGATGAATTCGTCGTTGCTGTCGATGCTGCCGTCCCCGTTGTGATCTGCTATTGGCGCGGGCAGCACTTCGTTGATGACGACGACCGCGCTATCCCCATTTTCCACCAGCAGGGGCGCGGTGACGGCAAAATCTCCGTCGGCCTGGGTTGCCACGGCATAGAGCACACTGCCCGGCGCCGCCGAGAGAGTCACCTGCCAGTCGCCGTTGGCCTGGGGCAGGTCGGTTTGGGCGACAGGACGGTCATTCTGCCAGATTGCCAGCGCGGCCAGATCGCCGGAAAGGTCGTGATAGGAGACCGTCACCAGCAGTGT
>Ga0209702_10006380_pt1 | contig 15184 bp, 5 predicted proteins | sample FRY01_FD_187210 | JGI IMG/M metagenome (GOLD analysis project Ga0209702, IMG submission 187210) | Freshwater microbial communities from Lake Fryxell liftoff mats and glacier meltwater in Antarctica - FRY-01 (SPAdes) (version 2) | ecosystem: Environmental > Aquatic > Freshwater > Ice > Glacier... | reverse complement strand
TATCGATTGGCTGAAGTTTGAATACCAGTCAACCACTGCCGGAATTGCTCCGGTATCTGCTGTTTCGTCGTCCAACGGTGTAGTCTATACAGAGAGCGGCGATGGATCGATGGAGGCGATAACAGGTCAGGCGATGGACCTGGCTTCCGACAGGCTTCTTTCATCCGACGAGCGGTTCGGCAAGCTGTATATCGCTGACTACGGAGTTCGCGTTAGCGGGACCGATGGCACTATCACTGGCAGTGGAACAAGTTTTACGTTCGATGATGCTGCTGCAAAAGTCTGGACGGACGCAGCGTACGGAATCGACAAAGACGGCGACTACATTGAATTGATGTTCGGTGGAACAGGAACCTACACACCCGGCGTCTACATCATGTCGGCTTTTAGTGCAACGACTGTAACGCTGACCAGTCCGACAATTCTTGCGGCGCAAACTGGTGTCGCCATACCGTATAGGATTTTGCGAGGCACAAAGATTTTCGACTACCGGGTCGCTACGGGAATCCGATTGTCGCTACTTACAAGAACAACCGGAACGGCGATCAATCCTCCTGTTGGTTGCAAAATTGCAGCAATCTGGCAGGACAGATTGGTTCTGTCCGGCGACCCTGAGAATCCCGGCGACGTGTTCATGTCCAAGCAAGGCGACCCTAAAAACTGGTCGGAGGACGATACCCTAACGTCACCTGTGTTTGGAGACTCCAGTACGAACAGCCGAGTCGGCAAACCGGTAACGGCGTTGATTCCGTTCGTGAGAGACTATCTCGTTATCGGTACAAAAGACTCCATCAATGTACTTCGTGGCAATCCGATTTCTGGCGCACAAATTGATTCCATAAGCCGAGTGGTTGGGATTGTCGATAAACACGCCTGGTGTATGACGCCTGAGAACGTCCTTATTGTTCTGACTGGTGACGGCCTGTATGCGATCGGTCCCGATGCCGCTATAGCGATGCCGATGTCACGCGACAAGTTGCCGCAGGAATTGTCCAACCTGGATACGATGAACTCTGACGTTCAGCTTGCGTTTGACGTTCGTCGAAACGGAATAGCGATCGCTATAACGCCGACGACTACCGGTACGAGCCTCTATTACTGGTTCGATTGGACGACGAAATCGTACTGGCCTGAAACATATCAGAACGATCATCAACCGACTGCAATGGTGGTCCACCAATCGGCCAACGAGACGACTCCGATTTTGATTTACGGTGGTCGGGACGGCTACCTGCGTAAGTTCAGTGATGAGTCGATTGACGACGATGGTACAGCGTTTACCAGTCACGTCTTGATTGGTCCGATTCAGCTTGGCGGTAGCGGCTACGGAGCAGGCATGCTTCGTGAGATTGTAGGACAGCTATCGACATTGAGTGGTACGGTAACGTGTGAGATTCAGGTTGGAGATTCGATTGAGTCCGCCTACCTAGCGACACCTCGCAATGCGTTTACCTTGCGTGGCGGAAAGTCGCTATCGAACTTCCCTCGGCTGCGTGGTAATGTGTGTTTCTTGAAACTATCGACAACGAACCGATGGGCGCTCGAACAGTTAAGTACGATACGCGAACGGTTTGGCAAACAGCGGCTGTTTTCTTAGGAGTGTAGCTATGGGACATGAAAACCAGGGAATCAGCCTTGGCGATATAGGTGCGTTCCTCGATGGTCCTATTATGCAATGGCTTATTGGAGCATCAAGCATCCCGGAAGCCCAAAATAATCAGAATCAATTCAATGCCGATCAGTCGAACCAACGATCCGATTTGTTAAATATCGCAACCCAGATTCCCGGCCAGACGCTCGGCGCTTACGACCAGGGAGCAATGGAGTCTTTGCTGGCCCGGCTTGATCTGCGTGACGAACAGCATCAGTCCAGTGCAGACCTCAATCAATTTTCCGACAACCGAACACAAGGCATTATGGAAATGCTGACTGGTCGTGAACGTGACATTAGCCAGGCGTACACCGATCGGTACAACACGGCCAGCCGGGAATTTGAGGGATACGGAGAACAACAGAAGGTCGACGTAGACGAACGGTTCAATCGTGACCTTGAGGCCGATACGTCTTTTCGTATCGAGCGTGGTATCAATTCGACAACGGCAGCGTCAAGCAATCGTTCGCTGAACACGCGGCAGAGGTCTGCCGAACAGCGGCGGCTTAGCGAAGGTTTGCAGCTATTACGTCGCCAGATTCTCGACCCGTTGTCCGGTGAAGGGTTGTCCGCTCGGATGGGAATGACCGGCGATATGGCAAACGCGCAAATTTCGTTGACCGGAGACGGTTATAACTCGCGTCAGCGTGGAATAGACGTTGACCGCCAGCTTGGCAACAGCGTTGCGGACCTGTGGCACATGATAGGTGCCAATCGAGCAAACATTACGCAAGCCGGTGGTCAGGGAATAATGCAGGCTATTGGAGCATACGACTACATTCCGCCGTCTAATCCATATCCGGGGCAATTTGGCGCCGCTTCGGTTGATGCTCCGAGCGCTCCCGATCAAGGCAATGACTGGCTTGGACCGGCGATTAGCACGGGTGGACTGATTACCGCTGCTTCTATTCTTGCTGCGGCAGTAATATGCATAGACGGCGACTCGATGATACCGACGCTGGAAGGCGACAAGACGTTGCGAGATATTCAGGTCGGCGATATGGCAATCAACGCCGATGGCAAGCCGAAAGCCGTAGTTGCCAAACACTTTGGCGCATATGAAGGCGGGTACGAAGATTACGCCGAGCTTGTGTTGGATAGCGGCGTCATAACGGCTTCGCTGGAACACGTTGTCGAAGGGCATACCGTTTCTCATTGGGTTGAGCGAGGCGACGTGGAATGGCGTCCTATGTCTCCCGAATTCGCAGGCGACATTCTGCTTGAAGATGGTTCCGACTATGTGGCGAACTGTGTTCGGATAAGTAGCATGATATGGTTCAACGACATCAAGATTCTCGACATTCTGGAACCAGAGCACCAGACAGTAAAGGCGTAGCTAATGCCGAATTTCTACTATCCGTACCCAGCACTTGAAGGTGGGATACTCGACCTGGTATTGGGTCGGCAATTGGCTGTACGCCGCAAGGAAGAAATAGAAGCTGGTCAACAGGCGCAGGTAGACCAGCAGAATCGGCAATCGCTAACGCAGGGAATCACGAGCGCGGTAGGCAACGTCGGCGGCGCTTTTATTGGCAGTGCTGCGGCCAATGGAATGACGGACCTGACGCCGATGCAGCGCACGCAGTTAGCGGCGTCGTTTGCGCCTGGACTTTCAAACGTCGGACAAGCGGCAGGCCAGATCAGCGGCGCTCAGGAGGCGGGACAACGCCAACAGTCGTCGCAAGACTTTGCGATGCAGCGGATGGCGCAAGGTGCCTTCGCAGACCAAACCGGGTCCATGATCCCGAATATGCAGCAGTTGGAATTGCAGGGACAAAGCCTTCAGGCGGCTCCCATTACACCACCGGACAACATCGGTCCTACTCCGGGTATGTTTGCAGGTTCGGCGGAGGCTGCCGATCCAGGTGCTGTTCCAAGTCCGACATACAACCCTGCGTCAACGCAGGCGTACAAGTCGGCTCAGCGGTTTGTTGCCGGGTTCGACGCTCGGATGGGAATCGAAACTCCTTCCGGTCAACGAGACCTTCAGGCATCACTCGGCCAAAAGTACGAAGAATCCCGGCAGGTAATGAAGCGCAGCCAAGCGCCGCCAGCGCCAGCCACTTACGAACAGTTGATTCAGGCTGGGCCGCATAACGGCGGTATCGCATTGACACCTGACGGCGGAATAATCTCCGGAAAAGACTTCAAGTTTACGCCTCCTTCTGCCAAGCGTTTTGTTGCTCCGGAAACTCCGGAAGAGACGGAAGGAATTCTAAATTCTCGCATTGGAGCAGAACCGGTCGCCAGGCTTCGCGCCCAAGGATACGAGCTTGTTATCCAGCAAGACGGTGCTATCGATGAGATTGAGCCGAAGCCTGAAAAACAGGTAAAGAAAGACAACTCCTACATCGATTACGTTGAAAAACGAATGAAGGTAATCGGAGATATAAAACTTCCGCTCGAATCCATAAACAGCGAGTGGTCTGGAATCCAAACATTCATTGCGAAACAGGAGTTGGAGTCTGAGTATCGCAATCTAACGTCTTTTGACGAATTTAAGGACAAGCTATCCAGTGAAGACCCGCAGTTCGCGCAAGCGTTGAAGGTTATCACCGAAGCACAAATGATGTCTATCACGGGTGATGTTCCAGATTCAGTCAGGCGTGCAGCCAAAGAATCGGCGGAGTACATATTGTTGTCGTTTGCTAAAATTGGAGATGCGTTCCCTTCCATGAAAACCAACGTCAAGTCCGGCGCACGAAAATTGCTTGACATAGCGGAAGAACTTGTTCAATAATGCCGCCACAACTGGAAGAAGATGTATTTTTCGATGCCAGGACACTCAAGTTTCTTGCTGATTTTGAAAGCAAGAACGCTGAGGATTCTTTTTTTGATGCCAGGACACTCAAGTTTCTTGCTGATTTCAAAAAATCAAAAGAACCGCCTGTCGTGGAGACGGTAGAAGACTACGGTCCTTCGCCGCTTGACTACACGAAAGAAATAGGAAAGGGACTTGCCGCTGGCGCTGTCGGCACGGCTGGATCGTTTCTGTCTGGAGCCGGTTCCTTCCTTGAAAAAGAAGTTCCCGGATTGATGGCCGAATACCTGTCATGGAATCCTGCTGCTCGCTTTTTGACCGGCCTGAAAGACGAAGACCTGAAAACGCTGTCAACGGCGTTTATCGCTAACGCTATCGGCGAGTCCGGCGTTTCTGAATCACTTCAAAGCGGTGGCCAATACCTGAAAGACGTGGCGCAAGGTCCACTTGGTGCTTCTCCTGAGTTTGAGGATTCATGGACGAGAGCCATTAGCGAAGGAGTTTCATCCACCGTTCCGGCAATGGGTGCGTTCGCTGTTGGTGGACCTGTCGGTATTGCTGCGTTTGGTGGTCTGACCGGCTATGACTCTGGGTACGAGACGGCTAAGCAGTTGGGCGCAACAGAAGATGACGCGCGCATGTATGGCTGGCTGACTGGTATTACAACAGGCGTAACCGAGCCTATTGGCGCTTCTGCTGCCGGTGTTCGTATTCTTTCTCGTCTCAATAAGGCAAGTAGTGGTTGGATCGGCAAGGAAATCGTCAAGTCTTCCGGTGGTGAAGCGTTACAGGAAGCCCTTCAGCAGATTCCTCTTGAAGTTGCGCAACAAATGTACGTTGAGGAACGTGATTTCTGGGATGGCGCTGAGGCGGTAGGCAAGGCCGGACTTCTTGGCGGCATTATCGGCGGAATCGTCGGTGGTGTGGCTTCCGCGCCTGCAATGTTGAAAGCTCGCGGTCGCCAGTTGGAATTCGCGTCAGAAGCAGAACCCAGCGGATTGAGCGTAGAGCCTGCCACAATGGAGGAGGCCGCTCAAGTTGCGTCTGACATTGGTTCTACTGTTGAAGTCGAATCGCAGCAAAAGCTGTTGGACGACTTTGACCAGCGTAAAGTGGCCGGCCAGAAAGACCCGGTTCCTAACGCGCAATCGTTTAGAGACGCTGGTTATGGAGAATTGACTCGTAAAGAACGAAGGAGTGTGATTGATGAACTCGAAACAAAGCGACAAGAACAATATGGTCCTAAGCAAGCCCAAGCCGCGCCCCAAGCCGAAACCCAAGCCAAAACCCAAGCCGCGCCCCAAGCCGAAACCAAAGCCAAAACCCAAGCCGCGCCCGGGATACTGACCAATGAACCTTCATCGTTGGCTGAACCCGCGCAACCTTCCGCTAAAGCATCTCGTGTGGTGGAAGAAGGTGTTGCTGACGGTGTTGACGCGCAATTAAATCCCACCAATCGACCAGGTTCTGTTGGGATGCCGGGTGTTACACCGTACCGTCAAACCGAACGAATGCCGATGAGGTTAGAGCGGCCCTCTGGAGAAGTGTTATCAACCAGTGCGGTCGAAGTCCTCGATGCAATGGAAGCCGTAATTGAAGCGACAGGTGGAGAAACTCCGATCCGTACTGGAAGATTTGCCTCCAAAGCGTACCTTGGTATATACAAAGTGCGCCCGGAAACAATTCGTTTGCGAACCGCAAATGACGTTTCAACCGCAGCTCACGAAATGGGACACGCGCTTGCAAAAAGAGCCTTTGGTAAAACATCTCCTCCGGTTACCGGCAAAGTTAAGTCAGAATTGGTTCAACTTGGAAAAGACCTTTATGGCGAAACCAAACCTAATGGAGGATACCGAAGTGAAGGGTTCGCCGAACTGGTTTACCACTATTTGGCTGAGCCTGATGTCTTGCGTAAGAAGGCTCCCAATGCGGCTAAGTGGTTTGATGAGTTCCTTGGAAAGAACGAAGCGATAGCAAGGTCTATCGATGTTGTTAAAGATCGCGTTGTTCGCTGGCAAGAGCAAGGCGCATTGGAGAGAGGAAGGCAGTCACAGGTTGACGAGTATGCGCCAAAGGAACGGTTCAAACGATTTAAGGCTAAGGTTGTCAAGATCGCGTCACGCTCAGAATGGACAGACGCTCTTGATCCGCTTCGGCAAGTATCAGAGGCCGCTACAACGAAGCTGGGTCGTCCACTGAAATCGAGCGATGACCCGTATAAATTGTCCAGCGCATTGCGTCTGACGCATGGCGGAATAATTGAAGAGTTCGTTCATAGGGGAACCTTCAATGCCGATAGGACTCCAAGCGGAAAGCCGTTGTTTGCTATTAAGCCTATTGTTGGCGAAAGAAATATTCGTGACTTTGGCGTTTATCTTCATGCTAGAAGAGTGCTTGCTTTGCAAAGAGGAGAGCGCGGTCCTCGTGACGCTGGTTTGTCGGCAGCCGACGCTAATCAGATAGTTAAGGAACTAGACAATCCTCGTTGGCAAAAAGCGGCGCAGATTGTTTACGACTGGAACGATGCCGTCTTGAATTATGTTGCGCAGATAAGTTCGTCTATGGCGCAGCTTGTGAACAGAGTTCGTAAAGCCGATCCCGGCTTTTACCTTCCATTGTCTCGTGAATTTACAGATAGCGTCAATCGTGCAATGGAAGCTGGCTCTGGTGCATCGGCTATCAAGAGACTTCATGGTTCTGGTCGTAGGATAAAAGAACCGTTCACAATGATGATTCGCAATGCTGAGAATTTGATTTTAGCTGCGCATAAACAGGCAGCTAAGGAGGCGCTTGTTCGCTTATCGAATATAGAAGGCATGGGACATATCATCGAGAAGGTTCCTCGTAATGTTGTACCAGCCGCAACCCGTTCAGTGGAAGAGTTACTAGAGTCAATCAAAAAGGCAATCGGCTTAGACATGGCCGAATCGCTGGGTGAAGATTCATTGCAGCGCATGGTAACATTATTTCACAGAGAGAGTCGTCCCAAAGGTCAAGACCCAATCATTACCCATTGGAATGGGAAGACGATCGACTTCTATCAAGTCAAATCTCCTGAGTTGGTTGACGTTATCGATACAGGGTTGTCCAGGCCTATTGTGGTTGACCCTCATAAATGGCCGGCGTTATCTACGCTGTATGAATGGACGGCGGCAAAGCCAAAGCGGTTCTTCACTGCTGGAACAACTGGATTGCGCGCTTCGTTCGGCCTTGTCACTAACCCGCTGCGTGACACTCAAACATTGTACTTAAACAGTCGCGCCAATGGTAATGGTATGCAACTGATGTACTCCTGGGCCAAGGGCATGATGGATGCCGCAACAGGAGCCGCTGGCAAGCGATCAGGTTGGTATACGGCGTATTCTCGTTTGGCTATTGGAATGGGTAGACGATTAGGGCGTGACGTTGACCTTGCTGGAGTTGCTGCGAGACAACTCAAACAAGGCAAGAAAGCCTTGTACGCCGACCCACGAAATTGGTTTTCATGGTTCCAAGAGGCGATTCAGTTTCCTGAATCAGCGCCTAGAATTGCAGAAATTCGTCAGGTTGCCAAAGACCTTAATTGGCGTCCTGGAAAACCAATGACTCTGGATCAGATGGTGGACCTTACTTTAGCTGGCAAGCAAGGTACTGTTGATTTTAGCGCTGCCGGGAAAGCGTCCGCCGTTCTTAACGAAACGATCCCATTTTTCAATGCGGCCATTCAAGGGCCTCGTGTTTCTATAAATTCTTTTGCGAGAAAGCCGTCTCGATTTGTGTGGCGAGGACTGGCGGCAATAACTGTTCCAACATTACTTAATTGGTGGTGGAACAAAGACGAGGAATGGTACACGGAGCAGAACGATAACGAACGATTCCTGTTTTGGCAGACTCCGGTGTTCGATACCGTATTGCGAATTCCCAGGGCATTCGAGATAGGCGCTTTGTTTGCATCTTTACCGGAAGCGATGGCCGATTCCTGGTATAGAGAAGACCCGGAAGGGATGTCTAGATGGTTTACTACAACATTCAGGTCGATGTCGCCGGATATTCTTCCTGTTATTCCAAGAGAAGCGTTAGAGCAGGCTGCTAATTGGGATTCTTTTTGGGATCGTCCTATAGTCAATAAAGGGTTGGAAGGCGATCCGCCTAAAGAACAGTTTGACGATTGGACTAGTCGATCGGCTATTAAAATAGGAGAAATATTCAACATATCCCCGAAGAGGATAGACCACGCGATTAAGGGTATTGGTGGTGGCGTTACGTCTGATGTGGTAGATGTCCTTGGGCTTGGTCCAAAAGGTGTAGAGCGTGAAAAAGAATTGGCCGACATTCCAATCGTTGGGAGGCTTTTCAGACGTGGCGGAAAATTAGGTACTCGTCCCAAGTCGATAGATGACTTGTACGATCGTCTTGCAGAAGCCTACCAAAGGCAACGTAGCAAATCCAATCCAGAGACAACTAAAGAACGATCGACACGCTTAATGATGGAAGATGCTGCGAGGGCGGTATCGAATCTCATGTATGTACGGTCGTACACTGCCGAACTTGACAAAAGAAACATGCTTACATCAGAGGCTCTTGGTATTGCCAAGGATGCCATCCAGCAGGCCAAGAGTGGAGAAATCATACGCTCTCGCATTAAGTCACAAAGAAAGCGTACGGAGAGGCAGCGTGAATTCATTAAGAAGGCGCGTAGTGAAAAAGCGGAATCATAAATCTATTGTTTGACCAATGACGCTCAACATCCGTACCAACGTAAACAGCTTCGACGAAGTGCGACAGGCTTTACAGCGTATCGCGCAGTTGAACATTCCGCGCAACAATCCTAACGCGACAACCATTCCCGTTTCAACGACAAACGACGCTACGGAAGGATATGGCATTGGCTCCCTGTGGGTCGTGGACAAGACAAATGCCTATCTGTGTACTGATGCGACTATCAGCAATGCGCAGTGGATTTCTATCGTGTTAGGATCGACGGTTCCATTGACCAGTATTACCAACTTTGGGCAAGGCGTAACGCTTGTCGCTACTCCTACCACGGCAGGTTCAATCCTTCAACTTCGTGGACTTCTTACCAACACGGCAGCACTCACGGTCGTATTAAGCGGCGACAGCGATGTTCTGTTTGACATCGTGGAAACCGAACTCGACCTGTCCAGCTTTATCGCCGGTGCGACCGGGCAGAACGCTTTCTTCAACGCAACCAACAAGATCGGTGGCACTACAATTACGACCGATCGTATTGCCAAAGGAAGCGCGACGACCGGAGTTACGTCGAGCGGTGTTTCTATAAGTTCCAGCAATATCATGTCCGGCGTTTTGCGACTCGATTTTAGCGATGGTACACGAATAGACGGAACAGCATTGACCGCCGTCGCAAATTTTGATGTTTCTGCTATGAGTGGCTATTTCAATGTTTTAGCGGTTTCATCGACCATTGCCACCGGCGCAGGTGGCGCTATCACACTCAATCCTGGTTCCGGCGGCAACCTGATTTTCACAGACATTGCCACCGGCTATCTGACTTCAACGAGCGGAACGATTGGCTCGGTCACGACAATTCCTGTTTCGGGAACCGATCTCATTGCCGGTGACGGACTCGGCCTGACCGGCGATACGCTCAGTGTCAACGTAGATGGTACAACGATTCAGATCGCCACAGACATTTTGCAGGTTGTTCCCGGAGTCTACCAGCCTTCCGATACGACGCTCGATGCGTTGGCGGCGCTAACCGGCGCAGGAATTCCACAGGCTACCGCTACCGACACCTGGGGAATGTATCAGATTTCCGATACGGTCATTCCAGTCGGTCAACCGACAACCGGTATTCTCGCTAATTCTGGAATCAGTACGAGCGGCGCTATCATCCAGCCTGTCGCTGCCACGACGCGCCTTGAGCTTCGCGGCAGTGGAGGCGAGCCGGTTTTGCTGAGCGAAGGCGCGGTCCTGTCGAACGCGAAAACGCTTGTTTTTACCAGTGTTGCAAACACAATCACAATTCAGCCTCCGAGTTCTATTGGAGCCAGCTATGCGTTGACTCTTCCTGTTGACGACGGTACAGCCCTCCAATTTCTACAGACCGACGGTTCCGGCGTACTGTCGTTTGCTACGGCATTGACCAGCGTGACGGCGCACAATCTTCTGAGTTCGACACACGGTGATACTGTTTCGGCAAGTCCTGTTCTTGGCGACCTGCTGTACGGAAACGCAACTCCGAATTGGACGAAACTGGCAGGTAATACGACGGCGACAAGGAACTTCCTGCGGCAACTTGGCAACGGGACAATCTCTGCCGTTCCAGCGTGGGACACGTTGCAGGCGAGCGACATTCCAGACTTGTCTGCAACCTACCAACCGAAGGATACCGACCTTGACGAGATTGCGGCACTTGGCAACGTAAGCGGCGACATACTCTTCACGAACGCTGTTCCCAACTGGGTAGTGCTTGCCAAAGGCGCTGACGGACAGGTTTTGACGCTGACTCTCGGCTTACCGTCGTGGGTGGACGCTGTTAGCGGGACGACTCTTCCCGTTGCCGACACGACAAGCATCGTCAAGGGTTCCGTTGACGGAACGAAGGAAGTTCGTTTCGAGGTTGACGGCCTGACGACGGCTACGACTCGAGTAATCACCATGCCGGATCAGAACGTAAACCTGACTCCGGGTACGGGTACGTTTGCGGCGGCTTCCCACACACACGTCTCGACCGGTATCACTGACTTCACCGAGGCGGCACAGGATGCTGTCGGACAGGCGTATAACGATACATCAAGTATCCAATTCACCTACAGTGATGCGGGCAACAACACGTCGGCTGTTGTTGGATTGGCCGATTCGGACGTGTCCCATTACCTGCGGCTTGCAACAACCAGCAACCTGACTCTCGATCGTACGCTTACGTTCGTTACGGGCGATGCAAACCGAACGCTTACCTTTTCCGGTGACTCAACCATATCGGGAACGAACAGCGGCGACCAGACGATCACACTAACCGGTAATGTGACAGGAAGTGGCACAGCTAGCTTTGCGGCAACCATCGCCGCGAATGCGGTCACATACGGGAAGATGCAGCAGTCGGTTGTTGGGTTCACCGTTATTGGAAGGACTGGAACTGGGTCTGGAAGCCACGCTGAAATTGTTGCCGGAACCGATGGCGTTCTTCGTCGTTCAGGTGCTGGAAACCTTGTTTTCGGAACGATCGTCACGGACAACATCACCGCGAATGCTGTGACGTTCGCCAAGATGCAGGCGGTTGGTGCAAGCGTATTTCTAGGTAACGATGCGACCGGAACGGCAGTCGAAGCATTATCGGTAGCGCAAGCCAAAACGCTGCTCGATCTCACCGGAACAAACAGTGGCGACCAGACGATCACACTAAGCGGCGACGTCAGTGGAACGGGAACGGCCGGGATTACGACGACAATCGGTGCGCTCAAGGTCGTCGAAGGCATGATTGCTGCCAACGCTGTGACGTTCGCCAAGATGCAGACGGTTGGTGCAAGCGTATTTCTAGGTAACGATGCGACCGGAACGGCAGTCGAAGCATTATCGGTAGCGCAAGCCAAAACGCTGCTCGATCTCACCGGAACAAACAGTGGCAACCAAACCATCACACTAACCGGTAATGTGACAGGAAGTGGCACAGCTAGCTTTGCGGCAACCATCGCCGCGAATGCGGTCACATACGGGAAGATGCAGCAGTCGGTTGTTGGGTTCACCGTTATTGGAAGGACTGGAACTGGGTCTGGAAGCCACGCTGAAATTGTTGCCGGAACCGATGGCGTTCTTCGTCGTTCAGGTGCTGGAAACCTTGTTTTCGGAACGATCGTCACGGACAACATCACCGCGAATGCTGTGACATACGCCAAGATGCAGGCCATTACGGCGAGCCGTTTCCTTGGTAACGACGCAACGGGAACGGTAGTAGAAGAACTTGACGCCACGCAGGCGAGAGTCATTCTCGGCCTGGCGGTTGGCGATTCTCCGACTCTGACCGGCTTGACGATTTCGGGACTGAGTAACGGTGTCGTCCACTCGGCAACCGGCGTCCTGTCCGGCTCGGCTGTGGTTCTCACCAGCGAAGTTTCCGGCATTCTTCCGTTGGCCAATGGCGGAACAGGCGCAAACCTTTCCGCTACCGGAGGCGCAAGTCAGTACGTCAAACAGTCGTCTGCTGGCGCTGTTTTCACGGTTGGAGCCATAGGAGCCAGTGATATACCGGCTCACAAGTCTACCCACGTTTCGGGCGGTTCCGATACGTTCGCCAAGAACGACGTTCTACTTGCTGCCGGCGCCTATCTCGATGACATTGCCGACCCCACTTCTGACGCTCAGCGAATCTGGCTTTCCGACGGCGCTTCCAAAATACTCTACTGGGACGACCTGGTTACTCCCGTAAAGCGAACCCTGGTTGACGAGACATTAACACAAACCCTGACAAACAAGACGCTGACTACGCCGACGATTGCCAGCTTCACGAACGCAACTCACGCTCACCAAGCTGCGTCCGGCGGCGGACAACTCAATGCGAGTGCCATTTTCGATGCGGGTGTGGTTGCTATTGTGTATGGCGGCACAGGACAGATTACCAAGGGACCGGCCTTCGACGCTCTTAGTCCAGTCACAACCAAAGGCGACCTGATTGTTCGTGACGCTGCGAACAACATCCGTCTGGCGGTTGGAACCGATACCCAGGTTCTTACGGCTGATTCAACCCAGGCGTCCGGGATCAAGTGGGCTGCTGCGGCAGGTGGCGGAAGTCCACACGCTTTGCTCGACGGTGGAACTGTCCACACCGATACGGCGTTGGACGGCGTGACACGCGGCTCTTTGATATACGGAAACGTCACACCGGCTTGGGACGAATTGGTTATTGGCGCTGCCGCTCGCCTCCTTCGATCCGACGGAGTGGACGCCTCGTGGGCGCAGGTTGTGTTGACGACCGACGTGACCGGAACCCTTCCTGTTGCCAAAGGAGGAACGGGTGTTGCGACAATCACCACCAACCGACTCGTAACCGGTGCGGGTACGGCTGCGATGAACATCACGGACGCAGAGTATGCTTCCGGCGTGTTCGAGCGACAAGCGGCTGGCGACTTCGTGTTCCGTGCGGCGGCTGGCTCGATAAGTGTTTTTGGTATCAACGACGAAGGCAACATCTATATCGGACCGACGACCGGTACGACTCCCGAACGCTCGATGGTTCCATCTATCGACGCTGTGACTCGTCCGTATCACCTTGGAAGTTCTACCAAACGATTCGGCGAAGGATGGTTCTACGAGTCGCTGAACATCAACGTGACCGGAAGTGCCAGTACCGGATACCTTGCGTTTGGAACCACCCAGCAAGACAAGATTTACAGCAACGGGACCAGCCTGGTTCTCGACGCGACGACCGGCGTGGTCATCGACACGAAGCTCGAAGTAGACAACATAAGAATCGATGCCAACTCGATAATATCTACGAACACCAATGGAAACATTCAGCTAACTCCAGATGGAAGCGGCTCGGTAGTTATCGGGCCAAATGCGTATACATTCGACGACGTGTCCCCCACTTTTAACAGACCGCTGCAATCGCGTGCCGGGACTAATATGGCAGGCGCTCTAATGAACGTCAATGGGACTCTTGATTCCCTTACCCTCACTACGCCAACGTCCGGTGTAGCAGATACGACAATCGTAACCCTTAGTTTGCCCGCCAATGCGTTTACCGGACTCAGACCGATAGCTCACTTTGTTTCCTGCGGAGCATCAACGGGTACGGGACGGACGAAAACATGGCGAGTCAAGATCGGCGGAACCACCAAGTTCACCAGCACGCCGCTTGATGTTAACGGTTCGTGGATTGTGGAAATGACGATATGGGGAATGTCGGCAACCACTTACAAGTACATGATGAAGTACGTCGTTACGGCTAGCGGATCAGATGACACGGTTGCCGATCAGGCAATGGTGTACGGAACCGGAACCGTCACAAACTGGACGAGTGCTAACGCGATAGCGGTCAGTTGCCAGGTTGGTGGCGCTGGCGGCGCTGACGTAACAGGAGAGGCCGGAACGCTTCTTTACCAAGGAATACCCCTAAGCAGCTAGCAGGAGTTTGAAGGATTGACTTTTGGAGTATAATGTGCACATTGAGTCAAAAAATCGGTTAGGTGACATGAACGGCGGCTGGCAGATTCTTTTCAAGGTGGCGCTAGCCATGTTCCCGGTCTGCATAACGGTCAGCGCCGGGTACGCGGTAGGCGTCAACCGTGACCTGAGCAGGCACGAATCGAAGCTGGCCGCTATGGAAGCGTCCGGGTTTACGATGGTCGACGGGAACCGATTATGTGAACGCATCGTTGCCGACAATACCGATATCTGGCGGTCGATTGCCGACCTGAAAATTACGGTTGCGAAAATACCGTCCGAGAGTCCGCCGAAGTGGTTCGTTGACCGGATGAACAAGCTCGAAGCTAAGGTTGACGCCATTGAGGCGAAGGTTAAATAATGGAAAGAGACGTACATTATTCAGAAGCGCTGTCGTCAAGCACCAGCACTAGCCCCAGCGCGCCAACCGACCACAATACGCTCACGTTTAATGCGAAAGTCGGCGGCAAATACTTCATCATATCGTCGCAGGTCTGCAACATAGCCAGTACGTCGGTGCAGGCAACCGTCCTGCTGAGCGACCTCAGTTTGGAGATTCAAGCAACATCGTTGGTCACCCAGCATGACGCGACCAATTATCATTCCTTCGGGCAGTTCGCCTATTTCAATTACGACACGCTTGGCGGCTCTCG
>Ga0209702_10006379_pt1 | contig 15184 bp, 9 predicted proteins | sample FRY01_FD_187210 | JGI IMG/M metagenome (GOLD analysis project Ga0209702, IMG submission 187210) | Freshwater microbial communities from Lake Fryxell liftoff mats and glacier meltwater in Antarctica - FRY-01 (SPAdes) (version 2) | ecosystem: Environmental > Aquatic > Freshwater > Ice > Glacier... | reverse complement strand
GGAACAGATGGTTTGGGTTCACGATTTACGGGCGATATACCATTCGATACATCAAAAGTAGCTTTTGGCCCTTTCATTAACCCAATGACCGGTCCAATGCAGTTGTACATTAATTTTACACCTACTTACAGTCCACATGTTAGCGAAGGTCGTTTCTGTTCCCCTTGCCATACCTTAATTTCCGGAACTGTAGATTTAGAAGGTAATCCAACCGGTCAAACCTTTGTGGAACAGGCTACCTACCATGAATGGTTAAATTCGGTGTATCCGAGTCAGGAGAAAACATGTCAAACCTGCCATATGCCTCAGATCGAGGATCCAATTAAAATTGCGGTTGGATACACTGCGTTGCCAGGCCGAACTCCATTTAATATCCATTCGTTCGCCGGAGCAAATCAGTTTATGGTCGATTTGATAAAACGTAATAAAACAGCACTTGGAGTTACAGCATCTGATGCCAATTTTGACTCGACATTAGCGGCAATTACCTATGTCTTAAAGCACCAAACGATTGATGTTGAACTATCAGATCCTGAGTTTTTCAGCGATTCGGTCTCATTTGATGTTTTGTTAACGAATAAGGCAGGGCATAAATTTCCGAGTGGATACCCAGCAAGAAGAGCAATAGTTGAGTTTGTATTGGTTTCAGAGCAAGGCGATACGATTTTTAAATCTGGAGTTGTCGGAAACAACGGCGAAATCATAAATTATGGTGGACAAGGTGAGCCTCACCATGACATTATCCGTTCTGAGAACCAAGCCCAGGTTTATGAGATGTTAATGAATGATGTAAACGGAAATCTAACAACGGTGCTTGAGAGAGCTGCAACTTACCGCAAAGACAATCGACTTCCGCCGAAAGGCTTTACAACAACCCATGCTTCTTATGATACCATGAGTATTGTTGGAGATGCATTAGTGGATGAAGATTTTAACCGCGCTGGAGCGACGCAAGGAACCGGGAAGGACATTGTTCATTACCGTGTTTCTTTGAATGGGTATTCAGGCAACTTCTCTGCATTTGCGCGAGTGCATTATCAAGCTGTTCCGCCAGCATATTTAGATGAGATGCGTCAGTTTGACGCGCCAGAAATTGGACTGTTTCTAAATATGTATGATGCTTCAAATAAGCGCCCCATGCTTATTGCTGGCGATAGCTTAGTACAATTAATTAGTCCACTCGGTATCTCTTCAGTATCCAATAATTTCAAAGTGTTTCCAAACCCTGTAAGAGTTGGGCAAGCGTTTTATTTAAATATGAATTCAGATCCAGATCAGGTTAGAATGTTCTCTTTGGATGGGAAAATTGTACCTGTTGAAGTCCATAAAACTAGTTCAGGCAGTGTAAGAATTACTCATTCAGCTTCCGCAGGAGTCTATTTGATTGAGGTTCGTAAGAATGGTAAGAGAACGATTAACAGAATCTTAATTTCTTCCAACTAAGTTTCTAATGATCAAAAGAATTCCCATATTTGTTTATTAATAGAACCATCACATTATTACACCAATCATCACAAAAAATTATGAAGCACTTTTTAAAAGGTTTCAGTGTTCTTTCGCTAGCGTTTATTGGGCTAGGTGCAGTCAACGCTCAAACACAATTCACCAATCAAACTTTCAAACTGGGAGCTAGCAATTTTTCAGGTTGTTCTACGACAATTACCGATTGGAATGGTGATGGTTTAGACGATATTATTCGACTGGATAATGGGCGTAACGTTATTATATCTATTCAGAAAGTAGGTCAAGTATACGAAAACATCAGCCTTGGCTCGATGGGTGGAAGTTCGGCTTGGTCAATGTGCGTTGCCGATTTTGATAAAAACGGGTACCTCGATATCGTAGGTGGATGGAACGGAAACTGCAAGGTGATGATGATTAACAGTGACGGAACTGCTGGAAATATAGTAACACTTCCAAATTCGAATTTCTTTTTACAAAATATGACGGCCATCGACCTGAATAATGATGGTTGGATTGATTTGTTTACCTGCGATGATAACGGTCAAAACAGTATCTATTTAAATGATGGTGCTGGAAATCTTACAGACGGAACAAATGGTTTGGCAACGCAAGGCATAATCAACTTTGATGTTACAGATACAGATGACTCAGGTAATTATGGTAGCGTTTGGACAGATTTTGACAACGATGGCGATATGGACTTATACATTGCCAAGTGTCGTCAAGGTGTAAATAGTCCAACAGACGGGCGTCGTATTAACGTTATGTTCGTTAACAATGGAGATGGTACTTATACAGAAAATGCTGCGGAATATGGTATTAATCAAGGATGGCAGTCATGGACTTCTAGCTTTGGTGATATTGATAATGATGGCGATTTAGATTTATTACTTACCAATCATGATTATCAAAGTCAAATCCTTGAAAATGATGGGACTGGCCATTACACTGATATAACAGCAACAACGGGTTTTAACATTTCCGACATCACTCCAATTGAATCTACAATGGCCGATTTCGATAATGATGGATTTGTTGATCTGTTAATTTCTGGAAGCGACTCAAGATATTACCACAATAACGGTGACAGAACTTTTACGCTTGTTACAAGCATTTTTGATACTAATGACATGTTGACTTTTTCAACAGGTGATATCAATCATGATGGTCGTGTTGACATATTTGCTGGTTACGGAAATATCTACAACACACCAACAAGTACTCCAGATGCACTCTGGATTAACACAACCCAAAATGATAATCACTTCTTTGGAGTTAATTTGCATGGAACTATTAGTAATTCTGATGCCATTGGTGCTCGCGCATTGATTTATGGCTCTTGGGGAACTCAAATTCGTGAAGTTCGCGCCGGAGACAACTACGGAACAGTGAACTCGTTCAAATTACAATTCGGTCTTGGACAAACAACAGAGATTGACTCATTGGTTATACTATGGCCTTCTGGAATTCGTCAAACAATCTTAAACCCTACTGCTGACCAATTCGTGAGTGTGATCGAAGAGCAATGTGTTTCCTCAGATGCAATTGTTACTGCTGATGGGTCATTTGTATTATGTGGAAATCAAGCGCTCACATTGACAGCTCCTGCTGGATTCGATTATGTTTGGTCTAATGGAGAAACTACTCAAAGTATCTCTGTAACTGCAGAAGGTGATTACAACGTGAACTTAATTCCAAGCATAGGCAATTGCGAGGTGCAATCCAGAGCAATCAATATCACTCAAAGCCCTGATGAAACACCGTCAACCACTGTGGTTGGAAATACAGAGTTCTGTGTTGGTAGTTCTGCAACTATTGAAGGTCCTGCAGGATTGAGTTCATATACATGGAGCAATGGCGAAACAGGAGCTTCTATCGTTGTCACTGAATCTGGAGAATACACATTAACAATCGATGGTTCTTGTGCAGAGTTTACCTCTGAACCTATTGTCGTTTCTGTTGTCTCACCAATAATCCCTACCTCACAAGATGTGATTTTAGGAGGAGAAGGCTCAGCGTCATTAACCGCTACTGGAACCAATTTAACTTGGTTTGATGCTGCCACTAATGGAAACATAGTTGCATCAGGAAATACATTCGATACTCCAGTTATTACCGAAACAACAACGTATTATGTTCAGTCCGAAACTAGCTTCGGTGGAGGTTCTGAAATAGTAGGCTACCCTAATCCAGTTGGAACTTCATTTGGACAAGCTTCTACAAATTCAGCTGTTTACTTTGATGTTAATGCTTCATGTACGCTGAATAGCGTAACTGTTAGTACAGATACTCAAGGTGCTCGTAAATTTGATATTTATGATGGTTCTGATGTGCTTGTAAACTCAGTAACAATGACTCTTCCAATAGGTATCTCTACTGTTAACCTAGCAACAAGTCTTAACCCAGGAACAGGTTATTATATTGCTACTGATGCAACGGTAAATCAGTCGAGTGTGGGTTCAAACAGCCCAAGATTAGTTCGTCAGAGCAGTCAATTAGGTTTTGGGTATCCATTCAACCCTGATGGTTCATTAACGTTAACTGGAACAGATTTCGGAAACACTTACTATTTCTATTATTACAATTGGCAAGTTTCTCTTGCAGAGGAATTTTGTACAAGTGATTTAGTTCCCGTAACAATTACAATCGACAATTCAACAAGTATTGCATCCGTTAACTCATCTACTTCAATCTATCCCAATCCAGCAAATGATTTTGTCCGTATTAATGGGTTAGAGTCTGCTGCTAAAGTAGCTATCATGGATGCAGCCGGCCGTTTAGTTGATGAATCACAAATTGGTGTTGATGGAGTTGTCTCTCTTTCTAATATCACAAGTGGAATCTATTTCGTTCGTGTTATCGCAAATGGAGCAGTTTCGACACATAGAATCGTCAAACAATAAGCTTAAAATAATATAAATGAACGCCGGACTTCGAGAGAGGTGCCGGCGTTTTTGTTTTAAAAACTGACAAAAGTCATATTTCAAGTTGAGTTGAATCATGTTTTGAATGGAATTTCGGGTACACATTTGTAAACTGATTATTCCGTCCAATGTCAACCTTTAGACATATCAGATTTCAACACATTGAAGAATGCGATCAACTAGATTTCATTGAAAGCAGGTACCATGCGTATGCGCGATCTATGCTTAATTTGATGAGTCGCAATTTTAAGTCAGCTCTGCGTTCAAATCCAAGATGGAAATCAGAAATTCAAGACCTAGTCTGTCTGTTAGAGCAATTAAACGAGCAAATTAATTCTCTTATTGAACTTGAAGAAAAAAGCCTTTTTCCCTTCATCCGAAAATTGGTTGAGGTTGAACAACATCAAGAACCGCTTCGCTTTTTAAATGTAAAACTTGTTGAAAGTAGTATCCTAAGCATAAAAAACGGTCATAACCATATTGTTGCATTGCTTCATTCGCTGAGAACTTTATCGAATGAATTTAAAGCTCCTGTATCGTCCAGCGAGTTGCTTAAATTATGTTATGCCGAGCTTGAAGAATTTGACAGAGAATTTCTTGGGAACCTGTCGCGAAAAGAGAATTTCTTATTCCCCAAAATAGTGCAGCTTGAGCAAAAAGTGCTTAGAAAAAGTAATTTGGCACCAGTTGGTATAAGTATAAAAGGGCGAGACGACTGATTTTTAAAACATGAAGGAAGCACAGACCCAACCGGCTTTTAAAATCGATGTATCATGCTATCACTGCGGAGAACCTTGTAAAACAAATCTAATTGTTAGCGAGGATAAATCGTTTTGCTGTGAGGGTTGCAAATTGGTATTTGAGATTCTGTCCGAAAATAAGCTTTGTAATTATTACACCATCAACCCTTCTTCTGGAAACTCACCCGCCGAAGCGCATGTTGCTGGTAAGTTTTCCTATCTCGACGAAGCAGAAATATCGAGTCAACTCATCCATTTTCATAGTGAAACCCAGAATCACATTACTTTCTTCATTCCCGGCATCCATTGCAGTTCATGTATTTGGCTTCTTGAGAATTTGCAGCGTATCGATTCTGGAGTTGTTTCATCAGCGGTAAACTTCCCCAAAAAGGAAGTCACAGTCGTTTATAATCCCCAAGAGACTGCATTAAGTAAAATTGCTGAGCGCATGACCATGATTGGTTATGAACCGCACATCAGCTTAAATGACATAGAAAACAAAGAGCGCAAGAAAATAGATCGTTCACTGTGGTATAAAATAGGTTTAGCTGGTTTCTGCTTTGGAAACATAATGATGCTCAGCTTTCCGGAATATTTTTCAATAGCTGATGTCGATGAATTACCCGGATTACGTTTAAGCTTTAGTTTGCTAAATTTAGGTTTGGCGATTCCTGTTTTACTTTATTCGGCCTCTGATTTTTTCAAGTCCGCTCTTGGAGCAATCCGAGCCAAGCAGCTAAACATTGATTTACCAATTGCCGCGGCTATTTTAATGACCTTCATTCGAAGTGTCTATGAATTAGCATCAGGCACTGGCCCTGGCTATTTCGATAGTATGACCGGCATTGTGTTTTTTATGCTGATTGGGCGCGCTTTCCAAAGTAAAACATACGCAACACTCGCATTCGATCGAGATTACAAATCTTATTTCCCTGTGGCAGTCTCGGTTGCTGATGGAGATTTAGAAAATCGCATGCCAGTTACCAAGCTTAAGAAAGGCATGCGAATGCTGATCCGGAACAACGAAATTATTCCTGCCGATTCTATCTTATTGCGTGGTGAAGCTCGTATTGACTATAGCTTTGTAACCGGAGAATCTAAAACGGTTCATCTAAAATCAGGCGATTTAGTTTATGCCGGTGGCCGACAGGAAGGAGCGCGTATAGAGCTCGAAATTGTAAAATCTGTAAAGCAGAGTTACCTTACTGGTTTGTGGAATAGACCTGCGTTTCAGAAGGACGATGCTCAAGAAAAACAGGCAACGATCGAAAATTCAATCAATACGTATTTTACCATTTCTGTATTTCTTATTGCCTTGGCTTCAGCTGCATTTTGGATATATGCAGGTCAATACCACCGCATGGTAGATGCAGTAACAACAATACTTATAGTGGCTTGTCCATGTATTTTGCTTTTGGCAGTTTCCTTCACCAATGGCAACGTTTTAAGAATTCTAGGCAAGAACGGATTCTTTCTTAGAAATGCATTTGTAATTCAACGAATGACAAAAGTGGATGCTATTGTTTTCGATAAAACAGGGACACTTACTGTTGGACAGCTCGATGATCCGAATTTCGTTGGCATAATTTCCAATGAAGATGAAGCCGCAATTCATGCTTTAACCGGACAATCGAATCATCCACTAAGTCGCTGCATTTGGAACTATTATCAAGGCGTCAAGCACTTAGAGCCAGATGTGTTTACTGAAATCCCCGGCAAGGGAATTCTTGGCAAAGTTGCTGGTAATGAATACCTCATTGGTTCTTCCGAATTCACAAATCAAGAGCAAATAGCGACGGATGTTAGTCGCGTTTATGTCACTAAAAACGGAGTACTGTTAGGTTATTTTGAGCTTAAACATCGCTTGCGTGAAGAGCTTGAAAACTTTCTTCCTTCTCTAAGTAAAAAGTATGATCTGTATTTGCTAAGCGGTGATTTAGATTCAGACCGAAACCGAATGTCCAGGTGGTTCGATGGCGATAAAATGCACTTCAACCAAAAACCTGAAGATAAGCTCAATTTTATTCAGGAACTCCAAAAGTCTGGTAAAAGGGTGGTCATGGTTGGCGATGGACTAAACGATGCTGGAGCGCTTCAACAGAGCAACGTAGGTATTGCCGTTTCTGATAATCTGAACAATTTTTCTCCAGCATGTGATGCTATTATCGATGGTAAAGTTCTAGGCAGACTAAATACTTTGTTAAGCTATTGCCTAGATGGAAAACGCGTGATTGCTATGAGTTTTTTGCTTTCACTTATTTACAATGTTGTTGGATTGTATTTCGCAGTAAGAGGAGAGCTTAGTCCAGTTATCGCTGCTATTCTAATGCCTACAGCATCCATCACTATTGTCAGTTTTGCAACCGCGTCCTCAAGTTTAATTGCGCGTTTCAAGAGGCTTTAATCTAGTTGGCAAAACCTGATTAAAATCATATTTCCACCTGACGTGTGTCATTTAGCAAGTAGAATGCTCCATCTACTTTTGCTAAACCAACATTCCCGAACACAAGTAAATGAGTGCCCTCTTCCTTTTGCTTTTTATTAGTATGGCCGTTGCTCTAGTTTTTCTAGGCGCTTTCCTGTGGTCTGTTCGTCGTGGACAATTCGACGATGACTACACACCATCTGTGCGCATGCTATTCGACGATGTTGTTGATCAGCCCAAAGCTGATACGAGCACAGAATCTCAATCGACCCCACTAAATAAACTTTGATACTGTCATGGAACTAGAACGTTTTCAATACGACAATCGAACACCCCGAAACTTCGCAATCGCGACCATCGTTTTCGGATTAATTGGAATGACCGTTGGACTTTATATAGCTCTTGAGCTTGTATTTCCTTCTTTAAACCTTGGTATTCCTTATACAACTTTTGGTCGCCTTAGGCCATTGCATACCAATGCAGTAATTTTTGCATTTGTAGGTAACGGAATTTTTACTGGAGTTTATTACTCATTGCAGCGCTTGTGTAAAACAAGAATGTACAGCGACATGCTGAGTAATATCCATTTCTGGGGATGGCAATTAATCATTCTAGCTGCAGCTATTACACTTCCACTTGGCATTACATCAAGTAAAGAATATGCCGAACTAGAATGGCCCATCGATATTGCTATTACCCTGATTTGGGTAGTTTTCGGTTGGAACATGTTCGGGACTATTCTTAAGCGTCGAGTACAACACCTGTACGTAGCCATTTGGTTTTACATCGCCACTTTCGTAACCGTTGCTGTTTTGCATATTGTTAATTCAATGGCAATACCCGTTACACTTTTTAAAAGCTATAGCATGTATGCGGGTGTTCAAGATGCCTTGGTACAGTGGTGGTATGGTCACAATGCAGTGGCCTTCTTTTTAACTACGCCTTATTTGGGCTTGATGTACTATTTTGTGCCTAAGGCAGCCAACCGTCCAATATATTCTTACCGGCTATCTATCGTTCACTTTTGGTCATTAATCTTCTTGTATATCTGGGCAGGTCCTCACCACTTACTTTACACTGCATTGCCTGATTGGGCGCAGTCTTTAGGTGTGGTTTTTTCAATTATGCTTATTGCTCCAAGTTGGGGAGGTATGATTAACGGATTACTCACGCTTCGTGGAGCTTGGGATAAGGTTCGTGAAGATGTAGTGCTAAAGTTTTTGGTGGTTGCCATTACCGCTTATGGCATGTCAACGTTCGAAGGTCCAATGCTTTCACTTAAAAATGTAAATGCCATTGCACACTTTACCGATTGGATTGTTGCTCACGTTCACGTTGGAGCTTTAGGTTGGAATGGTATGCTAACTTTTGGTATGCTTTACTGGCTATTTCCAAGATTTTATGGGGTTGAATTATTCTCTAAGAAACTAGCAAATTTCCATTTTTGGATCGCCACTTTAGGAATCATGTTCTATGCAGTTCCTCTTTATTGGGCAGCGCTAACTCAGTTCGAGATGTGGAGAGATTTCACAAAAGATGGATTCCTTCAATATCCAAACTTCCTTGAAACTGTTACTCAGATTATTCCAATGTACATGTTGCGTTCGTTAGGTGGTTTGCTCTACTTGACAGGCTTCTGTGTGATGATTTACAACCTTTGGAAAACCGCAGCAGCGGGTAAATTCGTTAAAGATGAAGCGGCAGAAGCAGCAGCTCTACCCAAAGGCACAAGCCCAGCGCATCAAAAAGGCGAACACTGGCATAGAGTTATTGAGCGTCGTCCAACTCAAATGTTAATCCTCAGCTTAATTGTCATCGGTATTGGCGGATTAGTTGAGTTGGTTCCTACATTCTTGATTAAAAGTAATATTCCAACAATTGCTAGCGTTAAGCCTTACACTCCTCTTGAACTTCAGGGACGAGATATATACGTTCGTGAAGGTTGCTACACTTGCCATACGCAAATGATTCGTCCATTCCGTTTCGAAACCGAGCGTTACGGAGAATACTCTAAAGCTGGCGAATTCGTTTACGATCATCCATTCCAATGGGGCTCTAAACGTACCGGTCCAGATTTGCATCGAATAGGAGGCAAGTACCCAGACAGCTGGCACTATAATCACATGGATGAGCCAACAACTTTGTCGCCAGGTTCAATTATGCCTGCCTATCCGTTCATGCTAGAGCACGAGCTAGACACATCAACAACGTCAGCTAAGATTAGAGTAATGATTACGCTTGGAGTGCCTTATCCAGCAGGATATGACAAAATTGCTAACCGCGATTTGATGATTCAGGCCAATAAAATTGCTGCAAATCTAAAAGCTTCAGGAATTGAAACTCCTCCTAACAAAGAAATCATCTCTGTAATAGCATACCTGCAACGTCTTGGAACCGATATCAAAGGAGAAAAGAAGGTAGAAACAGCTTCTAATTAATTATACATACCTCAGCATATGAAATTTAAACACTATTTAGAAACCATAGCCGGAGTAGACATATTCCCAATGTTTTCACTCGTCGTATTCTTTGTCTTTTTTATCATTCTTCTCTGGTATGTAATCGCTGCTGATAAGAATGAGATTCAAATGCTTAAGAACCTCCCTTTAGACCAGGTTGAAACTAAACTTTACAGCCATGAAAACGAACTCGAAAAATAGCAAGATGCTCGCCATACGACTAACGTTTGTCCTTTTGTTGTTAGGAGTGCCAGCTTTTGCTCAAGGTCAAAGTGCTCCTGTAAACGAACCATCGTCCGTATTTTCAAATCCAATATTTTTGGTTTTGGCATTTACGGCAATCATTCTTATGGCAGTAATCATGAGTTTGGCTGCGTCAATTCGCAACCTTGCCGATTCTACTAAGCGTAAATCAAATAATGGTTCCGGTTCGAATGCTACTTTAATTGTTTTGATGTTAATTGGCAGCGGATTAAGCCTAAATGCGCAAGAGGTAGTAGACCGTTCAATGGGACTTCCACCAATGACAATTGGAGGATTGGATAGTTGGATTTTTGGCGGCATGATGTTGTTGATTCTCACAGAATTTTTGATGATTATCGCTCTGGTTAAGTCAATCCGCAATTTGTTAATTGGCCTTGGTTATCAAAAGGCTCCTGCGGAGGAAACTGTTAAACCGTGGATAAATTGGAAATGGCTCGATAGGAAAATTAACGATGCTGTTCCTTTAGATCGCGAAGCGGAAGTGATGACCGACCACGAATACGATGGTATCCACGAATTGGATAATAACTTACCGCCTTGGTGGATTTACGGTTTTTACGGAACTATCATTTTTGCATTCGTTTACCTTTTTGACTATCACGTATTTGGTACTTCGCCGCTTCAACTTGAAGAATATAACACCCAAATGGCTGAGGCCGAAGTTGAAAAAAGTAGTCGACTGAAAGAGATAGCAGCGAGTGTCGATGAAACAAACGTAACCGTGATTACTGATGCAACTGCTCTGGCTTCTGGAAAGGATATTTACGTCGGTAATTGTGCGACCTGTCATGGTCAAGGCGGTGAAGGTGGTGTTGGCCCTAACCTAACGGATGTTTACTGGATACATGGAGGAGGAATTAATAATGTATTCAAAACCATTAAATATGGAGTTCCAGAAAAGGGTATGATTGCTTGGCAAACACAGTTGAGTCCTGAAACCATGCAGAAGGTTTCTAGTTATATCCTAACATTTCAAGGCACTAAACCCGCTAACCCTAAAGCACCTGAAGGTAATGAATGGAAAGAGTTGATTATTGCTACCGCCGATTCTACAAGTGTTCCAGTTGATACAACGTTATCAGCAAGTACAATACAATAATCATGGAAACTGATACTGGTTCGGGGTTTCAGCAGGATGAGTCTTTCAGAGATAAATTCTCAACAATCGGCGACGATGGTAACCGTAGCTGGATTTTCCCCACAAAACCAAAAGGTCCTTTTTATAATAAACGAACGATAGCAAGTATCGTTTACCTCGTTCTTTTTTTTACGATTCCTTTTATCAAAGTTAATGGTGACCCTATTCTACTGCTTAATATTCTAGAACGAAAATTTATCATTTTCGGAATAGTCTTCTTTCCACAGGATTTGTTTCTGTTTGCTCTAGCAATGCTCACATTTATGGTGTTTATTGTTTTATTCACCGCTGTTTTTGGAAGATTATTTTGCGGATGGGCATGCCCTCAGACCATTTTTATGGAAATGGTATTCCGCAAGATTGAATACCTGATTGATGGAGACGCAAATGCTCAGAGAAGACTTAAGAACGGACCTTGGACTAGCGAGAAAATTAGAAAACGTGCATTAAAGCACTTCGTATTCTTTGCTGTTTCCTTTCTAATTGCAAACTTCTTCTTAGCTTATTTCATTGGAATGGATGAGCTTATCAGCATTATTACGGAGCCCGTTTCGACGCACTTGGGAGGTTTTGTTGCCATATTATTTTTCACTGGAGCTTTCTTCTTCGTTTATAGCTGGTTTCGTGAGCAGGTTTGCTTGGTTGTTTGTCCCTACGGACGATTGCAAGGTGTTCTGCTTGATAAGGATTCAATTGTAGTAGCATACGATTATGTTCGTGGAGAGCCAAGAGGTGTTCACAAAAAAAATGAGGATAATTCTAATCTTGGCGATTGTGTCGATTGTGGATTGTGTGTTCGCGTTTGTCCAACAGGTATTGATATTCGCCACGGAACCCAACTCGAATGCGTTAACTGCACTGCTTGCATTGACGCCTGCGATAGTATAATGGACAAGGTTGAGAAACCTCGAGGTTTAATTCGATATGATTCAGAAAATGGAATAAAACTCGGTAAGAAGCTAAGTATTACTCCAAGAATGATTGGTTATGCTATTGTTCTGTTGGCGCTTGTGGTTGGATTGGGATTCGGAATCGGTTCTCGTTCAAAAGCAGAAATTACCATTCTTCGTGCTCCAGGAATTATGTTTCAAGAAATTGGAACCGACAGCATATCAAATCTCTACAACTATAAGGTTGTAAATAAATCGCGAGAAGAATTATCGGTAGAAATCAGCCTAGATGATTTCGCGGGAACTATTCGTGGTGTCGGAAATAGTACCAACAAGTTTACAATCAAGCGCGACGGTATGCAAGAAGGAACCTTCTTTGTGATTATCCATCGAAAAGACCTCCATGGTCGAAAAAACAAAATAGCCTTCCGTGTTTCTTCTCAAGGTGAGAAGCTCGAGAATTATTCAACTAACTTCCTTGGCCCTGTCAAGTAACCCAAACCCGAACGTATATGAAACTCTCATTAAAATGGAATTGGGGCACAGGTATCGCCCTAGTTTACACAGTATTTGCACTAAGTATTATTGGTCTTGTTGTAAATAGTTTTAGTAAAAAAATTGATTTAGTGGCTCCCGACTATTACGCCAAGGAGCTTAAGTATCAGCAGCAAATTGATAAGATAAATGCGGCTAACAACTTACCTCAGGCTGCAACTTGGAATGTCACTAGTGATGCAATAGTGGTTGCGTTTCCCGCAAGTTTTGATGCAAGTCAATTGTCTGGTGAAATCGTTTTGTTCAAACCATCGAACGACAAAAGCGATAAAAGCTTTGCTGTTAAAACTGCATCAAATTGCGTTCAGTCAATTCCCATCCAAGGACTTGAAAAAGGCATGTATAAGATGAAAATTGATTGGAAGCATAGCGGACAAGCTTATTTTCAAGAAGCAGTTGTAGTACTGCAATAATGATAAAATATGGAACTGTTAATCGCTGCTTTTTCTCTGGGTATTTTAGGTAGTTTCCACTGCGTGGGAATGTGCGGCCCGATTGCATTAGCATTGCCCGTTCATCATTTGAGTAAACCTAAACGTGTGCTTGGGATTCTCATTTATCACCTTGGTAGAGCTTTAACCTATAGTTTAATAGGAGCCTTCTTTGGAATGCTCGGAATGGGAATCGTTTTGGCTGGATATCAACAAGCATTATCTATTACACTTGGCGTGCTGTTATTGTTAAGCATAGTATTGCCTTCAACGCGAGTTAATACACTGTTTTCGGCGCCAGTAACCGCGCTTACTTTTCGATTAAAATCAGCATTCAAAAACCTCTTCACAAAACGATCTAATACAGCCCTTTTGGTAACTGGTTTATTAAATGGCCTTTTACCCTGCGGATTGGTTTATATGGCATTAGCCGGAGCAACCGCAAGTGGCGATGTAATAAAGGGTGCACTGTTTATGGCAGTGTTCGGGTTGGGTACTTTACCTGCTATGTTCAGTGTTACCCTTTTATCGTCAATTTCTTCAAATTTTAGGCTGAAAGTTAGGAAGTATGCTCCAGTTATTGCTGGAATTATGGCTTGCCTGTTAATTCTTCGGGGTTTAGGCCTTGGTATTCCTTACGTTAGCCCGAGCATGTCCAAACAATCAAACGAAAAGCATGAGTGTTGTCACGCTCCTGCATCAACCCCAAATCAACATGCTCATTGATCTTGTCAGAAAGTATGCAGTTCCGGGTCCTCGATACACAAGTTACCCAACTGTTCCATACTGGGATTCTGGTCGCCCTTTAGATCAATATTGGGAAGAACAATGCTTGCAAACCTTCTTAAAGACCAACGATAATGAAGGTATCAGTTTATACATTCATTTACCATTTTGTGAAAGTCTTTGCACCTATTGCGGCTGTAATACACGTATCACCGTTAATCATAAGGTTGAGTTGCCGTATATTCTTGCAATCTTAAACGAATGGAGCAAATACCTCGATTTATTTGCCGCAACTCCGCGCATTGCAGAGATTCATTTAGGTGGTGGTACCCCAACTTTCTTTAGTCCCGAAAATCTCAAAATGCTTATTGATGGGATTCTCGGCACTTCTATCGTTACCAAAAATGCCAACTTTAGCTTCGAGGGCCATCCCTCAAATACAACAAGAGAGCATCTTCAAACATTGTTCGATCTTGGTTTTACAAGAGTTAGTTATGGCGTTCAAGATTTTGACATCAAAGTTCAGGATGCCATTCATCGTTTTCAATCTGTTGTAGAAGTTAAGAATGTAACCAACATGGCTCGTGAAATTGGTTATTCTTCTGTGAATTACGATTTAGTTTACGGACTTCCATTTCAAACTATTGATGGAGTTTTGGAAACCGTAAGTGCAGTTACTGAATTAGCACCAGATCGCATTGCTTTTTATTCTTATGCGCATGTTCCTTGGATTAAACCTGGACAACGAAAGTATACCGAAATGGACTTGCCTGCGCCGGAAGTTAAACGCCGCATGTATGAAAAGGGACGAGAAATGCTTGAAGTGGCAGGATATCAAGAAATAGGCATGGATCATTTTGCCTTACGCGGGGATGCTTTAATGCTTGCTGAACAAAATGGCACTCTCAATCGGAATTTCATGGGTTACACAACCTTGCAGACTGAATTGCTTGTTGGCTTGGGAACCTCGGCTATCAGCGATTGCGGAACAGCTTACATTCAAAACACGAAGACTGTCGAGGGCTACCAACAACAAGTTAGAAGTGGAGCATGGCTATATTTTCGAGGGCATTTGTTAAATGTTGAAGATCGAATAATTCGTCAACACATTTCCAACTTAATGTGCCGATTTACAACCGATTGGTCGGACGAACAGTTACAAACGGAT
>Ga0209702_10006378_pt1 | contig 15185 bp, 18 predicted proteins | sample FRY01_FD_187210 | JGI IMG/M metagenome (GOLD analysis project Ga0209702, IMG submission 187210) | Freshwater microbial communities from Lake Fryxell liftoff mats and glacier meltwater in Antarctica - FRY-01 (SPAdes) (version 2) | ecosystem: Environmental > Aquatic > Freshwater > Ice > Glacier... | reverse complement strand
AATATTTTAAATTAAATTACTAAAAATATTTAATACCCATTAATCCTTTATAATCATTAATAAATTTATATCCTATATCTCCATTTTGAAAACTTCTAATTAATATTATTTTAAAATTAAAATATTCAGGTTCTAAAATATCTTTTAATAATTCCAATTTTCTTTCTTCAATATATAATTCCTTTAAACTATATGTTTCAATTGCCTCTTTTATTTCCATTTTTAATTTTCCAAAAACAAATAAATCTACATTTGTTTTTTCATTATTTAATTCATTTAATTTTTTTTCTAATAATTCTAAATTATTTTTATATATTTTTTCCTGATAAATTGAATATATTTCATTATATTTTTGTTTTTCATTTATTACAATATAATTTTTAGTAGATTCTAATTTATTTAATAAAAGTGATTCTCCATAAATAATAATTAAATTTTTATAATTATATTCATTTTTACATATTGTTATTATTTCATTTAACTCATTTTCATTATTTATTTTATTTTCATAAACAATTTTATTTTTATTTTCATTTAATTTAATTAATTGAGCATTATTTTTAGAAATGCAAATACTATAAATAAAATCAAAATTTGTAAATAAATCAAGTAAATAAGGTATATGAAAATGATTATCTAAAATAAAAAAAATTTCTTTTAATTTATATTCAACAATTGTATTTATTTCAATTTTATTTAATTTATATTCAAAAATATCATCATTAATTAAAAATATACTATTTACAATATATTCTTCCCCAAGTTCATATAATTTTTTTATAAAATTATAATAACGGTTGCAGATTTTATTTTTTTTAATAGGATTTAAAATATTCTTGGCCTTTTCTAATTCTTTTTCAAATATTGTAATTATTTCTGAAACATCTTTATTATAAATATAAATGGTTATTAAAGTTTCATGATTTTCATTAATTTTAGTAAATTTTTTTAAATCTTCCATAAAATATAATATAAATTATATTTTATATTAAAATATAATTTAATTTTTTTTATATTTATATTAAAATTTTAATATTAATTATATGGAGAAAATTTATTATATAATGTATTTATTCCATTGTAAAATCCTGCTTTTGAATTCATATTATTTGCATCATTAAAATAACAATTACTATTTTGATTAGGTGCACACGTTGGAATATTGCTTTCTACTTCATTTCTTAATCCAATTCCTAATCGTTCATTTGTTTTACTGCAGACACCAACTTGGGTATTATAAGAATATACATTACTAAAAGGAACTGTTATTAATTTACCACTATTACAACTATTTTTATCAGAAATATAATCATTATTTATTTTCATAATATTAGAAGCATTATTTGTTAAAAAATTCCTATATTCATAACTTGATAAAGTATTATTACTAATACGAATCATATCATTTAAAGTATTAGATGAACGATAATCAGTCATTAATCTACCATCTGACATTAATGCTGGACAATCAAAATATTTATTATTAGATGTTTTATTACAATTTTGATTTTGGTTATACATATAATAATAATAAATATTTTTTAAATTAAAAAATATTTATTTAATTTTTAAATTAATCTTATAATTTGTAATTTATTATTTTTAATTATGCTTAAATTTTATAATTTATAATATATACTTTTATACTTTTTTCCAGAATTTTCTTCCAGCTTTATTAAGTGCTACTTTAAAATTAGTTTCTCCGTCTTCACCAACTTCAGTAGTTCCTACTAAACAGTCTTGAATAGATTTTTTAGGATGTTTTTTAAGAACAACTTTTGGTTTATCTTCTGAAACTTCATTTAAATCCATAATATCATCAATACCCATAGGTTTAATTTCATTGTCTAAATCTATTTTTTCTTCTTCTTTATTAATACTATTCATATCAATTAATTTTTCTTTATAAATATTTTTGATTTCAGGTTCTGGTTCTGGTTCAATTTCACTAACAGTATTATTATCAACACTATCTTCATCTTGCTCATCATCACTGTCATTTTCCTCATCATCACCATCTTCATCATCACTGTCATCATCTTCATCTTCATCTTCATCTTCATCTTCATTATCTTCATTATCTTCATCATCTTCATCATCTTCATCTTCATCATCTTCATCATCTTCATCATCTTCATCATTTTCATCATTATTTTCATTACTCATAGGAAACATCATATTATTAGGCATAATTTCTTGGTTGATTGAATTTAATTGATTTAACATATCACTAAAATTATCAGGATTCATTTGATTTGATTTTATTTTTTTTTCAAGTAATTCAATTTTATCATTCATTAAAGAAATTTTTTCTCGCAAAGAAAGTATATTACTTTCAGCAATATTTAAATTATTTTTATTTTTTCTAATATCACTGGAGAAAAAATATAAAATAATTAATATGATTATTAATAAAATTAACATTACTATAAATACTAAATTAGATAGTTGCATCTTTAATAATATAATTAAAAAATTATATTATTTTAAACGAAAAAATATGTTTGTTAAATAAAGAAGACTATGGACATGCCAGATGATAATGCATTTCATTCCACAGATGATTATATAGGACATATATTTGATACTTCTTTAAATAATAGCGATAAGAATAATTCTATAAACACAATTGATGTACAAAAATTATATAATAAAATAGATACATTTAATAATAAAAATAATTATACTTATAATGATAATTCTATAAACAATAAAAATTATATGTATTGTTTGAAAAGATATTTAGTTATAATTTTTTTATGCATGATATTTTTTTTATTAACAATTTATATTTAATATTTATTTTTTATTTACTTTATTTTTATTTACTTTATTTTTATTTTTTAATTTATTAAAATGAAGTTTATTATTTTTAATTTTAGAACAAATATTCTTTGCATCTGTAATAATATCAGCTGAAAATCCATTCTTTTCTAATAATTCTAAAGCAATATATTGTCTTGATATACCTTCTTTTATTAAATAATTAAATATTATATCTTTATTTTCATTATAAGAAATTTCAAATTTATAATTTTTAATTTTGCCATGTGTATCTTTTTCTAACATTTCTAAATCAGTATAATGTGTTGTCACAATAAATAAAGCATTTTTAAAAGATGATAATTTCTTTAAAATAGAATATGCTCCTGAAAATCCTTCTACATAATTTGTTGATGAAAAAATTTCATCTAACACAATAAATGAGAATTTATCTTCATCCATATTTGTTAACTTTTCAATATAATCTTTTGATCTTATCATTTCTGCTTCAAATAAGGAAGAAGTTCCCTTAATATCTGGAATATTTAAAAATGTTTCCAATAAATGAAAAGGAGAAATTTCAAATTTTGTACAACTATTTATTCCAATTGTTTGAGCTAATATAATATTAATAATAACAGATTTAATAAAAGTTGATTTACCAGCGGCATTTGGACCTGTAATTAATAAATTTTTATTAATTTTAATGTTATTTTTTACAACATCTGTTGTTATATTTTTATCTAAAAATGGATGCCAAATATCAACAATGTCCATTTTAGGAACAGAACTATTTAGATAAGTTGTTTTTGTATAGGGATGATTTTTAGAACTATTATTTAATAAATTATTTATAGAAAGTAATACATCAATCATTCCATTATAATGGAATACATTTAACAAAATATCTTTATTATTCCGGAATTTATTAAAAATTTGTAATATTTTACCTTTATTAGTAAATAATCCTGGTGATTTTTCAAATACAGGAAAACAGAAATAATTTAAATAATAGAGATCATTATCTTCTTTCACATTATTATAATATATAAAAGAATTTAATTCAGTTAATCCATTATTTGAACAAATTTCCTCTATTTGTTTAGAATATTTTATATAAAGTGTCATTTTATTCAATTTTTCATGAATAATATTAATTATTTTATTTGTATTTGATGATGATTGAATACTATAATAAATATTCTGAAAATACATAAATAAATAAATTCCTTTTGTAGCTAAGGATGCTAAATTTGCTTTTGTAGGATTTTGAATTAGAAATTTCATAGTATCATTATTCCATAATGTTTTAAAATAATTTATAATAATTTGTTTCCAACTTAAAGCATTACCTACTTTTTTATTAAAATAAAGCATTAAAACTAATGGAACTAAAAGTGATATAATAGGAGTTAAACAAGTTAATATAGGTGAAATAATAATTTTATAAATATTTGTAATTAATAAAGCATTTTCATTTTTATTTAAAGCATCCCCAACATTGAAAAAAGGAATAATATCCCAATTAAAGTAAATCATATCTTTCATTAAATCAATATGTTTCATATTACCATCATTCCAAAACCATATTAGGTCAGTCTCAATTGCTTTTATATTCTGCATAATTGGTATTAATTGATCTTTTATAGTATTAATTTTAGATACATATTCTTGTCTAGAAAGTAATATTTTATAGTCATGAATTGGTTTTAATAAAATATTCTTTAGTAATAATGAGCCAAGTTTAGTATGACAATTATTTAATTTATCAAATAAACTATTATTTTCATTTAAATAATAATCATGTAATAATTCAACATCATTAAATACGTAATCATTTACTTGAACTAAATTGTCTTGATAAATTAAATTTTTTCTTTTACATAGTCCTTCATAAATATTATTTGTCACGTTATCATCAATTTGTTTTGTCATTAAATGCATTCTATCATCTAAGTCAAGTTCATCTTCTTTTTTTTCTTCAGGAGGAACTTCTGGAATATTTTTATTTTTGAAAAATACATTAAGTAATTCATTAGGAAGTATATTATTCATTTATAGTAATTAAAAATCTAAAAAAAAAAAAGAAAATACGCATTATATTATAGGAAATAATTTGATTATTTCCTATAAAAAATATATAATGAATATATATGGCATTAATAAATTTACATTTAAATATAGATGAGGAATATAAAAAATTATTACAAGATTTATATAAATTAATTGTTATTTTATGTGTATTTCAAGCAATGATTTATTATTCTGATAATAAAAATTTATTAAATAATTCATTAAATGGGGAATTATTAAATGATGATTTATTAGTTTTGATAATATATATAATAATAGCTTTATCAAGTTATTATTTTGTTTTTGAAAAAATATTTAAAATAGAATAAAAAAATTACTATTTTTTATAATATATTTATAATATATTTATAATATATTATAAATATTATATTAGATGGATAATTTTTATTATATAAATCAAAATGAAAATTCAGAAAAAGTGTGGACAAATAATTATTTAGGCAATTTAGTTAAAAGTACTTATAATCCTAAAACAAATAAAATTAAGCAATGTGGTATAGAATATAATTTTCCACAAAATTATATAAATTATTTTAATAATAATGCTCAAGTAAAATTTGATGCTTCTAGAAAAAAAGTTTTAAGTGATTTATTTATATATAATGATGTAACAAGTGATAATAATAATAATTCCTAAGTTATTTTTTGATAATTTATTAAAATATAAATTGGAAATTATTTTATAAGATTACATTAGATTAGATAATGAAATATATAATTAAAAAAAATAATAATGAATTAGAAAAAAATTATAATATTAGAAAAAAATATATAGAAGATTTATTACCCAAAAATAAGAAAGAATTATTATTATATGTGAATTATTCAAATATTTTAATAAATGTATTATACTTAGGTAATAAATATAATAAGGAAACAATGAAAAAAATTAAAAAAACGTTAAACAATAAGAATATTATTAAAAATATTCATATGATTGAATAAAAACGGCACTTAAAATACGCACTGCTCTAAATATCATTTTTAGTATAAAAAAATATATAAATTTTATATTATTTTATTTTATTTTTTTTTACAATTTTTAATTACATTTGTAATAGATTTTCCACTAAAACAATTTTGGTCAAGCATTATATTTACAATGAAATAATAAATTAAATAAATTCCTGAAAAGAAAAATCCAAATAAAGTATAAATAGTTCTTGAAGCAGGTGATTCATTAGAACTACATCTAAATGCTAAATAGGCTGAACCAAATGAAATAATAAATGCTGCTATAATCCAAGAAAGTGGAATATTATTAAATAGAAAATTTGTTATATTTTTATCTAACTCGGGCTCATTTATATTTTTAATATTATCAATTGTTTTTAAGGCTGTAAAAAATTCAATCATTTATTTATATATATATCATATAAAAAAATATGTATTAATATTAATATTAAAAATGAATAAAAAATTATTCTTTATATTATTTTACATTTTTATTATATTATTTATTGTATTATTTACTATTTTCTTTTATCAAAATAAATATTTAAATTTAAATGATAATAAAGAAACTTTTCAAAATAATTGTAATAAATTTTTTAAAGGAAAAACATTTTGTCAATTAAATATAAACAATAATAAATGTGAATGTAAATATCAAAAAGATGGAATAAATTATCCATTTGATGCACCAGAACCTTGTTGTGATAATAAATGTTCTAAAATAAAACCTGAAAATTGTCATGAACCAAATCCAAAATTAGAAAGTTCTTATTATTGTAATATTGCTGGAAAATGTATAGAATATAAAGGAACAATTAAAAATAATAGAATTTCGGAAAATAATTGTGGATTAGATCCTTTAAATAATCAATTATTATTAGGATATATAACAAAAGAAGAATGTGAAAGTCAAAATAATCCTTGTGATAAATATAATAAATATAATATGAGTACAATGAAAAAAAAAAATTTTTGTTTAAAAGATACAAATTGTGGATTTTGTACAAATAGTTATGGAGATGGTAAATGTATAGAAGGAAATGCATCAGGACCACAAGATATATTGAAATATTTTGATTGTATTCCTCAACAAAAAAATACTGATAGTAATAAAAATAGATATGAATATGGAAATCATGCATTATTTATAATGTAAAATTAATTTAAAAATATATCTATTTTATAAGTATTAATGAGTAGTACAAATACTAATTCAAATAATATTAAGAATAATAATATTAAGAATAATAATATTAAGAATAATAATATTAAGAATGATAATATTAATATAAATAATAAGGAAAATAGTAATAAAAATAATTCAAATGATAATAATTCAAATGATAATAATTCAAATGATAATAATTCAAATAGTATTAAAAAAAATAATAGTATAAATAATTTTATAAATAAACATAAGAATAAAATTATATATGCTAAGGAAATATATGAAAATTCAACAAATGTTATAATAAATGCTCCTATGCAAATTAAAATATTAAATATTATTATTTGCATAGGAATCACATATTTATTTACAAATATATATTATAATTTGACATTATCTATTATATGCGCATTATTAACAACAGTCACATTTTTTGTATTTGGTAGATACTATGGACTAATATTTTTAATTTTATATGTTATTTATGTAAATAAAATAATTTCATCACGTAATTTAGTATTAGGAAATTTCATAGGAAATACAGATATATCTTCTAACGGTCCATTAAAATGTTCATTTGATGAAAAACAAACCCCACAAACAATTCCTGCAAAATACTATAAAGATAATTTATCTAGTGCTAGTTTTAGTTATTCAATGTGGCTTTTTGTAAATAATAGTAATTCATTATATGATGATAAATGGAATAATTATCGTTATAATGAATGGAAATCAATATTATATGCGGGCACATCAGAAATAACAACTTCAGATACATCTAATTTAAATCAATATCCAGGATTTTGGATGACACCAAAATTAAATAATATTGTAATTACATTTCAATCAAATAGTAATAAAGTAGATAAGTTTGAAGTTAAAAATTTTCCAATGAATGAATGGTTTCATTTAACTTGTGTCGTAGAAAGAAATTCTGTTTCAATATATATTAATTGTGAAATGCAAAATAGTTTTAATTTACATTCAATAATTCCTGGTGATTATACTGATTATAATTTATATATAGCAAATGATGCTAGGTTATCAAATACTACTAAAAATGGATTTCCTGGATTTTTAGGAAATTTATCTTATTATAATTATGCTTTAAATCAAACACAAATTGATATGATTTGTAATAATTATGGTCAACAATTTAAAGCACTTCAAAGTAAGGAAAATAAAAATAATAATAATTCTTGTACAAAGTCTTGTTTAGTTACCGATAGTGACCAAACAGCTGTTCAAGATTAAAATATTTATTCATTCTAAAATAATTACAAATATAATTTAAATTATATTTATAATTATCTTTATAATAAAATAAAATTTCTTATATTAATATATAAGAAATATGGCTAAAGGTGGTTTTAATAATTCTAATGCATTAACAAAACAATCTGGATCTATGGGAAAAATAATATTTATAATTTTTATTTTATTAATAGTCATTATTATTATTGCTATCATAAGTTATATGGTAAGTGAGGCAAATAGAGCAAACGCAGCTAATCCTGTAATTATTAATGATGTAATTGATGCTAATGTAGCACGTCCAGCATTTAAATTACCTGAAGTTACAAGTGGTATGGGTCAATCTTTTAGTACCTGGATTTATATTAAAGACTGGAATTATAAATTTGGTCAATACAAATGTATTTTATGGAAAGGAAATCCTAATACAGCAGTAGCAGGTGCTACATCTACTGGAAATGGGGATGTACATAGTCCTAGTCTATGGTTGTACCCTAATACAAATTCTTTAAAAGTTGTGACATCAACAACAGATACTTCAGGAGTAGAGTCATGTGATATTCCAAATATTCCATTAATGACTTGGGTGCATATAGCATATGTATTAAATAATAGAACAGTTGATATATATATTAATGGAAAATTAGAGCGTAGTTGTGCGTTAAGAGGTGTTCCTGTAATAAATAATAGTCCTGTTTATATGAATGTTGGAACACCTGAAGCAGGATTTTATGGAAAAATGGGTAAAACACAATACTTTACTAAATCATTATTACCAAATGATGTAATGAATTTATATCAACAAGGTCCATTAGGTTCAACTCAATATCAAGTACAGTTTTTCCAAGAAGGAAAAGTTTTTAATATGAAAACGTTAAGTAGTTTTGCAGAAGATAATTTATAATAGTAAAATTCGTATAATAATTAAATAGTATAATAATTAAATATTAATTTTATTATGAATAACTTATAGAAATATTTAAATATAGAATATTTAAAATCACAAAATCTAAATAATTAAAAAATATAATTTTATTATTTATAAAAAATATAAATAAATAATAAAATCTAAAATATATATATATGATGTCTTCTAATTCAAATTTATCTAAAGGCAGTAATAATAAAAATTCTGGTTCAAATAATATGTTAAGAATTTTATTAATTGGTTTTGCTATTTTAATAATATTGTATTTTATTTATTCTTTAATAAAAGGATATAGTACTTATAAAAAAACAAGTCCTTATTTAATTAACGGTATTGTTGATGGGACAATGAGCCAAAAAATAAAAGCACATAATATAAATCCACCAATGGATAATCAATATGGTACTGAAATGTCATATAGTTTTTGGATTTATCTAAATGATCGAAATTTTGATGAAAATGCTTGTGCAGCTGGAACAGAGGACTTAAATTTTAAACATATTTTCCATAAGGGGAGTTCTGATTATAGTAAAGGACAACATTTACCATTATTACAAATGCCTGGTGTTTGGTTATATCCTAATACCAATAAATTAAGTATACGTTTTAATACTTTTGAAAATATTGTAGAATCAGCTGATGTTGGTAATATTCCATTAAATGCTTGGGTTCATATGTCTGTTGTTTTAATAGGAAATAGTGTAGATGTATTTATTAATGGTAACTTAAAGAAAAGACAAAAATTAAACGGTGTTCCTAAATTAAATTATGAAGATTTATATATTTCTAACTGGGGAGGATTTAATGGTTATTTATGTAAATTGAGATACTTTAATTATGCAGTTCAACCATTTATGATTGATTATTTATTTAAAGAAGGTCCTTCAACAGAATTTGATAGTAGATACTCTAATGGATTAGGAAAAACTTCTCCACAACTTGCACAAAATTATTGGATGACTGTTGGATTTCCTAATTCCACAGGTCCTATTGGAACATCTGTACCAGTATAATGACCTACTTAATAAAAAAATAATAAAGTATATTTTTTATTAACAAATATTTGATTAACAAATTTAAAGTTATTTATATAAATTATATATAAATAGTTGCTACTACTTATTATTCAAATAGAATGATACCTATAAATTCTACTGAAAATATATCTCATGATAATGAGGAAAATAATAATAATGAGGAAAATAAAATAGAGAAAAAAGAGAAAAATATAAAAATTAATAAAGAAAAAAAATATTTAGGAAAACGGGGATATATTATCAATAAATCTTTTTTTGAAGAAAATGAATTACAAGAAATTAGAGATGAGTTAAGTGTCACTCCTTTTAGTAATATGGATTATGGAATTCCGGAAACACCCTTTAAAGTATTTAAAGAAAATTCAACCCATATGTATTTACCAAAATATTATGGAAACAATAAACTTGGAAAATGTGATATAAATATTGTTCCAGAAGGAGAAAATATTGATTTGAAATTTAATTTGCAATTAAAAGAAGAGCAAAAATTGCCCGCTGAAAAAACTATCGAGAGTTATCATAAAGATGGCGGTGGTATATTAACTCTACCGTGTGGTTTTGGTAAAACTATTTTAGCACTATATTTCATCAGTGTTTTAAAAAAAAAGACATTAGTAATTGTTCATAAAGAATTTTTAATGAACCAATGGGTAGAAAGAATTCAATTTGCTTTACCTGAAGCACGCATTGGAATTATACAAGGAAATAAATGTGAAATTGAAAATAAAGATATTATTATTGGTATGCTTCAAACATTATCTATGCGTGAATTTGATAAAGATACATTTGATACTATAGGACATGTTATTATTGATGAATGTCATAGAATACCCTCAAGAATATTTTCAAAAGCATTATTTAGAATTCATAGTAAATATATGTTAGGTTTATCAGCAACACCTAATCGTAAAGATGGATTAACAAAAATATTGAAATGGTTTACTGGAGACATAATTTTCAGTGTTAAAACAAATGAAAAAAATATTGTAAGAGTTGAACGTTATTTATTACAAAGTGATAATGATAATTATAATCAAGAAGTATTATCATTTCGTGGACAAGTACAAATGGCAACGATGGTTAATAATATTTCGTCTTATTTAAAAAGAACAAAAATAATCATTGATTTAGTAGTCAAAGAATTAAATGCACATGAGTCGCGTCAAATATTAATATTAAGTGATAGAAAACAACAATTAAAGGACATGGAAACTTTATTAATAGAAGCAAAAATAGAAAATGTTGGGTACTATGTTGGTGGAATGAAAAAGGAAAAATTAAAAGAAAATGAAAAATGTCGAGTATTATTAGGAACATTTCCTATGGCAAGTGAAGGATTGGACATTCCTTCTTTAAATGGATTAGTTTTAGCCACGCCTAAAAGTGATATTATTCAAACTGTGGGCCGTATTTCTAGAATAAAACACAACAATATTCAAGCATTAATTATTGATATGGTGGATTGTTTTTCATTATTTGAAAAGCAAAGTAAAAAAAGATTAGATATTTATAAAAAAAAAGGCTATGAAGTTGAAGATATTAAATATAATGTTGAAACAAATAATGTATTAGGAAGAAAAAAGTATTTTTTTCATAATGTATTAAAAAAAGAACAAGACAATGATGATAATAATGATAATAATGATAATAATGATAATAATGATAATGATGATAAAAAAATATGTACAAATTTTAATAAAAATAATTTTAAAAATACAAAAAAAACTAAAAATAATGAAATTGATTTTGAAAATATGGATTCAAAAACATATAAAATAAATCTTCCAAAAGAAACAAAAGTTATATCTTTTTTTAGCTAATTATAAAATAATTATTTTATTTAACATAAATTTTGTCCTATAATTTGTCCATTATTAATAAAATTTACATCTTTACAAGATAGTGTATTATTACTATTATTTAAATTAATTACGCCTCCAGCATAATTTTCCCAAAAAATACCTAAATCTAAAAATCCTGAACATAAATCACTAGAAGTAGAATCAGGTGTTAAAATTATACTTGAAGAACAATTTATTGTACCAAAGTTTGCTAAACCATTTGTTATAAAAATAAAAATATCACTATCACTAACAGTTGAATCATTAATTATATTAAGAGTACCATCTTTTTCAACATATATATTTCCTATATTAAAAGTATAACCTACTGGTTGTAAAGTAAAAGATGTCATTTTTATATCTATTGTTTCAGAACTTGATACACATACTGTAGAAGTATTTTCAACTCCAGCAGTAGTTGATAATAAAATAGTACTTGATAAATTAATTATTGGAACATTAGAGTTTTTTAAATTATTTAATAATTTTATTTGATTATTATTACTTATATTTAATTTAGAACTAGCTCCTGAAATTGTACTAATACGTGGATAAAATACTAAGTCCAATTCATAAAATAAATTATTTACTAATTCATCTAATAATAATGACAATGTATTAGTGTTTATTTCATTTATATCAGTATTAATAAATTCTATATTAATATTATATATTTTATTATTTATAATATCATTTACTAAATTATATGAAAATACAGGATTTTTTACCAAATTTAATACATTGTAATTAATATTATTTAAAACATTATATACATTATTTCCTTCTAAATTTAAAATTTTTGAGTTAACAATATTATTTATATATTCTGATATATTTCCTAAATTTGTTTCAAATAAATTCCCATTAAAAGTAATTATATTTTTATTTATTTGAAAATAAAATGAAGAATTAATTAAATTTTCAAGAGCGTGTTTATATTTAATATTATTATTATCAATTACTAAATAAGAATTATTTAAATTATAATTTTCAAATACTCCTCCTGATATAATATTACATAATAGAATTAAATTATAATTATTATTAGCAATATTATCATAATTTATATTATCACATGTATAATTAATTAAACCACCATTTTTTTTATAACTAAATGTCACATTCATTCCAAATGTAACTGGATTTGGGTACACAATTATATTATAAAATGATAGATATATATTTATATCAATATTATTTAATAATATAGCATTAATATAAAATACTTTATTTATTAAAAAATTTTTATATAAATTTAAATCTAATGTCATATAAATTATATATATATATTAATTTATAAAATGATAATTTTAATTCTAATTGAATTTTATTGAACGCACTGGTTGAGCAAAAACTAATCCTTCATTAAAAGTTTTATTTAAATTAAAATTAATTATATCATTCTTTTGTTTTTCTGATAAATTTTTTGAACCACATAATCCATTAATATTTTTTTTTATTTTAGATTTCATTTTATTAAAATAATTTTTATTAATATCAATATCAAATTTATCTATAAATTTTTTCCAATTTTTTTCAAATAATTTTTCAAATAATTGTATATTACAATTAAATTTATTATATGTACATGAATAATCTTGTTCATTTTTTGATGAACAAACTTTATATTGATAATTATCTGCCTTTCTAATACATTTTAATCCATTACAACATGTATTATTACCTTTTGGATCAACTAAACAAAATTCATTTTCAAGATTGCAATATTGATTAACTAATATTTCTTCTTTAATTGGATTATTATTCTTATCATATCCAATAATAATTTCTTTTTTAGTTTGAGATTTTATATTACTTACCTTCTTATTTTCTTTATTTTTTAAAGAACATAAATCAAAAAATTCAAATTTATTAAAATTATATAAAGATAATAAATAATTAAATACAATATAAATTACAATAATAATTATTAGTATTAGTATATAAATATTAAATAATAACATACTTATTATAATTTAATAAGATAAATAAAAAAAATAATTTATATATTTTTTAATTATCTTATTATTATTTTTCATTATTATTTTTAATTAATTTTACAAAATTATTCAATAGAATTTAATCTATCATGAAGTATTTCCATTTTAAATTTAAGATTTGTAATAATTTCTAAAAAGAAAAAAATTAACGCTGTATGTATAACATAATCCATTACGGTATGTTCTTCAAATCCAGATATATATAAAGCAGGTAATGACGGAAATAATAAAATAATTTTTCTTAAATAAAATATAATTATAATTAAGAAAAATAATTCTATAAATATTACAATAATTATTTTTATTGTAGTGTATTTCTCGATCTCTTTTTTTGTTTTAATAAAAAAATATTTATTTAAAATAGTTGTTGATATAATTACAACTATATATGATATTAATGAATATTCAAATATTTCCAATATTTTTCCTATACGAATTTTATCAAATTCAATTAATTTTTGAAACTGTTTATTAAAATTATAAGTATATTTATAATTTTTATATTTATTTACTTCCATTACTATAAATAAAGATTATTAATCTATTTAAAACCGCACATTTATAATTAAATATTATATTATATTATAATTAGTAAATGGTAGTTTTATCTAATGATAAAATAGTTTATGGTTCGTGGAAAGATGGAAGTGATATATATAAAGAAAAAAAAAGATATTATATAATACAATGGAACCCAAAAACAGAAATGAGTTATAAAAAGTATTTAGCAAAATCGTGGAAACCTAAAGTAAATAAAACAAAAAAAATATAAAAAAGAAAAAACTAAAAACTAAAACCCATAAATCATTTTGGAATATTTTTAATTTATAAAATATAGAAAATAATTTGGGGGGTTCGAACTGTTGAATGAATTCTCCCGTTTTAAATCTTCATCGGTGTAAATGTTCAAAGGTGTAAAAAAAGAAATGTCTAAAAATCGTATACCGAGAAAAGGTGGCAGAAAAACAATGAGACGAAAATCAGTGAGAAGAAAATCAATAAGACGAAAATAAATGTATCAACTTACTTATTATTTATGTAGTAATATAATAAATATAAATATAAATATAATTTTATAGTTATATTATAGTATGATGCCTATCAAAGTTATTTCATCATTACAAAAATTATTTTCTACAACCTCTT
>Ga0209702_10006376_pt1 | contig 15186 bp, 35 predicted proteins | sample FRY01_FD_187210 | JGI IMG/M metagenome (GOLD analysis project Ga0209702, IMG submission 187210) | Freshwater microbial communities from Lake Fryxell liftoff mats and glacier meltwater in Antarctica - FRY-01 (SPAdes) (version 2) | ecosystem: Environmental > Aquatic > Freshwater > Ice > Glacier... | reverse complement strand
TATCAAGTGATGATTACACGGCTTGTATCGCTGCAATTGCAAGGCTTCACGGCAAGCTTCCTCTTGAGCCGCACAGGTCAATTGAAGAAAGGTTGAATAGCATAGAACATGCTGTTCATGACATTTTAGATTTAGTAGAGGGCTTAGGGTGATGCTTGTACTTGCAAGAAAACGCGGTCAAGACATTCTGGTAGGTGACGATATCGTGGTTACTTGCCTAGGACGTGATAAATTCGGTGGTTACTTAATTGGGATTGATGCGCCTAGGGAGGTGAGCATTGCCCGTCGCGAAATAGCACACGAATTTGATGAGGCAGGAAATAGGTTGGGTGGTAAATAATGAAATACAGAATCATAACAAACGAATTAGAAAGTTACGCTATACAATACTGGGGAATTCCAAATCTTTGGATATCTCGCACGGGTAGACCTGCTGTTGATTGGTGGACATTGGAGTCATGCTGCACGCTGCGCAAAGCAAAGAAAAGATTAGAGTTGATAATAAAAAAGAATGAAGCTGAAGCGGAGATTATGGCTAAAGCGGGTCAGGTTGTTTATGAAGTGGAGAGCTTCACATGAAAGTTGACAAAGGTTTATTGATTGCGGGGTTAGCTTATGGCGTATCGGTACTGTTGCTTGTTGTATTGCTAAATCACAGTCTGCCGATAATATTCAAAGCTGGGCTAGAGTCTTTAAAGGATTCAGGCATTGTGGTTGTAGTGGGGCATAAGTGATGATTGACTACGACAAGCTAAAATTTGCGCAAGAGTTAACGAAAGAGTGGTGCGTCATACACAAGCACCCAGCCATGTGCGGCATTGTTTACACCCACAATGCCACATCTTACGAATTCAACAATTTAAGAATCGAAGGTGTGGGCTATGGGGAGGTAGCACATGGCTATATTCAAATAAGATATGAGGATATAGACACATTACTTACTCAGCTTAAGATAATGGTAGCGCGGGCTAATCCGAGTGTTGAAAAAGCAATGCGTGCTGCTGTAGAGCAGGACAGTAAGGGGTTGATAAATGATTGACTACCACAAGCTTAAAGAAGCAATCGAGCTCGCTAAAAAATTACCTGAGCTGTACTGCGTTGCGATAGAAGTGGGTGCAAGCGGTGTTATGTTTAGTATAGATATACTTGATGGAGCTCCTGATAGCTGCCTAATTTACGACGTAAGTTTAGACGATTTAATAACAAAGATTCGAAAGCTTACGGAACCTGATGCTAAGTACGCAAAAGGTGATGAGGTTTGGGTTGCCAATGAAGACCCACCGCACGAGGTTACTGTGTTCGAGCAGAGCTATATAAGTTATGAAGGTCGCCTAGCGTGGCACTATAGAGTTAGCGGTTACGTGCGCCACTGGATGCACGAAGACGAACTCTATCCATCACGTGAGGCCTTAATCAAGCACCAAATTGAACACTGGCACGGCCTATTATTTCCTGAGGATTGCGCACGTGCCGCCGATACGCAAAAAGAACCGGAAGAATGTGTTCATGAGAGCGATGGTTTTGCTTATGAATTAAATGATGATGTAAAGATACTTAATCGACTACGTCAAGGGTGGAACGGTTTCGTTGACCTCGTGCCGTGTCGTAATAAATGCAAAAAATGCGGGGAGTTTTATTTATGAATGAATTTACGAAGAAAGAGCTTAGAGAGTTATGGTACTTAACTCCGGCAAACCATTACCCGAGTCTTAAAGGCAAGCTCAAATCCCTACTAGATAACTATTGCGAATCTAAATCATCTTGCTGTTCCGTTCATGCCGGTACGAGTGAAGAATGCAATGACTTGGAAAACGTTCATTACACCCCATCAGAAGAATGCGAGCATGAGACTAGTGAAAAAATATGGGTTAACCCAATCACCTGCGCATGGTTTTTAGATAGTGACAAGCACTCATCGAGCCTAAATAGTTTTATTAGATGCAAAAAATGCGGTTTATTAATGAATAAGTTCGCGAATGAATGACTTCACGAAGGAAGAGCTTAGAGAGTTATGGTACTTAACTCCGGCAAACCATTACCCGAGTCTTAAAGGCAAGCTCAAATCCCTACTCGATAACTATTGCGAATCTAAATCATCTTGCTGTTCCGTTCATGCCGGTACGAGTGAAGAGTACGCACGTAAATGTGAGCACGAATGGTATGGAGGTGAGGCTTACGGTGAAAGTGCTGAACGTAACTGCAAAAAATGCGGGGAGTTTTACCGTAACTTACCTAAACAAGGAATGATATGGAATTCAATGTACACGTAAAATCAGAGCAGCTCTTACAAAAGATTGCTAACTCAATGCATGACCGCGGAGAAAAGAACGGTTTTTTTACAATTGCTGAGGTTCATGTAGTCGAGGCATTCTTGCATGAATTTGCATTGGAAGCATTCAAACAGGCAAGTGAATATTAAAAAGGGTGGGGGAAAGGGAAGCTAAACCCCCGCCAACACTGTAACACAGGAGTTTTGCAGATGAAATACGCTATAATTTTAGCATCATGCTTGGTATTAACGGCGTGCCAAGAGCAACCGCAACACGTTCGTACAATCACGAACGAAGATGGAAGCCGTACGGAGGTCGTGGAGCAACGTTCAAGTGGTGGTGGCATGTTAGAACACATGGCGGGTGCCGCGGTTGCTGGCGCTGCTGCTGGGAGTGCTGGTGCAGTTGCGCATCGAGTAACAGACCACGTGATTAACAAGCATCAAGACCGGAGAGCATCGAGGCAGTCAAGGCCTAGAACTTACAGTGCTAGGAGAAGGTAGCGGAAATAATTAGCAATGAATTTGTTGCGCCGTTTCACGTGTATTTTATTAAGGCAAAAACAATTGGATCACTCATGGTGTTTTCAGGTGGTCTTTTAGCAAAAACCTCAGTAATAGCGGGCTTTTGGAGTGAGATCAAGCAAGCGTTAATTACGAACACTAAGTACTGATACAAAACTCCATGGACTTAGAAATCTTTACGTCGCTAAAAGTCAAAAAGCCCACATGTGTTTGCCTTCTTTTGGCATAATTTAAAAAGTTTATTGTTTAGTTTGTATTTGTATGTAAAGATTAATCTTATCAAAACAAATACATTAAGGACAATGCTATGGATGATTTAATTATAATGCAAAAAAATGATATCTACACAACCACGCTTATTATTTCTGAAAATCTTGAAATGAAACATGAGCATATTATAAAAATACTAAAAAAATATGAGAATATTGAAATTCTTTCGAGATTGGAGATCCGAAAACTTGCAACCAAAGGTCGCGCAATTGTCAATTACTTGCTCACAGAAGAGCAGGCACTACTTCTCGTTAGCATGATGAGGAATACACCCAAGGTTATTGAGTTTAAAATAAAGCTTGTTCGTGCCTTCATTCATTACAGAAAGTTAGCATCTCAACTCCTGTCCCAAAAGCAAAATGTTGCTTGGATAGAGAAACGCCAAGATACCAAAGTAATGCGCCAAGAATGCACTGACGTTATCCAGGAGTTTGTTGCGTACGCCAAGGAACAAGGCAGTAAGTCTGCCGACCATTATTATTCCAATTTATCACGAATGGAGTTAAGCGGTTTATTTATCTTAGAGAAAAAATACCCGAATGCCCGTGATGTTATGTCTATGCGTCAGCTTAATTTGATTGAGATGGCAGACGAGGCCGTTGCTGTTTCTTTGCGCGAATCCATGGACAACGGCTTGCCGTACAAGGAATGCTATCAGGAGGCAAAGAAAAGGATTGAGCTTTTAGCTAAGATTATTCCTCGCTCACCATTGCCAGCACTACTTCGTGATTCCAAAGCAACTTGTGAGTTAGAAACAAAAGAGATTGAGGTATCTTGATCTGATTTACAGCTTAAAGTAGGATTGAGCCGGTTGGTATATTCAGTACCAACTAGCTCATGGGCGTAGCCCGAAAGACATATTTACCCGCATAACAAGTGCGGTAAATATTTTGATAATTAACGCATAAGGAGTGCGCTAAATATGAACATAGTCTACCAAGAAGTCAGACCACATGCAAGTTTTTATACTAATAAATTCGATATATTTCGTAGGATTTTCTTCGCCTACGATTTGAGGTATACCTGGACACTCACTTACGCCCTAAGGAAAGGGAATAAAACAAGAGGACACATGTGATGATAGTTTTACAGCCAAACGTATTTAAAAGCCTTCACAAGGTGATGAAAGAGTTAGACCAAACAGCAATGACGACCACTAAAAAGTTTGCCCACGTGCAAGGATTGCTCAAATTAATCTCAAGGAGTGATGTGTAATGAGTATTGATATGAAAACTAATTCATTCTGCATAAAGAGAGTAGACCCTCGGTATGTCACATTAAACGAGGACATCTTCATGTCATTGCCTGGCGACTGCCTGAAAGTTTACCTAGCGTTACGCTTTGAAGCGGATTATGCGATGGAGTACTCATCTGTGAAGAGGAATGTGCAGTTTTTAGCGAATAAATCATTAATTAGCGTCCGGCAAGTAAAGTACTGCTTAAAAAAACTAGAGGAGCAAGGGTTGATTATGAGGGAAAAAAACCCAGGCTACCAAACAACTTACTGGGTTGCTAAAAACTTAAACCATTTTGTTAAAGTTTCAGTAGTGCAGGAGGTGCACGGGGTAGTGCAGGAGGTGCACGGGGTAGTGCAGGAGGTGCACGACATAAACAATAACTCTTTCATTAATCATTCCAATAAAGAGATATGCACCTCCGTTCCGGAGACGCCTCCCTCAGCTGAAAATGGCAAGAAAGACAAACCCCAAGTAACCAGGGAAACGGCCTCATACATAGCAATATGGAATGAGTTAGCTATAGCGCATGGGCTAAAGCCAGTGGGGCAGGACAAGCGGCAGCTAAACGCTATTCACAAGTCACTTCAAGTAATTAAAAAAGAATGGGAGGTGAAATTAACGGAGCAGTCTTTCAGGGTATGGTTGACGCAAGGGGTAAACGCTAAACACTACCGGTTAAGTAAGTTCAAGCATCGTTTGGATATTTGCTTGAGGTGGGACGCATTTATTGAAATTTATACACTTGAAGGGATAGATTAAATTGAAAACAAGCAATGTTGAGAAGGAAAAAGCGGTCATTGGTGCGTTAGTACTTCATAACCTGAGAGAAATTCAGGGTTATGACGCGTATTTAATTTCTAAACTGAGGGATGAGTTCTTCACGCATAAACCGGTGAAGGAAATTTTTAAACTTGCATCATCTAACTTTAGCGCTGGCGTGGGTATTGATTACACTGACTACCTGGCTTCAGTTACCACTGAGGCCGCGCAGGTAATTCAGGAGGCATTGCTGGCTGATTTTATACCATCAACAAGCATAGACCGGTACATTAATGAGCTTAATCAGCTAGCAGTATTGCGGCCTAAAGTGCAGATGCTCGCGCAATCTATGCAGCAAGTTAATCAATCGGACAGCATCGAGAAGGGTTACGCAATTATACAGGAGCTTGCATCTAACCTGCTAGGTGACGAGATTAAGTCACCACATACACAGCACATATCAGAAATTGTGGACGAGGTTATGTCAAACGATGATGAGCCTGAATACTTCAAGACAAACTTGAAGGACTGGCCTCCATTCCCATCAAAGGGGATGATTACAATCGGTGGGCGCTCAGGGGTCGGTAAAACTTTAATGGGCTTGCACCTCATGGAAAATATACTGCAAGTAAAGCCAGGAACTCAGGCAATTTATTTTAATTTAGAGATGGATAAACGCGTTATGCTATCCAGGTATCAAAACATGATCCGACCTTTCAAGGGTTCGCTTAAAAAGACATTGCAAGAAGGTGGAGCAAGTGAGACTTTAAAACGTGATGTAACACTTGTTAGCAAGTCAGGGCTTGAATTAAGTGAAATACAAATGACGGCATCTTGTTGCGCTCTAAAAAAGCCTGTTTCGGTGATTGTGGTGGATTATGTCGGCCAGGTTAAGGATAAGGGTGGGGATGAGTATCAAGAGTTGGGGAGGATAGCCAAGGGCTTGTCGGGGCTGGCTTACAAACTGGGGTGCGTTGTTATTGCATTGCAGCAAGTAAAACGAAAGGATTCACAAAAAAAAGAGGGGGATACCACGCCACACACCTACGAAGCCGCCGGAACACTTGACTTTGAGCGTTCATCTGAATGGTGGTTAGGTATAGACCAGCCGCAAATGCATAGGCCAGATGAGCCAACAGTGAAAGATATTTTTGTGATTAAGAATCGAAAATCAAGGGGCGACACGGGATACTTTACTGTTTACCATGGGTTCAAAGATGCAAGGTTTTTTGAGATTGACCAGGAAAGCGCAGATATCGCGGTAAGGAATCGGATAGCTTCCGTTAAAGATTACAAAGATGCATACAAATAAAAGGGGCGCAGAAACTTTTTAATTTGTGATAAAATCGCCTAGGTGCTAGCATAACTAAAAATATTAGGGGTTAAATGATGGCTAAGTCAGAAATTAAAGCAGAACAACGCGCGCCAGTAGTCACAGAACGCACGCGTAAACCACGTGAAGGCTTTAAAAACCCAAACAGAGGCATTCCGGTGGCTAAAGGGTTAACGCTTCAAGACGTGCCTCGTGAGATGATTCAAGCGCATCTTCGAGCTAGTGAGCAGTTAGCAAAACAGCGCTTCAAAGAAAAATATAATGCTGGATTTGGTGGAAACGAATCTTTTTGAGGTGATTCATGGCTGATTTCAATGCGTGTGTAGATCACGTTTTAGCTAACGAAGGTGGTTATTCAGACAATCCGAAAGACAAAGGGGGATCCACTAATTTTGGTATCTCACTTAGATTTCTGAAGGAAGTTAACCCGAAAACATTAGCACGCAATGGAATTACCGGTGAGGTTACCAAGCAGACGATTAAAGATTTAACAAGAGAGCAGGCGGTTAGTTTTTATTATTCTGAGTTTTGGAATACGGCAAGATTTGATAAAATCATGAATGGGATTATCGCCAAATACGTTTTTGATATGGCGGTTAACCATGGCTTGCACCAAGCTACGTTAAACGCCCAGCGCGCTTGTTGTTCAGCACAAAAGAAGCTTGATTTTATTATGTGCGATGGCTTGCTAGGCACGAAAACCTTAGGAGCTATCAACCAAATTTCTTTTTCACTCATACCGCCTATGATTAGCGAGAGATCCGGCTTCATGCGCAGGATAGCAGCTAGAGACCCTACGCAATCGGTGTTTTTGGATGGCTGGTTAAAACGGGCGTATGATATTTAATCGCCTCGCGACTCCTTCCATTCCTCGGTTGCCTGTTCTTCTCTTACGTTGTTTTTGAGTTGTTCGGAAATTCCGTATAACTGGTCTAGCTCGTCCTCGTCCCCGTGGCATTCATTCGTTTGGTTCATTTTTTACCTCAAGCCATGCCGCCACATTTGCAGGATTTCCCCAGCAAGCTAACGGAATGTTGTTATAACAATGCTTTACAATTGCGTACATGTTAGCGATATTTTTATCATCTGCATGACCAAATGCATTTTTCAAGTCGTTGGATAAAACAGCGGTTAGAAACGAACCTGGTGGTATTTTGTCGTATACGTACCGGTTCAGGCTTTCTAGTGTATGGCCTGGCACTTGTTGCGATTGGTTGCTTTCGTGTAAAATCATTATGTCTTGTATGTTCATCTTAAACGCCCTCTATTGGTAGCCCGTGCTCTAATGCACGGATTAATTTTTTAGCACCTTTTATTATGTTTTCAGCTTCGTTTTGACTGATATAATCCCCGATTGAAGCCATGTTATCAGTGTCGTTAAGGTAATATTTTAAGCGTAAATAATAACAATCTTGATATTCTACCGCGTCACCCTCGAAAGATAACGCGGCGTGAAAGCTGTTTTTTAAGTCGAATACTTGCATAATTTTGGCTTTTTCCCACAGTTTTATGCGCCTACGCGCATTGGCATAATTGCCACTTCGATTTTTATATTATTGCCTTCACCGTCGTTTAGTTCAGCAAGCAAAACGTTACTTTCTTTTTTGCGTAGTTGCTCGATAGTCACAGGCCTAAGCTTTATTTTTAAATCCTTGCAAAAGGCATTTAATGCCGTGAATATTTTAGCCATGTAATTAATGTCGAAGGCGGCGCTCTCTGCTTCGTACACGTGGGGAACTTCTAGCACCCGGTCATAATTGGGATATCGCATTTCTTCAGCTTCACACAACAACGATCCCTCGTTGACTTTGCAAGCCTTAGCGATAGACTCCACTTTGATTAAGCTGAAATTAATATCGTCAAGGCTTAAAAGCTTGGAAGTGATTCTTATTAAAATGTGACCATTGGCCGACACTACCTCGCTTAAACCATCCTCAATATGATTGATTTTAACAACGCTACAAATGGCGCGGTGATCTTTTGAGTTACAGAATGTACTAGCTAATTTTAAAACTGCTAGTGATTTATTGATTGCCATGTTATGCCGCCTTAAGTTTGTTTTGTCTTACGCCTGCTCTATCGCTACCGTATACCGCGCGAATATCGTCCATAGTTTTACTACCGCGGCTGAATGACTTGTAATCGCTTGGACGGTAAAACCACATTTTCTTTTTAATAGCCCACTTGTAACCGGCTGTTTTCAAAACTTCACGGTGAGGCTTGGTATCGCCTGAAACCCACACCCACGCACCACATACCTCAACGTCTAAGCCTAGGCTAATGATTGCAGTGAGTGCTTCGAATAATTCGTGTCCGTACTCTATGCCCGTTTTTTCTGTGCCCGTGTGATCTTTGAGTACGGCGTAAGCTTCGTTTACTGCTTTCATCATCTCAAGCCCTGCCGGGTTGCGGTCAGGGTGATACGTTGAACAAGCTTTTCGATAAGCTGTTTTTGTAAGCTCCGGTGTTATGTCACCTGTGAGCCCTAGAATTTGGCACGCGTCCGTTGTTTTCATGTTATGTTTTCCGTTATGTTGTTGTGTTTATGCTTCGTTTTGCGCGACTCGCCACGCGTCGTATGCGCGTTCATGATTCGCATTAGCAGCACGATACCCGGCAAGCTCTTTAGCCGTTGCAGTTAGTCTCGTGACAAAATGAACATATGCATTTTGCTCTTCGCTGTACTCAAAAATGCTGCCGTTGTCGAACCTGTATGGCGGTGTGTATTTCATGTTATTCCCCTTAAATTGTTGTTAAATCTCTGTCCAATCACCGTCACCATCTTTAACGACCTGCACCAAGGAACCCTCATCATTAAAGTCCTGTGAGCCCCACGCTTCGGCACTCATCGAGTTGTAATCAGAAAGCCAGTTCTCTTCAGTGTCTACTGAGCCCGTGTGAATGTTCATCAGATAAATCATGTTTAACCCTCAAATTGTTATGTTATGTTATGTAATTAATATCAATCGATACGATATAAAACGCTTCTAATCTCGTATATTTCAGAGTCTAAATCACGGGCGTGAAGCAGCTCGCTAAGCATCTCTTTAACTAACCCAATAGCTTTAACAGTCAGTGAAGACGGATCAAGTGCATCATCTTTTGCATGAAGCATTACTAGCTTTTTTTCAGCAATAGCGATAGTGTCGCGTCTGCTTTGTTCATTTGTAACCGCCGCCAATCTTTCTAATATATCTTTCATTTTGTACCCCTGGTTTGTTTAGTTCGCTTAATTGCTAACTTGTATACATGATATCATTGCGTTATGTTCTTGTCAACACTTTGTAAAAAAATAATTAACTATATTATAGTAAAGTTGCGTTACTAACTAGATCCACTCGCTTTTTATGCGGTAAACTCAGGCAATGAATAATGTTTTTTATTTAACAGAGGAATATCATGGAAAATAAAGAGCCAGGTCTAGCGGGTAGGCCAACAACACTTACAGAAGAAATATCGGCGGCTATTATTAAAGACGTGTCCGAAACTTTATCGATTAATTTTGCGGCTGAAGCGCACGGAATTCCACGTTCTACCGTTGCTAGCTGGATGACTCACGGTTATGCAGATGCAGCAGAAGGAAAGGACACTTTGTTCTCAAGATTCTCAAAGGGCATAAAACAGGCACGCGCTGGATATGTACACGATGCAGTAAAAGATATCAGACACGGGGGCAGTGGGTGGCAAGGAACGGCGTGGCTTATGGAGCGATGCTGCGCTGAAGATTTTGGAAAAGATTCTGAACTTTATAAGCAATTATTGCAAGATTATAAAATGATGATGCAAACCATAATTGATCAAAAAGGAAACAGTGGTGCAGGACGATAAGCCTAAGAAAACACGGATGCTTTGGACAGAAGAAAGAAAACAGGCTAGAAAAGATATGTGCAGGAAGAGGCTACTTGATGCAGCCGAACACGTGCGCCTTAATCGTTTAAAGCAAGAAAAAGATAATGGGTAAACTATGACATTTGAAATAAACTACATTGAGTGGGATCAAGCTTGTCAGGCTGCCGGATGGGTTAAAATTGAGTCGGTAACAGATTGTAACCGACTGGTGAAATCGATTGGCTACGTCCTCAAGGAAACATTATCTAGCGTGACTATTGCGGCGAGCGTTTCGGGTGATTATTATTGTCAGCCGTTAACAATACCTAAATCATCTATTAAAAAACGTTCTATCACACGCGAGTCAATATCATGAAAATGGACAAAAATAATGAATACGCAATGACTGAGAAAAAGAAACCAGTTGTTAAAAAGGCAGCGACTAAAAAGAAAGTCGTTAAAAAATCAAAGTAAACTAGGGGAACACGACGTGGACGAAAAAGCTAAAAGATTTATGCTCGATACATTGAGAGCTAATTACATTGAATTCATGACTAAATGCGCAAATATTCCTGGCGCAATGGTTCAGAAACAACAGGCGTTCATGCGCTTTGATGAGGGTCATATGTGGATGCAGAACGCAATTGTTTCGTATGTTGATGAAGCGCCAGCCGAACAACCGCAAGCTGAAGTATTAACAACAATGGATAATGTCGAGATTGTTGACGAAACTCCGTACTTTGACACAACGCAACCTGTTGTAGAAGTACATGAAGGGTTTTAGGCAATAAAATAACAAGGCAAGCAGAGTAAACATGTCTAAGTATGTGAAACCAGCGCCGACAAGTACAGCTATGAAGGATGCTTTAACGCTTGCACTCAAAAAGCATAATGAAACTCATGGGTATAAAATGCTCAATAAAAAAGACTCAAAAGATAACAAAGAGGTTGTAAATGACTGAGAAAGTGAAGCGTGTGTTTGAAATGTCTGAGTTAGAGCGCGCGGTTATGCTGATGCTTTGGAGTGATATTCAGAAACTTCCTGAGTACGATTGTTTCAGGAAGTACGAGCGAGGCTTTAAGTTTGAAGAAAAAGACTACATCTATAAATGCCAATACCGTATTGATGACGGTCACTTGAGACTTAAGGAAGCCGCGATTGAATACGCTCAAGAAACTATTAACCTAATGCACTAGGATAATCATGAAAACCAAAGTTAAAAAAACATTAAGATTCTCGCTACATTTAATTAATGCATCAATCAAGCCACTTGTGTTCCTGTTCTTAATACAGCTCAATATATTCATGCTAAAGCCAGCAATCATATTTCTTGTACAGTGATACATTTTGTATGCTTCTATAATATCTCAGCAGGTATACAAGCAAAACTAGCTTTTAGCCAAGAGTTCAGACATTGCAACGTTATCACATATGATGGTGAAAGCTGGCTAGTCACTGAATTCGATGCATTCGGATATCAAATTCAAATGGTGGACGTTAGAAGTGGTGCTTCATTAATACGTGGCATGAAGCACGTGCCAAGTTTAACCGCGCTCATTGTCATAGATGTTGAAAAGAAAGCGCGTGTATGCTGGAAACCGTTTATGGTTAGAAGCTGCAACGAGCTAGCGCGGTATGTAACGGGTGCTAACATTGGATTTACATTTAACCCTAAACATCTTTACAATAAGCTAATAAAATATAATTGCAGGAACTACGATATTCTGCACGCTTGGAGGCGAAAAGATGGGCTTATTTGATGATGATGGTTCAGGCGACATAATCAAGCAACAACGCGATATGCAGATTGACCAGCAGTTTAGAGAGAATCAAGCAGAGCTAAAAGGCAAGAAAGATTCCCTATACGCTCAACGCTTAGATATCATTAAATCTTCAGGCGGTCAAAACTGGAATAATACAATTCCAACAGCATCAATCACTTCTCCTGACTTTCTAGGCGGTACAACACGCCGCAATAATGTCGGTAGGGATATTTTATGACTTCGCCACCAGAAAATTTTCACAAACTAAACGACCGATTTCAGGAGGCGAGAGCCTACAAGGACAGGTGGTTAGCACTGTACAAAGATTTGTATTTCTACGTTATCCCAGACCGTGACGCGTTCAATATTAAATTCAATTATACAGACGTAGGAAAGCCGGTTACTCAGCAAGTTTGGGACAATACCGCCATGCTTGCGGCGTATCAGCGCGCCAATGATTTACATGGTTTATTAATTCCAAAAGATCGCGTTTGGGGGCAATACAAACTAGACCCCCACATGTATGACGATATCGACATTCAAAAAGGCAAGGAAATACTGGATAAAGTTAATGAACGTATCATGTTTTATCTTAATGAGTCTAATCTTGCTCGCGTGGTGGGTTCTAGTAACCTGGATTTGGTTGGGGGTACGGGGGTTATTTGGATTGAATCTCCTAGTGATGACGTTCCTTTATATTTTCGCTCTATACCTGCCGTTGCTTTATACGCTGAATATTGTAATGACGACATCATCAAAAACTGCTGGTATGTAGCTAAAATGACAGGTCGGGCGGTACTTCAAAACTTTCCAGACTACTCAGGAACACACCGCGACCACTTGCTTCAAAATCCAAACGAAACCTACTCGGTAAACTATGGACAGATTGAAGTAGGACGTGAAGAGTATTATATTTACGCCGTGCTAGATGATGACCCCTTCCATGTTTTATGGGATAGATACAGCGACTATCGACAGATAATTGTTTACCGTGACCGTGTGCGCCCAGGTGAAGTCGAAGGCCGTGGCATTGGCTTGGATATGATGCCAACGATTAAAGATTTAAACCGCATCGTTGAGTACTCACGTAAGAACATGGCGTTCAAAGCTAACCCACCGATGTTCTATGATGCTGGAAGTTATTTTAATCCGTACTCAATCCGGCAATGGTCGGGAGCTATGATTGCTCGTCAACCGAATGGACGCAATCCGCTCGAAGCTTTACAGATGCCAGAATATCCCGATGTTTTCCAGCAAATTGTTCACATGCAAGAAGTGATACAAAAAGGGTTTATGGTTGACACGCTTGGCGAGATACAAACACCGGTAAAATCTGCTACTGAAGTTTCATTGCGTGAGAACAGAGCACAAAGAACAGCAAGCACAGACATAAGCCGTTTAATAAATGAGCTGCCGAAGCAAATCTTTGAAACTTGCTCGAAAATCTTAAACGGTCGCGGCTTACTGCTAAAACCGACAGAAATAATACCAAAATTTGACCCAGCAAAAATGAGGTTTGCGTTCCAATCACCATTGTTTGACCTGCAAAATCAATCAGACCTTAACAACCTTGTAACATCAATGCAGATTAAACAGCAATTCTTTGGACAAAGTGCGCCGATGGTTAGTACGGACATTTTCGAGGTTAACCGGTTTATCATGGACAAGTTAAACTTGCCTTCTAAACTATCGGTAAGCGATGACAAGTTAAAACAAACACTAGCCGAAGCAGCACAACAAGAACAACCGCCACAAGGTTCACCGCCGTCAACAATGGCTGCAAATGTAGACTTTCCACAGAATCCAGGGGTGGCAATATGACGGTAGTTAAATTTCCAGAAAAAGAAATGTCACTCGATGATATTCATGAATGCTCACTTGATATTGCCAGTAGTCTTGATAGGGCATTAGAACTTGCTATTCTGCTCGAAGGCCACTACATAAATGACGGCCTTGTAAGTTTTCAATTCAATCGGTTGATAAACGTTATTCAAGAATCATTCTATCAAGTTGAGGACATAATGGGGGTAACACGTGATTGAAGATTTATTAGACTCCAAGAAAATAAGCCCTAAAGAGTTTAAGCTTTACAAGTTATTTACAAGCGAACTTGGAAGTGAATGCTTAAAGGAGATGATTGAAGAACTTTTTTGGGAAGAACCGGACGAAACTTTAATGACTGCCGGTGTTCTTGGACTGTATGAGGGCAGGCGTTCGTATGCTCGAAGCATAAAATGTACCGTTGAAAAGGTTCAAGCTGAAATTAATAAACAATTAACACCTGGGGCAGGCAATGAGTGAAGATAACAATGAAGATGTAAAGCTGTACGCTGGCAAGTTTAAAACAATTGAAGAACTTGAGTCAGGCTATAACAACTCAGCCAAAGTGTTTCAGGAAAACGAAGATTTAAAACGTAAGTTTGAGGATATCGCAAGGGTTCCTAATGATTACGCTACACCTAGTGGCATTGAATTGCATGATAGCGACCTTGCAGATATTAAACGTACAGCCAAGGATAGTGGATTGACTCAAGTTCAATTTGATAAACTTGTCCATGCACAAAATCAATCTGTTAAAACAAAATACGAAAGCTTTGAAGCAGCTAAAAAAGATATTGGAGCAGATAGCTTAAACATGCTCCAAGACTTTATCGGAAAATCTTACCCTGAAAAAGCAGGCCAAGCGTTACTCAAGGAAGCGATTAAAAACAAAGAAGTTAGAGATGACATTCTTGAACAGCGCACCAAGTCTTTAAACTCGACCATTCCAGGAAGCAGCACGGTAAACGTATCTAATTACAGCGCCGTAAATCATGAGGATGTTCGTAAAGCCCGTGAGGTTATGATGGGCGCAAGAGGAAAGGCACGCGTTGAAGCTCAAGCACGTTATGTTTCCTTGAGCTCTCAGTTAGCCCACCGAGGGTAGCTTTGGTTTGACAAAAAAATAATAGAGTTCATACTGTGTGTATCTAATAAAAAAAGCCCCTAGGGAAACCTTTGGATATTAGGTCACACATAATATTGGCCGGAATGACCGCAACCCAATAGTTATTAATAAGCTCGATGTTTCAATAGAAACATTGTATTTGTTTTTACTATTAGGAGCCGCAATCATGGCAGACCAAATTGACTTAGCAACAGCGTCACAACTGTTTGACACCGAAGTAACCATTCGTTACCAGAATAAACAATACTTAGCG
>Ga0209702_10006374_pt1 | contig 15195 bp, 14 predicted proteins | sample FRY01_FD_187210 | JGI IMG/M metagenome (GOLD analysis project Ga0209702, IMG submission 187210) | Freshwater microbial communities from Lake Fryxell liftoff mats and glacier meltwater in Antarctica - FRY-01 (SPAdes) (version 2) | ecosystem: Environmental > Aquatic > Freshwater > Ice > Glacier... | reverse complement strand
GTCGAGCAAGCCTTGGCGAACACGCCCAATTGTGTCCGTTTCCGTTCATCAAATAAAAACTGAAAGGGCTTGCAGAGATTTTGAACTTCGGCAATTTTTACCTATTTTGTCAAACGAGCTGACATCTAGGCACGCTTCTGATTTCTTAAATGGGCCGCGGCGGCGTAAACGAGAGTCTTACCCGACAACCTCGACACGAAGAATTCACCACGCGAAATAGCCTTGTGACCGAGTCGCCAAATTTTCCTTCGTTCAAAAAAATGTCACAGATCCAAATCAAATAGCCTGACATCGTCCCAGGTCCAGTAATGTGCGCCATTGAAATTGCTTTGCCCGCTAACATTGCCTGATCGCTGTTTCAATTCAGTGGTCAATGGGCTTAAGCTCCAATCCTCGCCCTCAAAGTGCACTTTGGATTCGCTTATCACCCGAGCGGTAATCCGACTGTCTGAGATGAACTGAATGTCCTGGCCGATCAGTCGATTAAGAACTTCTCGGATGTCGAATTGGGTGCTGCCCTGCTTTGCATGCTGCCAGTTGCTTGACTGCTTAAACGATTGAGGAACGACTAGCACATTTTGCAAAATATGAGCGATCAGTTCCTGCCCCCGCATTTCGATTTCTGCTGCGTTCCAATTGTTTTTATCGATAATCCAGTTCTGACTGACCTGCAAACCAGAATGATTTTTATACACTCTTTTCTTCTCTTCGAATAGCTTGTTGCCTAGTTCCTGGTTGTGCCTGATTAGCGTCAGATTTCCCAAGTGGTTGACATACTGACGATGAATCTCGTCCCCACCCTCTCCTAACGCGTCTCTCCAATGCTCTCCTAAAGTCTGAGGCATAATGTGCTCAATCTGGAGGTTCGTATCATCCCAAGCAGGTCTGGCCTTTGTTAGAGCCTCTTCTACTAGTGAGAAAATCAGGCGTGGATAGGTGCCCGATCTGCCAAAATTGTAGAAATTCATTCCGTTAAGGCGGGCCGCGACTTCGTCGTCATTTGGGAGTCGCAACGCATACTCTTGACTCGATAGCTGGATGAAAATTTCGTTTTGCAGGTCATCCGATTCGCACAGGGCCGAAATTCGAGATCCAAGAACGGGGAAAAATTTGTTCTCAGCCGCCGCCGCACCGATGACTCTTCTTCGGAGCAAGTACGTACGAAGGGACTCGAGAATGAGGCGAATACTGGAATCCGATAATTTATCGTTTTGCCAAGCCGAAATCAGCTCCGCTAAGTAAGAATATGCCGGGCTGACTCCAATGAGCTGCAAATCGAATAGCAGCTGGTCAACCTTGTCGTCACCTGAGGAATCGACACCACTAACAATCGCGTACGGCCCAGAAAAAGCTACAAGTTCATTGAGAACTTGCTCGACATGCTTCTCCCCGATTACAACCTTTAGCTGGACGTAGAGCTCCTTAAAATTGCTCTCCTTGGCAACTTTGTAACTTCTGTGTTGGTCCGCCTGCATCCAGTCACGGAGAAACTCTGATATTTTGCCTGGCATACGCTTCTCGAGAGCGAGCCAATATTTTTTGTAGAGGTCAGTTTGTTGGGACGCACTCATTCCCATGAGGAGGAAGTTGCGAGTCAAATCGGCAAGAGATAGCGGCTTGCCCAGTGAATTCATGGACTCAAATATCTCTTGTGGATTTTCCCAAGGGTTTCTGTCTGGCTCCAGCTGAATGGAGATTATTGAAAACTTGCTCAATCCATGCCCTAAAAGATCAATTCGACCACGCTCAGAAAGGGCGGATAATTGACGAAGAAAGAAGCTGTAGTTTTTGTACACGGATGAATATCTGAGCCCTTCAGGCACCTCAAGCTTCAACGCCAGTAGCCTGTAGGCCTCCCAGTCCGTCTCCACCTGTTTTAGCTTGACTTTGAATTCAGAGTCTTCTGTTGTTCTCTCGTTTTCCAAGTACTTCTTCTGTATCGAATCTTTGAACTTTTCATCACCAACACTATCCCTCAAGGCCATCAGGAATAGCATTGTGGTCGTTATTCTCTGCTGCCCGTCGGTGAGAATGTATCGATCTGGTACCCCGAATCCTGCCTCCTCAACGACGTAGACGATGCTCCCAAAGAAATGCTCGGCGTATGTGTGTTCTGAGTTGGATTTAGCAACTCTGGAAACGTCGTTGAGGAACACCTGACAGGTGGATTCTGACCATTCGTAGTTTCGCTGGTATGGCGGGATAAAAAAGGTCACATCGTTATTGGACAAAGAACTGAGAAGATTCGATGGACTAGCACGCACAGTCTTGCCCCCTTGATTAACTTCATCCTCACACCAAGGATGGCATAGAAATCACACATTACCAAACGAGAGCCATCGCATCTCAAATTTGCGTTCGGTTAGGTCTTATGGGGATTTAGGAATTTGCCAGAGCGAAAATTGCGCGCCCTATGACTTTCATGAAGCGATCCTGTTTTGCACTGTAGCTCAGGATCTGAGACGAAGCGTCATCCGCATCCCGCTTTAGGCCGATAAGAGCTCGAATTATGGCTTCATTTAGGTCGGAGCTTCCAATAAATTGCTCCTCGGAATCCGCCTTGGCTTGGGCAGCAATCTTCTCGTTTGCCAGCAGCTTTTGGTTTACTGAATCAATGATTATTCAACCGGAGACAGTTGAGCCATTGGAGAAGTCAACAATCTCATTTACTCTTGCAATTGCTTCTTCTAGAAGCACTAGCTTGGGGTCCCTGGCCTCGTGACCAACTAGGGCGGGAAATGGCCCGATAGCGCCTGAATCGCCAATCAAAAAACTCTGCTTGGCTTCCTCTGTGACCTGGTGTCTGATCAGTTCTAAATCACTCAAGTCGATGAAAGATTCAGGAGCAGAGTCTGCGAGTACCTTTTCAAGCTGCCTCAAGAAAATACTTAGCCTCTCAAGGTCCGTGTCACCGTAGTAATAAATCTGAGACAAAAACCATAAACTTTAACGTAAGAACCTATGTCCTTGCGAAGAGTTTCCAGACGGTCTACTTCGAACCCAGTATCACCCACCCCTAGAGCCCCTAGACAAGTGTGACAGCCCCCAAAACTTCTATTTCGTTCCCAATACGTGCCCAACGCGATTCCAAATACCTGTGGATAAAGCAAAGTCCTCGCCGAGCATTTCCCCTAATTTTTTCCGATGAACTGTGAAATTTGCGACAGGAACGCACCCCTCAGGGCTTTCGAGCTAGATTCCGGTTGGATTCTCATTTGTCGGGATTGTGACCCGAGGTCAATTTGGTTTTTCGAAGTCCGCAGGGGCAACTAAAAGAATTTTTGCAAGGACTGTGGCTAGGTCAAGTCGTCCACGTCAATAAGCTAATCGGCTATTGACCTGAACGCCAAAAATCTATCAGATTCTTGATTGAGTCCTGAAACACTGCGGGGGCTTCTACGCCCAGAACAATCTTGCCCTCTGAGTTCAATAGCAAGCTAACCTCAATATGTTCTATCTTCTGTCCACTTCCGCCATAGAGAACGACAGTCCTTAGAACCTTGTATTCGGGGTAGTAGTGCTTGAGGTAGGTCTGTTCAATGTTGGTGAAAGTCTCGAGCTGCTTTATACCCGTCAAAACATTTACGGCTCTTTCGCCTTCAATGTTTATAATTTCAAGCCTGGCGATGTCAATGACGATGAGGTCAGGAATTGCAATCTTTTCAGCATCTTTCGGCATGTAGCCATCTTCATTTGAAAGTCGCTTTCCAACTGCCAGAGGCTTACCTTCTGCGGTGTAGAAATACCCACGCTCGCAGCCAGCATGATTCTCATAGATCGAGAAGCCTTCAGAGAACTCTTCTACGGCGAGATGAACGAAGATTGTTCCAAGTTTTTCGCCAGTGCTCTCGTATCGCCAATATTCATCAGGAAACTTGGCTTTTGGAACTGGAATCCCTTCAATCTCAAGATTTAGATGATTCGCAATCTGAACAAACTTATTCGTACCTCTAACCATGCTTGGTGAGAGCCCATGTCGTGTGATTTGAATTCTCCGAGTCCAGCCGAGCTTCCTCAAGGTGGCCGCAATTAGGGATAAGGCCCCAATATTGGGGTCGTGTGCCAAACCCCCGGCTTTGAAAAGTCTTCCCGAAATAGTTATTAGGTCGTCACCGACTTTTTCAATAAGAATCGGCACGTTACCATCAGGTGGCCTTCGCATCTGAGCCTTGTAGTCAATAAGCTCATCAAAAGACTTCCAAGCCTCAAGAGAGCCTTGGCTGTCCGCTTTTCCCATGAATTGAACTCCGAGAGTTCTGAAGCACCTCGTGCCAAAAATGTTGGTCTGAGTGGGTTCTGCCTTCTGGGCAATCTGAAGGTTGTAGAGCATTGTCGCGTCTACACCTGGATAAAACACTTCCAAATAGACAAACTTGGTCGCTCGTTGAAACACGCCAGTATTACGACTTTCTGAGTCGTCTGTCTTCGTTTCCTCAATCGCATAGAGAGGGCGGTCAGTTGCCTTTGGCTCTTTGTCTTGAAAATAGACCAAATAGTCAACGAAGCTTGAGTTGCCGGAGATGATGCGTAGATACACGTTTTCAATAGCAGGTGAAGTAACACCAACGATTTTGTAGGTAGAAGTAAATAGCGATGATTCATTCAGGATGGGGATAATTCTTAGCCTGTCAAAAAAGGCAGCTATGCCCTGGCCTTTGATGAACTTGTTGAGGATTTGGCCAACGACTTCTTGCTTGGGTCGTTCTTCAGTAAGAATCCAAAGCGTCTTAGCCATTGCTATCCGGCCTTTCGGAAAATCATTATGTATTGGTGAATCTGATTTGCTACATACGCGTATGGATATCCGTATGGGTAGAGATTCACCGACTGGTCAGCCCAGATTTTTGTGCCCAAATACTGAAGCCCGGGAATGGAATTCAGGTCTTCAATCACTCTGGCATGCAAGAGATTTGCATTTGCCTTGTCGGGTTGCAGGTCTTTGATGAAGACAACTACATGGCCTTTGTGCTTGAGATGCGGAAGAGCCTCAACGACGCTTTTCTTGAAAATCGGGTAAAACTCTTCAATCTGCAAATTACCTAAATCTTCTGAAAGATCAGTAAATGGGGTAGGGGCCGTGTCAAGCTTTCGTTTTGCTGACTCGCCAGTCTTTTCACGGTTCATCATATCCCCATAAGGTGGGTCAATCGCAATCAGGGAGAACTTCTCGCCTTCAAGGGCCTTGAGTAACTGGTCAGGCTTTTCAAGTAATTTCATTGAGTCACCCGTGATGGTTTTCTGCTCTTTAAGCTTTAGCTCTTCGTTGGCTTCTTTATAGACATTTATATATTGCTGGCTCAAATCCACACCGATTGCTCGGCGGTTACAAAGACTCGCACCGAGGAGAGTTCCACCAACACCCATGAAGTAATCAAACACGAGCTCATTCTCTTTTGTGAAGAAACTAATAATTTGTCGCAGGAGCTGCGGTGGCTTAGGTGCTGGGTGAATTTTTCTAATGTGATGAGCGTATGACTCAGGGCCAGATGTTGAATACCGGGTGCTGATTACCGAGTTCAAGAAGAAAGTCCATTCTCCTCCCGACAGGTCATTGAGGGGATTTCCTAAGTGGTATTTGCGCCCATCACTTACCTGGATTACCTGCTCTGATGAGCCGATGATTGTTGCAGTGTCAAGTTGCTTGCGAACCCATGTAGGAAGAGAGTCAATTTGCTCCTTGGTCAAAATATCTTTCGCTGGCTGGCTTTCTTTGGAGGCGTCGTTCTTGGCTATGCGGCCTTTGTTCTTTTCCTGACGAACCTTTGTCTCTAAGAGTGAGTTAAAATTCGCTGCTAAGTCGTCAAGGAGTGATTCTTCAGCTTTAATGCCTTTCTTTTCAAGGAATGTAATCAACGCATCGGTGTCAATGAGTACTGGTTTTTTCATTTGTTCATCGCAATCAGATATTCGAGAACTTGACGTTCATCATTGGCGGTTCGCTTATAACGGCGGTAGGGAATTTTTCGGAAGTTGAGAGACCTTTCGTCTCCATGCCTGCTCATAAGTTCAATTAACTGCTCCTCCCTCAAGAGCCCATCGCTGCTGTAGCTAATAACTACTGTATTGAAATCGGCATTTGCGAGAAGGAAGTCAAACGAGTCATAAACGGAGTTTTTACGGCAGTATGCGGATTCACCAGATTTATCAGCACGTGTCCCGGTAACACCCTTTAGTTCTGGGTGGTCGTATTTTGCGAGAGATTCAAGTAGGTGGTAGTTGCTGGAATACTGACGCCCGTTGTAGGGGGTATCGAGGTAAAGCACATCACCCGAAATCTGATGAATCAGCTCATTGGCATCCGCATTGAAAATTTGGTTTGGGTTGGCTGATTCAACTATTTCAAGGTGACTCAATGTAATTGGCTTCAATGCCCGTTTATCCCAATGCTTAAGGAAGGCGCCATACGTTCCAGTTGTATTTGACACGGAAGGAACATCTTCAATGAGGCTGGCTAAAAAATAGAAGGACTCCGACTCTGAGATGTCTCCCAAGTCCAACCATTTTGAGATAGTTTGGCGAATTCGGTCGATTTTCAAGGCGTTCTCCACCGAAAGGTATAAACGACCATCTTCTCCAGCAGGGCTATACGAGTGTGCCATGAAGTCATTAGGCGAGAGTTCTGCCTCGGATACCTTGATGGAGTTAAGGAATTCAATGGGGTCACTTCCGAGCTTCTTTGCGAGACTCTTGAACTCGGGTCTTTTGGGCAGGCCATTATGGGCAGCATTTAGGACATAAGAGAAATATAGAATGTCATTACTGATGATTCGGTGCGAAGGCTTGAACTCACGACCAACCACACCTGTGCCAGCGAAAATGTCACAGAAAACTTTCGAGTTAGGTGCTTGCGAATCGACGACCGAACGTATCTCAGACAGGAGATTAATTTTTGAGCCGATGTATCGCATCAAACGCCACCTGACTGCTGCATAAATAAGAAGTGCCCTCTCGGCTTGATGGTGCGTCTGCATTACAAGACAGTGGGCTATTGATTCAAATTTTACTCTCCTCAACCGACATTATTCAGCGTCACTGTCGTTACTCCACTTTATGAAGTAGCCACTGTCACTATCCGATCTCTCACAAAGGTTTAGCTCTTCCCTGCTCAAGTAGGCAGGAAACCAAGATCCCCTGGTGTTGCCAGTTGGTCCATTGGTCTTGACATAGAGCAGGTTTGACTCCGGGCAGTACTGAATGTCTCCATCTATTGCCATTAGGCACTTCAGTTGCAGTGCTACTGCATCGTGGTAGTAGAGAACCTCTGCTTGTGACCTTGTGGTTACCTGCAACGAGTATGGAGAAATCAATTCAACCTTTGCCTGATAACGCTTTTTATCTCTCATCACATTGCACTGCACATAGTGGGTCTTGTGACCAGGCTTATAGAGCCTGCAGTTCTTTGGGTCATACCGGGTGTTCTCGTTAATCATGATGCCTCCTAGTTTTGGGGGCTTCAGCCCCACGCCTTGCTCTAGAGGTTTCTAGAGCCGCATCTTTTTACTGGAGCACCCGAGGTCGTGGGACCGGGTTGCTAGGCAGCTAGCCAGTTCTTAGCGCTGCCATTCTTGATGCTTTTACTACGCTAGCGCAGCCCTTTGACATTTAACGCTCTTCCTCATTCCAGTCAGCTTCTTCATCGAAGATCGAACCGTATTGAGTTTCTGGATAGGCGGTGTTTGGTGAGTAGCCGTGAGGGCCGGAGTGATAATCGCCCTGGTCCATCTGCTCAGGTGGAAAAGTGTTGGTCTTTGGCTGCGGTTGAACGGGTTGGGAATCATCCTTCATCACAATTGGGTAGAACCGGATAAAGCCCCAGATAACTATGCCCGCAACGAGCAGAAATATAAAAATGTCCATAATTGGAACTTAGGTGGAGGGTCTGACATTTTGCCCGTCGTCTCCTGCCGGTAGTTACTTAGTTTTTGGCCCAACGCCTCAACATAGGCTTGATAAGTACCCCGTAAAGAACGGTGAAGATGAGAATGAACCCAAAAAGTGAAACCAGAACCGGGGTCATGAGCAACACAGACCCAATTGCTATCAAGACGGTAGCCGCAAATTTAATGAGATTAGGCACCAGGCACCTCACCGGTCATTTCCGTGCACCGACGGCAATAAGAATGAGCTGGTAGCCCAGGTAGATCGACAGCAGGACTGCCAACCCAACCCACCAGCTAGCAGCGACAATGATTCGACGCGAGATGTGTACAGCAACACCCCAACCAGTTTCAGGCTGAACTCTCTTTGAGTCTGCCCAGTATGCGCTCAATTTTCCAAACATTTCGTTCATGGTTTGATTACACAACTAGCGACTGACATTTTGTTTTTGCCTGGTTGGGGATACCTCTAAATTGCTAGGGGTTTTGCTAGAGGTTTCCTGTTCGCGGCTTTGACTTTGAAGACAGGCACAGACGCTCAGGATCTAGCCCTAATTGTGCCACTCGCCCTATGCCAACGATGGTGCTTGTATGTCAGTTTCTGAAACTAAGTTGATCAGATTACGAGAGGTAGTGTTTCCTCAACGCGTACCCAAGTCTTTTTGCGAGGAGCGGCGGTACTGCATTTCCAATTTGTCGGTACATCGAGGCTATAGTCTTGCCCTCGAAAACAAAGTCATCCGGGAAGGTCTGGAATCTTGCAATTTCTCTAACTGTGTATCTGCGGTTCTCAGTTGGATGCAAAATTCCACTGTTTTCTGGTGTGGCTGCCGCGGTTACAGTGCCCATGATTTCATCCATGGAAAAGCGTCTGTAGAAGTTAGGCGACCTATACCTGACTATGTTGTCCTGAATTCTTTTTAGACGTTCTGGTAGCAACTCGTAAGGAACCGACTTCCAACTGCCGCCCTCTGGAATGTGCAGGGCCATCTGTTTTGCCTGGGGGCTTAGTTCCCAGTGAATGTTGTTCGAAGTCACCGTCTCAACGTTTTGCAACGCCTCCCGAATCGTTGCACCAGGCTCTTTTTTGATCAGCTCGAAATCAAACTTTTCTTGAAACAGATCCTCTCGCAAACCAATAATGATGACTCGCTGGCGATTCTGTGGGACACCGTAGATTGAGGCATTTAAAAGAGCACTTGAAACTCGGTACCCACGGTCGATTAGCTCCCGATGAATTCCATCGATGAGCTTAGAGCCGTCAGGATTCAAGATAGAAAGGATTCCCCGAACGTTTTCAAATAAGACAACTTTTGGTCGGTGATGATTAACGAACCTCAAAGCCTCCCAAAATAATGTTCCGCGTGGATCGGATGTGCCTTTCCTGGATCCCGCATTTGAAAACGGCTGGCATGGAAACCCTCCTGTAAGCAAATCAAATTCACCAATATCATCCGGTTGGACCTCCCGAATCGACCTCACGTCAATGTGGCCAAAATTCCTGCGATAAGTGGTTGCCGCATCTAAGTCAAAATCATTGGAGTAGCTAATTTGAAAGCCGGCCTGCTTCAACCCCAGATCCAGGCCACCGCATCCCGCGAAGAAAGAGGCAACCCTAGGCTTTTTGGTAGAGTTCGCGCGACGAGAGGTTGAGATTGCTTTTAGGTCGCTTTCAAGCAATAAACCATCAGAATTCTCCTGAACAAGCAATCCGTGTCTCTGGATTTTTTTTAACAGTGCCGGGGGCAATCCTGTTCTAACGGATGCAGCCTCTGCATTTAGCCATTTTGCCATTTGGTCCCATCAAGTCTTGAATAGTTTAGGCTTGCTCCTAAACTATAAGGACAACAGGCGGGGGTGTTCTTGCATATTTCCACAGACGCAGTTTCATGGGCCCTTAAGCAGCTCAAAGCTCTTCCTCGCGATCAAATTCTTCTGCTTTTTTTGATCTGTGTGGAGCTTTCAAATCACCTCACTAACACAAAGCTGGGGACACAACCAACGGGGTTCTTGGCCCAACTGAATCGATTTCTAGGCGTCGAAATTGAGCCAAGAAAGACGCGTATTTATTCTGTGTTGGAAGGGAAGTGGCGCGCCGAGGCCTATTTGCAAAGCACAGTTATTGGAAGACTGCTGAACGGGAGTCACATTTGGACTAGCCCGACTGATGGTTTCCTCGTTAGGACGCCAAAGGCTGGTTGGCCTGCAGAATTGGCTATCGCTCCCTCGACAATTTCGGCGCTGAAGTCAAATAAGAGGCCTCCGAAACTGTCACACTCGCAATTACCCCCTATTCAAGCTCTTGCGATTCTTTATTTCCGCTACCAAGATCTTCCGGTTTGGGTTCAGGGAATCCATGACGTAGTTGACCTGTTCCAACAAAGGCTCTCAGGCGAGTCGGATCTAATCTCAGAAATAACCCGCGGAGACATAACCTTTCTGGGTCAGGCTGTTGTCAACACAAAACCAGAACCAGAGGAGATACTTTCCTGCTACCCACCTCTCTACTCCTCAAAAATAATTCTGTCCGAAGAAACGTCGAGAATCGCCATGGAGAAGGCCCCTCCTGGAATAGAGCCAACAGAGTACGTTGAATTATTAGTAAGGAACGCACGTTGAGCAACCCAAAGATTTTGTTGTCCGAACCAACACCAACTAAGACAAAGCGAAAGTTTGCTGGGCAATCAATTGCCGTCTGGCAAGGTTACGCCGAATTAAAAGACATATCCGGTTGGATTGACAATCCGAGACTGAAACTCGAGTTGGACAAGTTCAAGCGTGACAATACCGGTCGAGCACCGACCCAAGATGAAGTCGCAGAAATCATGAGTGCCGTCAAGGAGTTTGCGATAGCAGACCTGGCGACCAACATTCGAGAAAATGGCGTAAGGGTGCCCTTGATTTTGGCTCCAGACGGGGTACTGCTTGACGGAAACAGACGCTTTTTCGCCTCTCTGAGAGCACTCAATGACACACCAAAAGGCGACCCTCATTACAAAGAGCTGTCGAAAGTCCCCGTGATCATCTTGGATGACTCGGCCACTAAGGATGACCAAAACCTTGTTCTTTGGCATGAAAATTTTCACCCTGAAAACAAAATTGAGTGGTCGGACTACATCAAAGCAAAGTACATCCAGGAAGCTTTGGATCGCGGCCTGAGTGACAAAGAAGTCCAAGGGCAGTTTGGTTGGAAACCGGCCAAGATTAAAGAGACTCGAAAAATTATGTTTCTGATCGAGGAGTACAAAACCTTTGCTACGTCTCCTGCTCCTGAGGGGCTAGCTCAAGATGATCTATCTGTTGAGCAGTTTGTAAACGACAAGTATCAATATTTTAATGAAGCGCAGAAATCTTTCTACGAGGACGCTGCCTCGGATTTTGAGTTCAGGTCGAGTCTCTTCAAATGGCTAAGTGAAGACAAATTCGCGTCGTTTGGAGAAGTGAGAGTCGCGCGAAAAGCCTACTCAAAGCCAAAGTACAAAAAAATCTTAGACAGCGACCATGAGAGGGCTGGTCGACTTGTTGAGACTTACGTAAAGAACGATGAGGCAAAGAGCCAGGAAGCTAGGGACGTAGCCTCGATAATCAACGATTTCAAAGAGGACGTTACAACGATGACCGCGCCTGAACTCGCTTCTCTGAGTGATGATGACCTAAATTCGTTGAAGCAAATTTTGGAAAACATCATAAAGATGGCCGAAAGTCTGCGGGATAAATGATCGAAGTCTCGAGCAGCCAGGAGTCTGCAATCGTCAAGGCAGAAAGCGCGCTCGAGGCTTCGAAGCTGCTCTCCAATTTTCTGCAAGTTCTCGGGATAGAGTCAGGTGCTAGACGCGAAGAGAATCTCGTATGGCTCGCCCCCAGTGACCTTCTGCTCGTCTGGCACCTAATCGAACAGCGTGATTACTCCAGTTCGCCTCAGATTCAAAGTCTCATTTCCGATGCCGTAACGCAGCGCGAGCGACACGGTTCCGCAAGGCAGCAGTTCTACAAAAGGCTTGAGGTCAGAGACACCAGCCTCCTCTCGGACTACTGGCTAAAGACTCTTTTCGATTACCAGGCGATAGCGAGTAACGCCCTAGTTACACCCGGCCTTTTGGGTGGATGCCTATTTGATGAGCAGGGAACTGGCAAAACAGTAATTTCACTTTCGGTCCTCGAGTCATTGTTTTCTTGCGGTGAAGTGCAGAAGGCAGTTGTGGTCGCTCCCAAAACCTTGATTCGCAACGGCTGGTTGCCTGAAATAAGAAAGTTTTGGCCAAGTCCAAATATCTCAATCGTGGAGGTTGAAGGCACTAAACAGCAAAGACTTAGCAAATATAGAGAGCAGCACGATTTTTACTTACTCACCTATGACGCTGCATACCGAGACCTGATCTCTTTGAAAAGCCTGATGGCCAGTGCCAAGGTGGGGCTTGTCGTAGACGAGAGTTACTTTGTAAAGAACTCGCAGAGTTTGCGAGGAGCAGCTTTGGAGGGCATCTCCAACGCGGCAGCTTTTAGGCTGATCCTCTGCGGGACCCCGGCACCGAACTCTCCCGCAGACATCGTTCACCAATTTAACCTGAGTGACTTGGGTTATACCTTTGGGCATTGGACGCAGTCTGAACTGAAAGAGCCTGACCAGGAGAAAATATCCTCTGCGATTTCAGAACGTGGGGTTATGTTGAGGCGTCTCAAGTCGGACGTGCTGGAGTCTCTGCCCCCGAAGAAAATCGCAATCAACTGGTTTGATCTGAATGTCCATCAACGACAACTTTATGATGAGGCAAAGACTGAGTTCTTGTTATACCTCAAGAACTTGAGCCAGGAAACCTTCACCAGAGACTTAGTGACTTACTTTCAACGACGAGCGGCTTTGCTTCAAATTTGCATTTCCCCGAACCTGATTGGGGATCCCCTAGTGGACTCGGCAAAATACGAGGCGGTACTAAACAGGGTTCAGGAACTTTTTGTTGAGAACCCCGATCGAAAACTCCTTGTATGGAGTGCTTACACCAAGTCAACTGACCACCTGATGCACATCCTGAAGACCTATAGTCCAGCGCGGATAGACGGAACAATGAACTCCGATAACAGACGAGAGTCTTTACTTAGGTTCCAAAATGACAGTAACTCAAAAATAATGATTGGTAACCCATCTGCAGCTGGGGCGGGTCTAAACCTAGTAGAGGCAGACGTCGCACTGTACGTATCTCACTCAAATCAGGCGGCACCATTCATGCAGTCGATTGACCGTATACATCGAATTGGGCAGAAGGCCGAAGTAGTTAAATATGAATTCTTTGCGGCAAGGGGCACGATTGAAAATACAGAAATTAGCACCCTGCTGGCAAAGCAATTGAGGCAATCCGAGCTCCTTCGAGACAAGGAAGACAGCTTGGATCTCAACAAGGTGATTCTGGAGCTGGAGACTGAGTGAGCAACTATGTTGTAAAATTGCTGGATAGTACCTCGGTCCAGAGGTTCATGAAGAGGCCTTTCAAATTCATCCTCTCTTTGCCAATCGGAGAAGACGCAGTCTCAATCCCGCCAGAGAGCGATGTTTGGATCGCATCAGACAACAAAGACGGGGTGCAGATTCACCAGTTTTTTGCCCGAGCTGACGTCGAGTTTTTAGATGAACGATTAATCATTGCCGGTGATCCAACTGCTTCTTTCGCAGTCGAGGCGACTCACGGCATCATCGAAGATTGGAGCAGCTCACCATTTGTGAGAGTTGCGGGACTATCCCTAGAGCTGAGTCAGATCGATGACGCATTATCCAAGGCTCTAAAGGATCGCTTTAGAAGAAAAGCAGTTGTTCGGAGTTCTAACGACACTTTCCTAGAAAAAGTAAAGTCTCAAATTCCAGATAACCAACTCAAAAGATTAACCGGAGATACCCGACTGCTAAACGTTTTCCTTAGGCGTATGTTCTTCATTAATGAATTGGAGACCACGGCAGCTAAGCGGACAACGTTGGACCCATTTCAAAGTCTGGTAGCTCAATTTGATAACCCCCTCGGCTCGGCACCTCAAGCTGAAATTAGCCTTGACTTTGAAATTGCAACAGGCATGCGGGATTTGACCGAAGAGAGCTTCAACTCGCGGATATTCTCTGACTCCCGAGCCGTTAGGGAGTCAATGGCAAAGACTCAACTTGCGGAATATCGTCATCAAGAAATTCTCCGCGAAATCAGCCTGGAGCTGGCCAGTTATGGGTTAACGCTGAGGGAAACAAGTTCGGTTGACTTGGTTGTATCGTCTCCTGGTGCTTTGAGTCTCTTTGAAGTTAAGTCCGTGACATTTGACAGCGTGCAATCTCAGTTTGATCATGGAGTCATGCAATTACTGCGGTACAGAGAGGCATTTGTTGGTTGGAGTTCAAATATCGACTTATGCCTGGTCCTGGGTATGTGCTCAAAAAGGGCCCTAATTGGAGCTGTACCGATAGGGATTCTGAAGAGCGTAGGGATCAAATTAGTCTGTTGGTGCACATGCCATCCGGACGAATCCAAGAAGTTATTGTCAGAAGCGGTTCGAAGCAAGGACTGATGTTTCGGCGGCACGCTCGAGAAGCTGTTTCTCGGGGTTAGGTCCGTCAGCTCCCTAAGCGCTCACCTATCTCCGACCATTCACTCTGGAAGTCCACTGCTGGGGTGAAAGAACTACTTCAAGAAGGTCAGAGAACTCTCACAATAAGAGTGCGTCATTTTGCGCACAGATTTCCTCCTCTAAATTTCAAATCTCGCTTGACCAGTCCTCAAGCGACAAATAGGGGATCGGCCTTTAGGATCGCGCAATCACCGCAGCAAGCGCCCACGGTAGTGAATCTAGATGAGACTCCACCCTCCAGCTCGTGCAACGAGTTCGTCAACCGCGCCGATCCACGTACTTCAATGTTCGAATCGCAACAGCTGCACCCAACCTGAAAATAGTGCACCGTGGCTCAAACAAAGTAAGCATCGTCCTAGGTGAGCCTTCGTAGTTCTTAAGTTGTTATTAAGTAGTTTGCAGCCCAAATTACGGTTGCTAAACAGTAACTCGGCGTGCAGACAGTTGCCAGTTGTTTAGCCTGGTAACCGTTGGCTGCGAAGGTACCCCTTGGGGTCTGAAAAACTTAGAGCCCGTGTTTCCAACGCGATTAAGCCGCTCTGTCCTATCGGTTCTTAGTAGATTCGCCCTGGCTTAGAAAATCTCCCCCATTTGGGGGCGCTCTTTGAGAAAGTGCAGCCTTTTATTGACTTGGCAACTAGGTGAACGGCGTAGGGGTCACGCTCAACCATCAAGAGCGAGAAACCTGGGATTAGAACAACATCAAGCTCGCCACTCAATT
>Ga0209702_10006372_pt1 | contig 15197 bp, 12 predicted proteins | sample FRY01_FD_187210 | JGI IMG/M metagenome (GOLD analysis project Ga0209702, IMG submission 187210) | Freshwater microbial communities from Lake Fryxell liftoff mats and glacier meltwater in Antarctica - FRY-01 (SPAdes) (version 2) | ecosystem: Environmental > Aquatic > Freshwater > Ice > Glacier... | reverse complement strand
TGAAACCGTTTGCTCTGAAACATTAAATCGAGCAGCTAATTCAGAATTTTTATCTAAATTGTTTTGAATTTGAGAACGAATATTTAAATTTGTTCTTGCATTGGAATGGTAAATTTGTTGCATAATTATTTTTATTTTTTGTAAAACAAAAATAATCAACTTTTTTATCGTTAACCCCTTCGGGACTCTTGATTGGCAGCCAATCAAGAGTCCCGAAGGGGTTGTTAATGTCATCAACAACGTTATGAAACTTTACATTTAATGAATTAATCCATTCCTCAAAACCAGAACGGATATTTTCTAACAACTCGTTACATTCTCTATCAATATCAATTTGAGCAGTATTCCAATCACGATCTTTAAATTCATCAGATGCAATATTTGGCGCGCTTTCACCAATTATTTCTGAAAATATATTATAATTAATATCTTCTTCTAAACTTCTTTCAAAATCAGTCCATAGCTCTGAATTATTACCTGTATAATAAAACTTCTCTAAAAATCTTATTATGTCTTCTCTGTTTTCTTTTAGATAATTTCTAAAGTCTGAATATTTTGATGGAATTCCGTGACTAATATCAAACCCATTTCCAATAATATATAATTTCATTTATTGTTATTTTTGTTGCTATAAAACAAGAGTATTATACTAAAATTTGATTGTTTTTAAACTTTAGCTGTTCAAATAATTGCTGTTTAAATTTATTTCCGTTCATATTTACTCTTTAATTTCCGTACAATTTCATCTATAGATTTAAGTTTATCATCAGCGATTTTATCACTGTCTTCAACATATAAAAAGGATTTTGTAATACCGTTTTTTTTCTCTAACTCGTTTAAAATATTTAATTTATCTTCTTTTGTAATTAGATATTTCGTGTTTTCTAAAGTAATACCTAAAGGAAGCATACTTATCAGATAAGTTTACTTATTCTAAAGAGGCAAAATGTAATTTATTCTACGAATGGAAAAGTAAACATTTAACATTTGCACTATTCTATAAATATTCTGGAAGGGTTCCTGGTTTTTCAGTTGATGAAAATAATGAAATATTTGAAACATCAATCGATCCTTTCAGAATTGCTGATATTTCAATTACAAAAGATTTATTTAAACAAAATGTAAAATTAGGAATTGGTAGTAAAAACATTTTTAATGTCCGAAATATAAACGGTAACAACTTAGATTCTTCAGTAGCACATTCTGGAAACAGCAACTCTATTTCAGTAGGAATGGGTAGGTCCTATTTTCTGAGATTAGTTATCAATTTAACATCAAAACAATAATGAAAAACATTATCTCTATAACTATTTTATTGTTACTAATTCTTTCATGCAAGAAAGATGAATTACCCGTTCAAGCTCATCGTTCAGGAGATTTAACAACATCAACAGTTGATATGGGATCAAGATATGAATATCAAACATATTACGATTTAGAATCAAATACTATCATAAGCCAGAACCTTAAAACGATTTGGGATATTGGATTTGAATCAACCACTGATGGATATAGGATAATTGTTAATTCAAGCAAGGCTATGTTTGTGAAAAACACCTACACCAATAATTTCAAATCAATAACTGATACAATTGGCTTCAATCAGAACAAACTTTTGGATGCTCCATCTGGAAATTTAGATAGCACTGCTATTGGAGATTGGAAGGAATCAAATTATGTTTATATAATAGATAGAGGCTTTAATGAGAACGGTCAACATCAAGGGTTTCAAAAAATTCAATTTTTGGATGTTAATGAGAATCATTATATGATAAAATTTTCAAACTTAAAAAGTACTGACGAAACAATCCTTCAAATTCAAAAGGATCAAGATTATAACTTTCAATACTTATCATTTGAAACAAAAAACAGTGTTTTAGTAGAACCTCACAAAGATTTATGGGACTTATGTTTCACTCAATATACACATGTATTCTACAATCCAACTACGACTTATTTAGTTACTGGATGTCTTTTGAATTCTTACAATACATTTGCGGCTGAAGACTTAATAACTCCATTTTTATCTATTGATTATAGTTCTGTATTATCATATACTTTATCAAAAAGTATTGATTTAATTGGTTATGATTGGAAGAAATTTGCTAATGGTACTTTTACAACCTCTTCTGATATAACCTATATTATTAAAAATAGAAATAATATTTACTTCAAATTACATTTCATTGATTTCTATAATTTATCCGGAGTAAAAGGAAACCCTAAATGGGAATATCAAAAACTATAACAGAAAAAAGATCCCTCTATAAATTCTAAAGGGATCTTTTTTTGTGTAAACATATAGAATCTTAATATTTATATAATTCGATTAAAGCTATTTCAAATCTTCCTTTTGGTAAGAAGTTTTTCTCTAATTCAGCATCAAAAGGAACTGGTGTATCAATAGAAGCAATACGTTTTACTGGAGCATCTAAATCTTGGAAACAATTTTCATTGATTAATGCTACAAGCTCACCTCCTATTCCACCTGTTAAACAATCTTCGTGTAATACGATTACTTTTCCAGTTTTACGAACAGCATCATAAATTGCGGAAGTATCTAAAGGTAACAATGTTCTTAAATCTAAAATCTCTGCTTTTATTTCTGGGTGTTTGTCCAAAATTTCAGTCGCCCAATGAACTCCCATTCCATAAGTTACAATAGTTATGTCATCTCCAGAACGCACCGTTTTAGCTTTTCCAATTTCTACTGTATAGTAATCATCAGAAATTTCACCTTTCAAGCTTCTGTATAAATTTTTATGTTCAAAAAACATCACTGGATTTGGATCTTCAATGGCAGCATTTAATAATCCTTTTGCATCTTCAACCGATGACGGATAAACAATTTTTAAACCTGGCGTATGGAAAAACCATGCTTCGTTACTTTGAGAATGAAATGGTCCTGCCGCCGAACCTGCACCAGTAGGCATACGAATAACAACATCTGCTTTTTCGCCCCATCTCCAATGAAGTTTCGCTAAATTATTTACAATTTGATTAAATCCGCAAGTAGCGAAATCGGCAAATTGCATTTCTACAATCGCCTTCATTCCTGCGATGGATAAGCCCAAACCAGCACCAACTATAGCTGATTCACAGATTGGCGTATTTCTAATTCTATCTTTACCAAATTGGTCTACAAATCCTTCAGTAACTTTAAAAGCACCTCCGTATTCTGCAATATCTTGTCCCATGATAACTAATTCAGGATACTTTTCGAAAGACTGTCTTAATCCATCTTGAATAGCATCTATGAATCGTTTCTCTGTTTTTTTACCAGTAGCTTCAATTACTTCTTGCTTAAAAGGAGCGTAAATATCTTCTAACTCTGTAGTTGTACTTACAGGAACTTTTTCTTCTTGAAAGGCGATTTCAAATTCATCAACAATTTCAGCTTTAATAGCCTCTTTCATTGTCTGAATTAAACTATCAGTCAACACTCCTTCTTCTTTTAAGAAAAGTTCATAATTTGAAATAGGATCAAATTTAGACCATTCATCTTGTAAACCTTCTGGATAGTATTTAGTTCCTGAAGCTTCTTCGTGACCTCTCATTCTGAATGTCATTAATTCTAACAAAACAGGACGTGGATTTTTACGAATATCTTCTGTGATTTTTCGAACTTCACGAATGACCTCTAAAATATTATTTCCGTTTACCTGAACAGTATCCATTCCGTAACCAATTCCTTTATCTATGAATTGTTTACATTTGAATTGCTCAATACTTGGAGTTGATAATCCCCAACAGTTATTTTCAACAGCGAAAATTACAGGTAAATCCCAAACAGAGGCAACATTTAGAGCTTCATGAAAATCACCTTCACTAGCTCCACCATCTCCCGTAAATACTAAAGTTGCTTTGTTTTCTTTTCTAATTTTAGAAGCTAAAGCGATTCCATCAGCAATTCCAAGTTGAGGACCTAGATGAGAAATCATTCCAACTAAATTGTATTCTTGTGTTCCAAAATGAAACGAACGATCTCTACCTTTAGTAAAACCTGAAAGTTTACCTTGAAATTGAGCGAATAATTTTCTTAACGGAATATCTCTTGAAGTAAAAACTCCTAGGTTACGGTGCATCGGTAAAATATACTCATCACGATTCATCGCATAAGTTGTTCCAACAGAAACTCCTTCTTGCCCCCATCCTGAAAACCATTTAGTAATTTTCCCTTGACGAAGAAGAATTAACATCCTTTCTTCAATCAAACGAGGTCGAACTAATTTATTATAAATTGTTACTAATTCTTCATCTTTAAATCCTTTACGATCAAAATCGATGTGCCTTTTTTCTATAACTTCCATAATCTTTTTTTTTAGACATTAGATACTTAGACATTTAGATATTAGACAGTTCTATAAATAGCTACAAAAAAATCTAATGTCTAACTTCTAAAAATCTAATATCTTCAGAACCAACTCTTCTTAATACAAAAAGGTCGGCTTCCGAAGAAACCGACCCGTTTAAAAATCAGTTATAAATTAAACTAGACCTTGATCGATCATTGCATCAGCAACTTTCACGAATCCAGCAATGTTTGCACCTTTAACATAATCAACATATCCATTAGAATCAGCTCCGTATTTCACACAAGCAGTATGAATTGAAACCATAATAGTATGTAATTTCTCATCAACTTCAGTAGCTGTCCAGTTGAAACGTAATGAATTTTGAGACATTTCTAAACCAGAAGTTGCAACACCACCAGCATTAGAAGCTTTCCCTGGAGAGAACAATATTTTAGCAGCTTGAAAAACAGTAATTGCTTCTGGAGTTGAAGGCATATTCGCTCCTTCAGCCACACAAATACAACCATTAGCAACTAATGATTTCGCGTCTTCTTCGTTTAACTCATTTTGAGTAGCACAAGGTAATGCGATGTCAGATTTAACTTCCCATGGACGTTTACCAGTAACAAATTTAGCAGTTGGATATTTCGCTACGTATTCAGAGATACGACCACGTTTAACATTTTTCAACTCCATAACAAATGCTAATTTATCAGCATTTATTCCAGCTTCATCTAAAATATATCCTTCAGAATCAGAGAAAGTAACAACTTTACCACCTAATTCAGTAGCTTTTTCACAAGCATATTGAGCAACGTTTCCTGAACCAGAAATAACAACCGTTTTTCCAGCGAAAGAATCACCTTTAGTAGCTAACATTTCTTTAGCGAAATATACAGTACCGTAACCTGTAGCTTCTGGACGGATTAAAGAACCACCCCAGTTGATACCTTTTCCAGTTAATACACCTACGAATTCATTACGAATACGTTTGTATTGACCGAACATATAACCAATCTCACGACCACCTACACCGATATCTCCAGCAGGAACGTCAGTATTAGCACCAATGTGTTTGCATAACTCTGTCATAAAAGATTGACAGAATTTCATTACTTCATTATCAGATTTTCCTTTAGGATCAAAGTCAGATCCACCTTTTCCTCCACCCATTGGTAAAGTAGTAAGTGAGTTTTTGAATACTTGTTCGAAACCTAAGAATTTTAAGATTGACAAATTCACAGATGGGTGGAAACGTAAACCACCTTTGTAAGGTCCGATTGCTGAATTAAATTCAACTCTAAAACCTCTGTTCACTTGAACTTCACCTTTATCATCTAACCATGGAACACGGAAAATAATAGTTCTCTCTGGCTCAACCATTCTATCCAAAATCTTAGCAGCCTTGTATTTAGGCGTTTCTTCAATTATTGGAATAACTGCTTCAGCAACTTCGTGAACTGCTTGAAGGAATTCTTTTTCATGACCATTAGTTGCTTTCACTTTCTCCATGAAAGCATCAATTTGCGCTTGGTATTTAGTAGACATATTTCAATGTATTTAAAATCAATGGTGCAAATGTAGTTTTTTTTTCAGTCTATAAACCATTTTGAAATGTTAACAATATCAAAATTATTAACATTCTATTGTTCTATACTTCATAACACTGAAAAAGTAATCGGAAAAACAATTGTAAAACAATTAAAATCAACAATATAAAACTACATTTCAAATCTAAGCTGGAAGACAATTTCGGTCTTCTTATTCCCCGTAATTTCTTCTAACCCACTTCCTATTGTTGTTTGATCATCATAAATGGTTCTTCCTATTCTTAGCCAACAGTCTAATCGCCTGAAAAAAGTATAATTTAGCATTCCATAAACCCTTGATCCCTTGTTATAAAAAGAAGGTACGCTATAAACACCTAAAACATTAGATTCATAAGTATATATTCTAGTATCGTAGTTGTCGGATTGAAAAAAAGCAAATCTCATAGATACCTTCAAAGGATGAGTACTTTTCCAAACTATATCCTGATACATCAACATCCCTTTTTCTGATTTATTCAAATCAACTATTTCAACTCTTGATTTCAAAGAAACCTCATCCGATAGTTTATAACTTAAATGAAAACGAATATTTTTTCGATTATTTGACTCTAAAATATCAATGGAATTAGTTGTGCTTGCTTGATTCTTCTCTTGTATTCTCGTTCTAAAGCGAGCATAGAACTCAAGCTGCTTTGTTGGACGATACGTTAATTGAATTAAATAGTCTGCACCTTTTGAAGGTTGATCTACTTGATATTTCAGCCACGGATAATTCACTAAATCGACATACGCATTTAATTGCCAATATTTTGAAATCGATTTATTATAACCAACAAAAAAACCTTGTTCATTTTGAACTTTACTACCATTAGCAAAAGCATTGTTATAAAATGAATGATAACCAATTCCATAAGACCTATAAAGAAATGTTAAACTCGAAGTTTTATCTAAGGAGATTAACAAACCTTGTAAAAGAGCAGCTTTGGTTAAGTCTTTCTTAGGTACTATTTCGCCAAATAAGACGATATTCTGAAACATCCAATTGTAATACAGACTCGTATTTAACAAATTTGTTCCTCTAAAATCAAATTGATTATAAGGTAAAGTATCTTTTAATAAAGGCTGATTATAACTTTGCTGAACAGCCGACACTCCAACCTCAAAATTTCTGGACTTATAATTCAAAGAGCTACCTAAAACTTGCTCATTTACTTGATGTTTCCTTTGTAACTCTGAAGCGGTTCTATGTAAACCATTTTGAGTGATGGAGGATGAATAAAAATCAATCAAGGTATCAAATTGCAAGGAAGCATCTATTTGTTTAGATGAATAAAAAGTTAACAAATTAAATTTTCGATAATTCAAATGAACAGCTCCTCCTCTCATAAAGCGCGACTCATCAGCAGAGGTATAAGGTCGAATTGGAGTAGCTGATTTTTTAATCTGTAAAATATCAGCCGACTTTCCAAAAGCATAGCCCGTCCAAAAATTAACTCCTTGACCAATTTCCACTTGATAATCACCAACAGCAAAACTTTTTAAATATTTACCTCCCTGAAAATAAAGATGTGCCGAATTAAAATCGAAGCCTTTGTTACTCAAAACTTCTCCTGGATCTTTTTCCATCGTAAAACCTAAACTAAAATTAGTTCGATAAGACAACCTAAAACGTTCATACAAACCTGAACTATTTCCTAAGTAACGACTTGCTGAAGTATCTTGAATGCTATACCCTTTTTTTGATTCTAAATTTTGTTGATACCGACTAATTAAAACAGCTTCACTTTCTTTTAAAAGAGTAGCTTTAGTGAGCAAAGGTTGTTCTAATTTATCATCGACTGTTACAAAAGGCAAAATTATTTCAATTGTTTGATTATCCCAATGCTCTATCGCTTGCACCTCATAAATAGATATTAATTTTCCATTTACAATACGGTGATTGATTAAAGCTGATATCTGAAAATCGTTCAATAACATCAATTGTTGAAGTTCATTTTCACTGGCTAAATTTAAATTCAAGGGATGTTTCAAATAATTTGTTAAACTTGAAAACAGGTTGGTTAAATCTATATTATCGTCTTGACCTGACTCTAAAACAAACTCTATTCTTTGATTAATCATATCTAAAGAAGAAAGTTCTTGAAGTTTAGCTTGAAAAGACAACAAGATAAAAACAAACAATATCCTTATGGACAACAACTTACTTTTTCTTAAACCCATAAACAAAAGAAAAACTTGGAGACCAACCTAGAATTTGATGATAACTTGCCGCAACATCTAATCGAATTTTTGAAAATAAATACCCAAATCCACCAGAAACAGTTAAAGGTTCTCCATTTACTCCTACCCTAAAGAAAAAATTAGTCAATGGCTGATATTCTAAACCTGCCTTTAATTGAATAGGTCGAGCTGAACTTTTCTCTACCTCTAGATATGCTTCCACTTTTTCACTTAAGATATGATGAGTACCAATTTTAAATATTGATAACTGATCATTCTCTCTTTTTATATACCCAAACAAATTAACCATAGAAACACCAATTGCCCAATTATCTTGAACCTTGTAATAAAGCCCCACATTCGCTGAAAAATAATGATCCGTTTTTAATGCTAATTGAGAAAACCTACTGGTATTATGAGTTAATTGCACTCCTAAACCTAAGTTATTCTTTAATTTTAAAGCATAACCTATACAAGACCTTGTACTAGAAAACGCAGAAAAACCAGCATAGCTAAATCCTGTAGATAATACTCCTTTAGATAATTTTAGCGATCCAACTAAATCATTTTGATGTAATTCATTTAAAAAATAACGGTTACTATAATTCAATCCAATTGACGACTTTTCAATAAATGCTGAAGCTCCAACATTTGAAAAACCACTCCACTCATCTACAATTGAAACCGAAGCCCCTCCTAATGAAAGTTGACGAGTAGACAAAAACTCTAAACTTTGAGAATTTAGAACATAAACAAGATTAAAAAAAACTATAAAAACGAAAAAGCGGTTCATGAATCAAAATTACAAAAAATCAAAATACCTTAAACATGGTATTGCCATTTCTTTACACTGAACCTATTTTTGTAGTGTAATTTAAAATCAATCTAAATAAGAATAAGATGAAAAAAAATATTAGACGTACAACATCATTAGCATTGGCAGCTGTATTATTAGTTGCTTTTAGCTGTAAAAAAGATAATCCTGAGCCAGTAGTTGTAACTCCTCCAGTTACGAGTTATGAAATACCTAGTAATTATACCTTTACTAATTCAGAAGCTCTTTCAACAGTAGTTTTCTCAGGACAAACTGACCGATTGAATCAATTAAGAGAGATGGTTACTTATATGAAAACTGGAGTATCTTCAGCAATAAGTGCACAACAATTAAAAGATATGTTTGCAAATGTAAACGATAATGGAAATGGTCATTTTAGTTTCACCTCTTCTGGAAAACAATTAAAAAATAAATGCTTCGCTTTAGACATTGAATTATTTGAAAACTATATGGATTCAATAGAACTTGCTAGTAATGATTTCGGTCAAACTGCAAGCAATGGTCAAGCAGGTGTATTAACTACAGGTTCATCAACCTATTTATTTAATGCATCAGGAATGGAACCTTTGCAATTTATTGAAAAAGGATTAATGGGAGCAGTATTTATGAATCAGGCTTTAAACGTATATTTTGGAACCGATAAAATGACCGCAGATAACACTACTATTACTGATGCTGCAAACGGAAAACATTATACTGCCCTAGAACACCATTGGGATGAGGCTTTTGGATACTTTGGAGTAGCTACTAACTTCCCAACTGTAATACCTAACGATTTTTGGGGTAAATACACGAACAATCAAAACGCATTGTTAGGATGTAATAAAATAATGATGGATAATTTTATAAAAGGAAGAGCAGCAATAAGTGCGAAAGTTGCTACCGACAAAGATGCCTCTATTGCTATCATTCAAAACACTTGGGAAGAAATATCTGCTAATCAAGCAATAAAATACCTAAGTGATGCAGCAACATATTTCGGTACAGATCAAGCTAAATATTTACATGCTCTATCAGAAGCTTACACTTTTACATGGAATTTAAAATACATACCAACAAGTGTTAGAAACGTTACTCAAAATGAACTTACAGTTATTATGGACTTATACAGTACAAATTTCTGGGAATTAAGTTTAATAGACATCAACGCTATCAAATCAGCACTTGAAGCAAAATATTAAGAAATTAAGTCATTACTAAAAAAAGTAAAACACTGCAAGTAAGTCATTTATTAATAAAAATTAAAGAAGAAGGATATGATAAAAAGAAACAACTTTTACTTTGTACTTATACTCTGTTTAATTTCACTTTCTTTTAGTTGTGATAAAAAAAACAAACCTAATGTAGTAACGTCTGATTTTTCTAAAACGGAACTATTAACTAATCTGGGAGAAAACATTATTCTCCCAGGTTATTTAAACTTAAAAGTAAGCATTGAGGATTTTGAGACAAAACACACTTCTTTTATAAATGCTAAAACAGAAGCTAATTTTGATTCTCTAAAAGCAAGTTGGAAAAGAACTTACATTCAATGGAATAAAGTTTCGATTTTTAATTTTGGTCCAGCTCTTGATTTTGGATTACAAGCAGCTTTGGGAACTTTCCCTACTGACACTTCTAAAATTATATCGAATATTTCTTCAGGAAGTTATAATTTATCAACTTCAGCTAACATTCCTGCAATAGGTATTCCTGCTTTTGACTTTTTATTGTATAGAGCGAATGCTTTTACCGATTATAGTTCGAATACGAATTATAGCGACTATGCTTTAGCATTGATTCAAAAAATGAAAGGTGAAGCATCTGCTGTTTACAACCAATGGAATTCGTCTTATCTTGCAACGTTCAAAACATCTACGGGTACAGAATCTACCAGTGCCTTTTCAATTTTCATCAACTCATTTATTAAAAGTTATGAAGAGACTAAATGGACTAAACTGGGAATACCTTTAGGAAAGCAAAGTTTAGGAATACAACAACCTATTTACATTGAGACACGCTTATCTCAAAACTCATTTGATTTATTCGCTGCTAATATGCTTGCTTGGAAAAATGTATTCAATGGAGATCGAGAAAATGGTACACAAGGAATTGGACTTGATGATTATTTGATTGATTTAGATAGAAGTAATCTTTCAAATACAATTAATTCAACGCTTAGTTCAATTGTTAGCGACATAAACGGATTTAGCACTGATTTTGAAACACTTTTATCTACTAATGAAAATTCACTGAATGATCTATACACTCAAATTCAGAACTTAACAGTTTCTATTAAAACAGATATGACCTCTGTAATGGGAGTTTTAATAACCTACCAAGATAACGACGGTGATTAGAAAACTAAACTTTTTCAAAGAAACATCTATTGCTCCACTTGTGATTTTCAGAATCATATTTGGAGCAATGATGCTTTTAGGAACTTTACGTTTTATTTCAAAAGGCTGGGTGAATGACTTATACATTCAACCACAAACCTATTTTGGATACTTGGGTTTTGAATGGGTAAAACCACTCCCAGGAAGCTGGATGTATCTGCCTTTTATTTTAATTCTATTGTGTGCATTAGGTGTGCTTCTCGGATACCTTTATAAATATACTGCACCGCTTCTGTTTATCAGTTTTTCCTACATAGAATTACTCGATAAATCCAATTACCTGAATCATTATTACTTCATTAGTTTAATTACTTTTCTCCTCATTTTCCTCCCTGCCAACCGTTCATTCTCCCTTGACGTTTACTTTAAAAAATGTTCAGATATTCGTTTAGTTCCTACTTGGACAATAGACATTTTAAAATTTCAATTAGCTATCGTTTATATTTTTGCTGGAATTGCTAAACTAGAATCTGAATGGCTAATAAATGCTCAACCTCTTAAAATATGGCTACAAGCTCATAGAGATATGCCTGTATTTGGCTCGCTACTAAAACAAGATTGGGTTGCCTATCTATTTAGTTGGTTTGGATGTATCTACGACTTATTCATAGTCTTCTTTTTAATGAATAAAAGAACGCGACCAGTAGCCTATTCATTGGTAATCGTTTTTCATTTTGTAACATGGTTCTTACTTCCTATTGGTATATTTCCTTGGGTAATGATTTTTTCGACATTGATCTTCTTTTCACCCTCTTTTCACGAAAAGCTATTATCTAAATTCAATTGGAAACACAAAGAAGAGTCGATTGTTTTAAGATCTAATCACAGATTAGTTGTTGCATTAGTTTCAATCTATATTGTTTTTCAACTTTTCATACCTTTCCGTTACCTTCTCTATCCAGGAAATCTTTTTTGGAACGAAGAAGGCTTTCGATTTTCTTGGCGAGTAATGCTAATGCACAAAGAAGGAACTGCTACTTTTTACGTCAGAGATTCCATTACAAAACGAGAAACTCAAATCAGAAACAGTGATTATCTAAACAAAACACAGGAGGACCAAATGGCTACACAACCTGATATGATTTTACAATACGCTCAATTCTTAAAAAACAAATTTAAAGATTCGACATTTATCATCAATAACCAAACTTATAAAATAGATAACCCATCCATTCATGCATCTATATTTGTCAGCTTAAATGGCAGACCTTCTCAATTATTTGTGGACAAAAACCATGATTTAAGTAAAATTTCCTATAACTTAGCACACCGAAATTGGATTGAACCATTCGCGGAAAAATGAGAGAAATACTATTTTCCATATTTATTTGTTGCTTTGCAATCCATACATTTTCACAAAGTGTAGAGGGAAAAGTAGTAGATGAATTTAACGAAAGAATTCCGCATGTACTTGTTAAAAACATAACAAATAACCATCAGGTTTTAAGCGACTTAAACGGCTCATTTAAACTGAAATCTTCTATTAACGACACGTTAATTTTCAGGTTTAGTAACTGCGCTACCGACACATTAATTATTAACGAAAAAGATTTAAATTCTCCAATAAAAATAAGCTTAACAGTTATTGCAAAAGAACTAGATGTTGCTAATGTGGTGAGAAAACGTTTGGAAAACTTTGATATTGGAAACCTCCCTCCTATCAAAGGTGTACAAATTACAACAGGCACAAATTCAGTCATTGAAATGCAAAACTTAAGTGGCGCAAAATCGGCAGGAAATCCTAGAGAAATGTTTGCAAAAGTTCCAGGACTAAATATTTGGGAAAGTGATGGTGCAGGAATTCAGATAGGAATTGGAGGAAGAGGTTTAAGTCCGAATAGAGCTGCAAATTTCAATACCCGTCAAAATGGTTACGACATTAGTGCTGATGCTTTAGGGTATCCTGAAAGTTACTACACTCCACCTTTCGAAGCTCTAAAATCAATTGAAATCACTAGAGGTTCTGCTTCACTGCAGTTTGGAACTCAATTCGGCGGACTATTAAACTTCGTTATTAAAGACGCAGCGTATGATACCCCTTTAGAAATTACAACAAGAAATACTGCTGGAGCTTATGGATATTTAGGTTCGTTTAATCGCATTACTGGTTCAAACAATAAATTTTCTTATCAAGTATATCATCAATATAAAAAAGGAAATGGGTACAGACAAAATTCCGATTTCAATCAACAACAATTTTTTGCTCAAGCAGGTTATTATTTAAAAGAAAATCTACAGCTGAGATTAGAATACACCCACATGGAATATCTGACACAGCAAGCAGGTGGTTTAACTGATTTACAATTTGAACAAGATCCTCGTCAAAGCATCAGAGATCGTAATCATTTTCAAGTAAAATGGAACATGTTGGCATTGCATCTTGATTATGACATTACAAGAACTTCTACTTTCAATATTCGAGCATTTGGAATGAAGTCGAGTAGAGAATCTTTGGGTTTTTTAGGCAAAATTACCGTAGCAGATCCAATGACCGAACGCACAATGATTCAAGGACTTTTCGAAAACGGAGGAATTGAAGCTAGATTTCTTCAACGATACAACTTTAACAAAAAAGATAAAGAAAGATTTACTCGTGGTGCCTTTTTAGTCGGAGCAAGATATTACAAAGGTAGTTCAATCTCAAATCAAGGAAATGCATCAGACGAAAAAGATGCCAACTTTAATTTTTTAACGCCTAACAATCTCGACAATTCTTCCTATTCATTCCCATCAAGTAACATTGCTGCTTTTGCCGAAAACATTTTATTTATCACACCAAAATTAACCGCAAACATTGGTGTTCGTTACGAAAATATCGTTAGCTCTTCGGAAGGATTTTACAAACGTTATTCAACCCACCCTTTTACACAAGACACATTAGCAATCTACACAATTTACGACACCAATATTGTAAAAAGAAGTCTACCTTTATTCGGAGCTGGCGCTTCGTACAAACTAGGAAAATTAAATTCAGTTTATGTCAATTTCACTCAAAACTACAGAGCGATTAACTTTACAGATATACGTGTTAGTAATCCAAACATCATTATCGATAGTTTAATCAAAGACGAATATGGCTATACAGGAGAAATTGGATTCAGAGGACTCCATAAAAAATACATCACTTTTGACTTAGCTCTATTCTATATTTTTTACGGTGACAAAATAGGGATCGCTCCAAAGCAAGGAACAATTTACAAAGAGCGTACAAATATTGGAAACGCTATCAATACTGGAATTGAATCCTTTGTAGAAATTGACCTCTTAAGAATGCTATCCGATTCCACTAAAAATCATTTAAACCTTTTTGTGAATGCAGCTTATATTGATGCGCGTTACATCGCTTCTAAAGAATCAAACTATCTTGGAAAACAAGTAGAATACGTAAGTCCATTTATTTTCAAAACAGGATTGAAATTTAAAAACGACAAATTTTCTATTCAACTGCAAGCCTCATACAACGCACAACAATTCTCTGACGCAACTAACTCTGTAATTCCATCAGGAGATGCTCTTATTGGTCTTGTCCCTGCTTACACCGTTATAGATCTTTCTTCGAAATATATCTTTTCTAAAAACTTCGAATTAGAATTTGGTGTTAACAACTTAACAAATCAGCAATACTTTACACGTAGAGCACTTTCTTATCCAGGACCTGGAATAATACCTTCTGATGGAATTAGCTGTTATTTTACGCTACAGTATCAGTTTAAAATGAAGAGAAAATAAAGTAAAGTAAAAATGAACGTAACTTCTCTATGAAAGAATATTTCAAACTTCAAACCACTTTATCAATTAGAAAACTAAAAGAAGCAGGACTCCCTCCTATTGTTGGTTTTTCATTTGCAATTATCACATTTTATTTCGCCTCCTTTTTATTATTTAAAAAACTCGAAAATGCAAAATACATTTATGTATT
>Ga0209702_10006369_pt1 | contig 15200 bp, 9 predicted proteins | sample FRY01_FD_187210 | JGI IMG/M metagenome (GOLD analysis project Ga0209702, IMG submission 187210) | Freshwater microbial communities from Lake Fryxell liftoff mats and glacier meltwater in Antarctica - FRY-01 (SPAdes) (version 2) | ecosystem: Environmental > Aquatic > Freshwater > Ice > Glacier... | reverse complement strand
ATATAATCCTGTCCTTCTCGATAGAAACAAGATCCGAAATTATTGGTTTCGATCCAAATTATTCGGTAACTTTATTTAAACTGATTAGTTACAAACTTTCTTCCGCTTGATACCTCGTGGGCTCTGCCCCGAGGTAGTTCATTATCGGCCTTGTTTATAAACAAAAAACATCTCACTTTTTCATTTGGGCTAGGTTGTAAATTAATTTCATTTCAAATGATGTCATTGGGGTTTGTTTAATTTCAAATTGTATTTCTTAGGGATAAGAATGTTATTACACCTTTGGATTGTGGTCCATATACAGCAACCAAATGCTAATATGAATTAAGACCTACAATCAATATCCGAAAACTTGTCGGAAGCAATCCTGTCAGAATTCAATAGATTCTTAGGGTTTAAATCAGGGGATTAAAATATGCCAATTTTCAGGTTCTCAGGGAAACCCCATACATCTGTCCTGGGGTGTTGTTGGAAATGTGGTTTCTGTCTAATTGGGAGGAGGCGGAGCATAGTAGGAAGAGGGAGAGTGTTATGCAATGGTGATACCTCAAGCATAATCGAAAGAAAGTTATGCGGGAAATAATTTGAGTTAAGCAGGATGATTATTAAAAGTTGAGAAGAATTCTTAAACCCTAATGGAATGCTTAAAAATCAATTATTTTAGTAAACGAGAAAAGTGACCACCTTAAATATCCAAACTTTGGTTATATTCTAAAAGCGCTTTAAATTTAGCACTATAGGATTATATAATGGCCTAAAATCATACGGTGAAAAAAATGAATATCAAAGTTAAAAATAGGATAAATGCTTTTACACTTCCACATATTTATTTGCATATTCCGTAGCCGTTAATCCGGTTATCAATTTAAACTGCCTGTTGAAGTGTGAGATATTATTATAACCGGAATCATAACATACTTGACTTACGGTTCTATCCGTGTTAACCAATAATTTACAGGCATTTTGAATTCTAACTTCATTAAGAAAATAGGTAAAAGTTTTGTGGGTTTTAGATTTAAAATATCTGCAGAATGAAGACTTTGTTAGTCCGGAAAGTGCTGCAGCTTCTTCTATTTTCACATCTTCAGAATAATTTTGCATTATATAGTCCATAACCGCATTAATTCGTTTCGCATCCACTAAATTAACCGAACTGTGGTAATCTGGAAGAGATAATAAATCATACTGCTCGGTATTTGCAAAGCTTTCGAGTGTTTGTAAAAATGAAATTAATTGATTTATACCCTTATTTAAGACCGTTTCTTTTATTAAGTTTGAAATCTTGTTATGATCCTTTCCGGGTTTTATTTTTATTCCTTGGTTACAACGATCTAGCAAATTTTTTATTTGTGAAAATTCCGGAGTGATAAAAAAGCCTGGATTAAGGGCATCCTTTCCAAAGTGAATGACATAAACATCAACAAAAAGATTTTTATTTCCCATATAAAAATCTTTGTCATTTTTCCATAAATGAGGTAGGTTGGGACCAACAAACATTAAGTCACCATCTTCGAATTTACTTATGTCGTTTCCTATAAAACGAATTCCATAACTTTTTTCTATGAATATAATTTCATACTCTGGGTGATAATGCCAAGGGTAATCCATAAAAGGGGTGATTTCTCTTTTTGTAGTTATAGCAGACGAATGTTTAGCATGGATTTTTTCTAATTTCGCAATCATGAATTCCATTATATTTTCTTAAAAATAAGAAAGTTATTCAATTTATGCAAATACAGTGTTTCGAATTGCAAATTAAGTGGTTTTTTATTGACCTATTCGCAACTAATTTAGCAATGGATAATTTATACTTTGATAATAGTTCAAAATCCTATTTTATTATTAAAAAAATCTCAACCTCACATTTGAGAACTTAAAAGGAAATAATTTTAAGTTATACATATGATTAAACCTAATAATTTTTATTTATATAAAATTGTACTTATTGCATCTGTTGGAGGATTTTTATTTGGCTTTGACCTCGTTATAATTGCAGGGGCCTTGCCGTACCTAGAGCATTATTTTCATCTATCTCCCGCAATGAAGGGCTTTGCAGTGAGTAGTGCTATTTTAGGATCGATAACTGGTCCTCTTTTCGGGCTTTGGTTTAGCGATAGACTTGGGCGACGCAAAACCATGATGATTGCTACTGTGTTTTTTATGGTTTCGGCCATAGGTAGCGCTATGGCCGTTGGTATTGTTGATTTTGTTTTTTGGCGATTTTTAGGAGGAATAGGAATTGGTTTAGCAATGATGACATCACCTATATATATTGCAGAATTGGCACCTCGACATTTAAGAGGCCAATTGGTAAATGTAAATCAGTTGTCGAATGTTATTGGGATTAATCTTGCAGTAATTGTTAGTTATGTATTTTCGTTTGATGCAGATGGAGGATGGCGATGGATGTTTGCCTCTGAAGCAATTCCCATAGTTTTTCTAATAGTCGGGCTTTTGATTATTCCAGAGAGCCCGAGATGGCTCGCTTCTAAAAATCGATTGTCCGAAGCACTAAAGGTACTTACAAGTATAAACGGTAAGGAAGTTGCAAATAAAGAATTAAAAGAGATAGAACAAGAGCTCAACCTTGAAACAGTAAAGTTTCGAGAGCTTTTTCAGCCAGGAATTAGACTAGCTCTTTTTATCGGTATAGTATTGATGATATTTTCCCAAATAAATGGGGTAAATATGATGCTTTTGTATGCTCCAGTAATAATGAATGATGCTGGGATAAGTTTTGGTTCAAATGCAATCCTTAGTACAATCCCAATTTATGTTTTAATATTTGTTTGTACGGTGATAGCTTTTCGATTAATCAAACGATTCAGTCGTCGAGGTTTGCTTATTTCAAGCGTCTTGTTAATGGCATTAGGACATTTGATTATGTATATTAATCTGCAACAACATTGGCCCCCAATATTTACTTTAATTCCTATGTTAATCGCTACTGGTGCTTTTACGTTAGGTTTTGCTCCGCTTAGCTGGATAATAACCTCAGAGATATTTCCTAATCGGATAAGGGGTAAGGCAATGGCTGTTACATGTTTTTGTCTATATGCCTCATCGTTCGTTACTGCCCAAGTTTTTCCTATGGTTACTAATTGGTTTGATGTTAGATATAATAACACGGCAGGAGCTTATTTGATATTTGCCTCGATATGCGTTGCTTGTGCAATTTTTAGTTGGAAAATGATTCCAGAAACCAAAGGAATAAGTCTAGAACGTATAGGTGACTTATGGAAAAATAAAAAAATTGGACAAAGTTAATAATATAAAAAAAAATTGATATGAGAAATATTTTGATTAACGCTGCATTTGTTGGATTTGGAGAAGTAAATTCTCCTATGCATATAATAGAAAGTAAATGTCATACTGCATTGGAAGAAGTGAAATCACTTGGAATCCACACAACAACTACTAAAGTTGTAACCGACGACCCAAAAGGTGTTGATGTTAAACGGGCGGTAAAGGACCTAAAAGAGAATGATTTTGATTTACTAGTTATATGTCTTGCTGGCTGGATTCCTTCGCATGCGGTGATTTCCGTTACCAATGAGTTTAAACATAAACCAATGATATTGTGGGGGCTGTCAGGTGATATGGAAAATGGACACATTATTACTGCTGCAGCTCAGGCTGGCACTACTGCTTTAAGAAAGGTATTTAGGGACTTGGGGTACAAGTTTATTTACCTCTACAATATTATTGGTCAACCATCGCCCGTGGAAAGAATTAAAAGCTTTGCCTTAGCGGCATCCGCAGTAAGATCTGTTGAGAATACGAAGGTGGGAATGATGGGATATAGGGATATGAAACTATATAATACCCTATACGAGGGACTCTCACTCAAATCAAACCTTGGCATAGAAATAGAGTTTTTCGAAATGTTGGAAATGTTACAGCTCACTGAAGTAGTAGAGCAAGCAGAGATTCAAAGGATATTGAAAAAAATAAAACTGGAATGGGATTTTCTCAAACCAATCGATGATGATTTTCTTGAACAAGGAATTATATATTACTTGGCAATAAAAAAAATTGTAGAAGAAAATGAATTCGATGCCATATCATTAAAAGATGTGGATGGAATGAAAAAAATTCTGAGCTATCCGCCTGCATTTATTTTTATGCTTCTTTCCGATGAATTGGATTTATGTACTATTCCTGAAAATGATGCCATGGGTGCTGTTACACAATTGATAGTAAAAAGGCTTACAGGCCAATGTGCGGCTTATTTTGAATTTTATGAGTTTTTTGAGACCAGTGTTCTTGTAGGAGTGCCCGATTATGTTCCAGCTGAAGTTGTGGATGGGAAAGTAAAAGTTACCCGTGCCGCATTTGGTGGAATAAGTGGAGGGCTTTTAAATGTCTCAACAGTAAAAACAGGTAGAATCACTATGGCTAGACTTTCGAATACTGCTGATCAATACACAATGCATATATGTACAGGTGAAGGAAAGTTTATGTCCTGGGAAGAAGCAGGATGGGATCAACCTGCACCTCAATTACCAAGTCTTGAAATATTTCTCGATAATTCAGTTGAAGATTTTACACAGAAGATTTCTGGACAACACTATATCATTGCCTATGGGAATCATCTGGAGGCTTTAACAAATTTTTGCTATTTGAAAAACATAAAAGTAATATAAGCAAAGATATATGAAGAAATATGATGCTGTAATAGCTGGATATATATGTGTTGATCTTATTCCTGAATTCAAAAAGAATGAATCAAATGTATCAATTTTCAACCTTTTAAAACCTGGTAAATTAATAGAAATAAATGGTCTGAATTATACTCTGGGAGGCGTTGTTGCCAATACTGGGGCAGCAATGAAGAAATTTTCCAAGAATGTTATTTTGAACGGATTGATTGGTAATGATTTTATAGGAAAAGTAGCTATGGAATTGTTAGAACCTTATGGCCTTTCTGAAGGTATAAAAACTATTGACAATAAAGGCACCGCATTCGGACTTGTGATAGCTCCCTCAGGTATTGACCGCATTTTTCTTGAATCACCGGGATGCAGCGGGTGGTTTGACATAGATCATATTGATTTTGAGGCAATCGGACAGAGCAGGTTATTTCACTTTGGTTATCCTCCTCTTTTGAGAAAATTTTATTTAAATAAAGGTGCCCAATTGGTCGATTTGTTTTCTGCCGTTCAAAAAATTGGTGTGGTAACATCGATGGATTTCAGCTTGCCCGATGAAGGAAGTGAATCTGGAAAAGTAGACTGGCCAGCCATAATGAAAAGAGTTCTGCCATTTACCGATATCTTTGTTCCTAGCCTTGAAGAGGCTCTGCAAATATTGTTACCAAATGAATATGAGAAGTTAATTTCTATAGCCGGAAATTCAGATATTATAGATATTGTTCCTATTGAAACAATACGAGAAATCGGTAGGTTAATTATTGATTCCGGGGTAAAGATTTCCCTAATAAAAGCTGGCCATCGTGGAGCGTACTTATGGACTGGAGATGTTTCTTCTATAAATAAAAAGGTTGGATTTGATTTACACATAGATAGTTGGAATTACCGTGAACTCTGGTGCGATGCATATCCGACAGACAATTCAAAAATAGTAAATGCATCTGGGGCCGGAGATACTGCCTCTGCCGCCTTTATCTCTGCAATCCTGGATGGTGAAAACCCCATAACATCTTTAAAATATGCAGCAATGGCGGGAAGAAACAATTTGTATTGCTACGACATTTATCGTGAATTGAGTGATTGGTCCAAAATGACCGAAGAAATAAATACACAACCGAACGAGGTTATTGATTTAAAAATATTGAGCGATTAGCAATAAAATTAGACTATTAAAAGGTATTAATCAATTGAAAAATTTAAATTTTTCATCAAAAATTGAATATGAATAATATTAATAAAGTATCAAAAAACTGGTGGAAGGAAAGTGCGTTAGATATTCCAAAATTAATTACGGAAACCCCAGGCCCTAAATCTAAAGTTATGCACGCTAAAACAGCTAGGTATATGAAGGGGCTAAGCTCGCAAGTAAAATTATTCCCAGTTTGTTTTGAAGAGGGGTCTGGTATTGCGTTGACGGATGTTGATGGGAATAAATACCTCGACTTTTCATCCGGAATTTATGTTACATCCTTGGGACATTGCCATCCAAAAGTATCAGAGGCTGTTTCGTACTGGGCAAAAAAACTTATGAATGTGCATGATTTTTCTACTCCTATTAAGGAAAAATTATTGGAAAAAATGGCGGATATCCTACCAGGAAATCTTAATTGCATTCAATTGTACTCTGATGGGTCATCTGCTGTAGAAGCCGCCTTACGCGCAGCTCGTGCTATTTCGGGTAAACATGAATTTATTTCGGCTTATCGGGATTTTCATGGTAAAACCACAGGAGCTGTAAGTTGTGCGCAAATGCATAGGGGAGAAACATTTAGCTATGGCCCTACAAGAGCCCCTGGATTTTATATGGTGCCTCGGCCAGATCCTTATCGACCTCTATGGACTAATGACGATGGTACAATTGATACTGATGCTTACATCAAGTTTTATGAAAATTTTCTTAAGGAAGGAACAGTAGGTAATGTGGCCGCGTTTGTATTAGAACCTGCGCAAGGATGGGCCGGTAGCATTTTTCCTCCCGAAGACTTTTTTCCAAAACTCAAAATGCTTTGCGAAAAATATAATATTCTTCTCTATGATGATGAAGTATTGGCTGGAATGGGGCGGACAGGAGAATGGCTTACTTTAAACCACTGGGATGTAATTCCAGATATTGTAACCCTTGGAAAATCATTTGGGAATGGTTTCCCTGTTACGGCTATGGTCGTTAGTGAAGAAAACAGTGAGGCTCTTGAGAAAATTTCTGCATCTTCAAGCTATGGCGGAAATCCTATGGCATGTGCTGCGGCATTAGCCTCAATAGAAGTTATTGAAGAGGAGGATATTTTGGAAAATGTTAGGACCGTAGGTAAATTCTTCGAGAAGCGAATGCTAAAAATGAAGGAAGATCATCCCATTATTGGAGATGTAAAAGGTAAGGGATTTTTGTTGGGAATAGAATTGGTAAAGGATAAAAAAACCAAAGAACCTTTTGAAGAGGCTGGTAAATTGGTATATCAAAAAGCATTTAGAAAAGGACTTTCTTGGATTCCAGCAGGTCATATACTAAGGATGTCACCACCATTGATAATGGACGAAAAATATGCTAAAATTGGTATGGATATTATTGAGGATGCTATTTCCGAAGTCGAAAAAGAATTTGGATATAAGTAATCCAGAGAACTAATTGATAATAATATTTAAAAGAGAGATTTAAAATGCAAGTATTGAATGAACAAGAAAACGACGGTCTTAGTATAGGATGGGCTATTGAAGATATTACACCTTCGGGACCTGTGTCTTTGTATGGTCAATACTACGAGCGCTTTTCTGAATATGTTGAAAGCCCTCTAAAAATAATTGCTTTTGCTATAGAAAAGCGAGATAAAGATGAGGTGAAAGAACAGGCTATCATGATATCAATGGACTTGATCTACACCTTAAAACCATTACAGGATAGCGTCAAGAAACGGATAAAGGAGCTAATTGCTGATTTTGATGAAAGTAAATTGTTTTTAAACGCTACCCATACCCATTCTGCACCATATCCGGATATAGAAAGTGACTATGGGGCGTTTTTGCTGGACCAACTTGTAAAAGTTACAGTGAACGCTTGGAACAGTCGTACTCCTGCAGGAGTCAGTAATGCATATCAAAATGCGGTAACTGGCTTTAATAGAAGGGCGTTATATGCAGATGGAACTGCAGAAATGTATGGAGCTACCGATAGAGAGGATTTCATAGGCATAGAAGGCCCTTCCGATACCGGGGTTGACTTGCTGTTTTGCTGGGATGTTAATAAGAATTTGACAGGAATGATCATTAATGTTTCTTGTCCAGCTCAGGTAACAGAATCCAAGTACTACGTATCTGCCGATTATTGGAGCGAAGTGCGAAAACAAATTAAAAAAAGGTATGGTGATGATGTTTTTGTGCTGCCTCAATGTGGAGCCGCAGGGGATATATCCCCACGAGATCTAGCAACCGGCTATAAAACAGACGAACCTAATATGTGGGAAGTTGAAGGTATGGTTGAAATTGGCAAGCGTTTGGCCAATGCCGTAGATAAAGCATATGTCGTTGCCAAGAATAACATTCAAACAGACATTGCTTTTAAGCACACTGTGAAGAATATTAAACTTCCAACCAGAAGAGTGAGTAAGGAAGAATATGAGAAAGCGCTAGCCAAGGTTCAGGAAATACTCTCTCGCGAGCCTAAAGACCCAAATTCTCCAGATACAGCTTGGAACAGGTTTTTACGAGAAATTAAGGAGAACGAAAAAATTAAAGTGTACGGACCATGGGATAGTAAAACCTCCGACTTTGGATGGTTAAAACCACAAGAATTGGTTCTAAAACAATATAAGAATCAACAAAAAGATCTTTGGTACAGTTTTGAATTACATGTATTGCGCCTTGGTGACGTTGCCTTTGCTACCAATCCATTTGAGCTGTTCGTTGATTATGGATTCATGATTACTAGCAGAAGTAAGGCAAAGCAAATTTTTATTGTTCAGTTTTCTGGTGACTCAGGGGGCTATTTGCCAACGCAAAGAGCACTTGAAGGTGGTGGGTATAGTGCTATGGCTAATCCTATTGGGCCTACTGGAGGTAAGGTATTGGTTGATGAAACGATAGAATTGATAAACGCCTTGTGGGCTTAGGATATATTATCCACCTAAATTTAGTTACCAATTTTAATATTAGTATGAAAAAATATAGACTTAACAGGTTATTTAACCCTATTTCCAATAAGTGCTTTGATGTTGCTATTGATCATGGATTCTTTGGCGAATATAATTTTTTACAAGGAATAGAAAATATTCAATCCGCAATCTTAAAAGTAATTGATGCAGGACCTGATGCAATCCAATTAACAATAGGACAAGCAAAATATTTACAACAGCAACCCGGAAAGCAAAAACCCTCACTTGTGCTACGTACGGATGTGGCCAATGTTTATGGTGCGGAACTCTCCCGAATTTCATTTAGTAAAATAATCGAACAACCTGCACTTCAATCGGTTAGAATGGATGCAGCCTGCATTTGTGTTAATTTATTTAATATACCCGGTGCACCCGAAGTAACCGCTCAATGCATTGATAATATTCTGAAATTAAAGTTAGAGTCTGACTATTATAATATGCCCTTAATGATAGAGCCACTAGTATTTAGGCCCAACAATGAAAAAGGTGGATACATGGTAGATGGAGATATAAATAAAATAATATCCTTAGTAAGACAGGCAGTAGAATTAGGCGCAGATATTATAAAAGCAGACCCTTGTGATGATATAGGACAATATCACAGAGTTGTAGAGATAGCAGGTGATATCCCCGTTTTGGTAAGGGGCGGAAGTAAAGCTGCCGATGAAGAAATTATAAAAAGAACTACAGAGTTAATGGAGCAAGGGGCCTCGGGTATCGTATATGGCAGAAATATCATTCAACATAAAAACCCAGAACTGATTACTAAAACATTAATGGGAATCGTACATGGGGACCAATCTGTAAAAAAAGTCTCTAGTAGTGGCAGTTGAGCAATAGTAACATGTCTTTAATTGGTTTGGACATTGTGCCCAAAATCTTTAATTGTGAAATCCCTTATCCTTCATTCATTTTATGGCCAATAATAATTTAAGAATCCCAAGGTTTTGTAACGCTTGGGATTTGCATTTTGAGATATCTGCTGCACAGCCATTTCTAAAAATATTTTTCCTTCCTTAACTATTCTTTTCTCAGACTGTCACAATTTTAAATGGTTGAGAATAGGCTAATGGACTTTTTCATAATGGTTTTTACGATTGATTTTATAATCCTTTTTTTTCACTGCTAAGCGCCAATCTAAAAGTAATTATATAAGCTGAAAACTTGACTTTAAATAGTAGTACGCTACTCATTATTGAAGGATTGGAATTCTTATTTTCAAAAAATTTAACTCATAATTATTTTTTTTCAAAAAATTCATGGCTCTACATGCTGCTTTTAATTCATAATCTTAGAGATTATGCAAATAGAGTGTCAATAATGGAATATCTAAAGGTTTTTTTTAGAAGATGTCCTATATAATTTTACACATGATAAATATTAAAGAATTGTTAGTTTTAAGTTTGTTTTCCTTTTAAGATCATCAATTCAATAAATCAATCAACAACTAATTGTTAAACCAAAAAGCAAAATTATGATTAAAAAATTGATTCTAATTATTGTACTACTGTTCGGGACTTATCCGATACTTGCTCAGACTACAGCAATAACAGGTACGGTGACCGATGCAACCACTGGAATGCCTTTGCCCGGAGTGAACCTCCTGGTGCAAGGAACCACCAGAGGGGCCCAGACCGATTTTGATGGTCATTATTCTATTGAAGCAGTAAATGGGGATGTTTTACTTTTTTCCTTTCTCGGCATGAAAACTCAAGCCCTCACAGTAGGCGTAGAAAAGATTATTAACTTGACAATGCAAGAAGATGCTGAACAGCTGGGAGAGGTAGTGGTCACTGCTCTAGGCGTTGAGCGTAAATCAAGTCAGGTAACCTATGCCACCCAAAAAGTAGATGGCAATGAACTAACCAAAGTTCCTGAAACAAACTTTATAAACTCTATTTCAGGAAAGGTTGCCGGTGTTGCTGTTTATAGAAATGGTTCTGGTGTTGGAGGTTCTGCCAAAGTACTCATTAGGGGAAGTAAATCGGCACAGGGAAATAATCAGCCATTATATGTAATTAATGGTGTTCCAATGGCGAATTCTGTAACAGAAAGCATTAATCAATCCTTTTCAAGTAGGGACGGAGGAGATGGTATATCAAATCTTAATCCAGATGACATCGAAAGCATAAATGTCTTAAAAGGTGCTTCTGCTGCAGCGTTATATGGGAGTAAAGCTGCAAACGGTGTTATTCTTATAACTACTAAAAGAGGTAAAAGCGGCCAGGCAACAGTAAATTTCTCATCAAGTCTTAGCTTGGATAAAATAGCTTATGGGCCCGAGTTGCAAAATTCCTTTGGGCAAACCTCTCCAGGTTCAGAGGAAAGCTGGGGAGCACCCATAGCAAATGCCCCCAATAATATTTCAGGCTATTTTGGAGTTGGAGAAACAAAGATAAATTCAATATCCTTTTCAGCCGGTTCAGAAAAAATGCGCACTTATCTTTCCTATGCAAATACCAGTAGCAAAGGAGTACTGGAAGATAATAAGTTGACTAGACACAATATTTCAATAAGGGAAACGGCAAAGTTTTTTAATGATAAACTGACGATGGATGCGAATGTAAACATAATAAATCAGCGCTTGGATAACCCCACAGTAAGTGGGTTCCAGGCTACACAATTGTTTGGGTTGTACACTTTTCCACGGGGAGAAAGCATTGAACCTTATAAAAACTATGAAATACTAGATGAAGTGAGGAATATAGAGACCCAAAATTGGCCCTTTATCACCGCCTCAAATCAGAACCCTTATTGGGTAGCTAATAGAAATCTATTTGAAAACAAGCGAAACAGGTCAATCGTCAATATTCTTGCCAAGTACGACATTACAAGTTGGTTAAATGTTCAAGTCCGTGGTAATATGGACAAAACCGATGATGTTAGATCCGGTAAATATTACTTAGGTACCGCGACGGTTTATGGTGGACAAAATGGGGCCTATAATATTTCTGATAAAACTTTTACCGAATACTATGGAGATGCTATGCTCAATTTTACTAAGAATTTTGGAAAAATAGATTTGTCCGGATTAATGGGAACGAGTATTACGGATTCCAGAAGTAATGGTATATCCGCAGGATCAAACCGGTTATTTATTCCGAATGTCTTCACCATACGGAATATGAATTCTGAAAATGGAAATGTTGCCAGTGAACAATCCGAGGATCGACAACAACTGCAGGCCGTTTTTGGAAATATCAACCTTACGTACAATGATTGGTTATCCTTGGATGTAACCGGGAGAAATGACTGGTCATCCAATTTGAGTTTTACCCCAAATGTTTCATATTTTTATCCTTCTTTTGGTCTAAGTGCCTTGTTGAATAAAGCGTTGAAATTACCTGAGGTCATTAATTATGCAAAATTGAGAGGATCCTACGCGATTGTAGGAAACACTGTACCCTTATATGTAACCAATCCCCAAAATTCCTTGAATAATCGAGGTGATGTTAATTTTAACAATAGAGCGCCTTTTACGGATTTAAAGCCTGAAGAATCCAAATCACTTGAGCTAGGGGCAGAAGTACGGTTGCTAAGTAATCAAATTACTTTTGATTTCACTTATTATAAAACCAATACCATCAACCAGTTTTTTTCCGTTTCGGTGCCACCAGGGACCGGATTTAGTTCGCGCTATATAAATGGTGGGGACATACAAAATTCTGGAATCGAAATTACACTGGGCTTTGCTACATTGCCTTCGAATTCCTTAAAGTGGAACTCTACCCTTAACTTTACAACAAATAAAAATGTTATAAAAAAATTAGCAGCCGACATTGACCAGTTTGCAATTACCAGTGACATTAATGAATATTATTCCATTCTTAAGATAGGCGGGTCCTATGGAGATCTTTATGGGCAAGTTTTAAAAAGAGATGATATGGGAAGAGTTGCTATTAATGATGAGGGTAAGCCTGTAGTGCAAACCGGTGAACCAAGCCTTTTAGGTAATTCTAACCCTAAATTCCAATTAGGATTTAATAATAATTTCAATTATAGAGATCTCTCCCTTAGTTTGCAGGTTGATGGCAGTTTTGGTGGAAGCGTAATGTCGTTTTCTGAACAACTATTCGATGGTTATGGGGTGTCAAAACGGAGTGGTGAAGCACGGTTAAATGGTGGTTTAGAAATAAACGGCTACTTAGACGATGGGACCAATACAGCTGTTACAACTGTTGACGCCCAGGATTGGTATCAAACTATAGGGGGTATTAGAGGTGTTACAGGAGAACATGTTTATAGTGCCACAAACGCTAGGTTGCGAGAGGTAGCCCTGGGGTATTCACTACCCACTGAACTATTAAATGATGTCTTTTTCAAAAGTATTAAGTTATCTCTGGTAGGAAGAAATGTCTTATACCTGTACAGAAAAGCACCATTTGATCCTGAAATTATTTTTTCAACCGGAAATGGATATTCTGGAGTAGAAATATTAAGCCTTCCAGCTACACGCAGTATCGGGCTAAATCTAAACATGACGTTTTAACAATTGAAACATTTATAAATATAAAATAATGAAAAATCCAATAAATATACACAGATACATTCATGCATTCGTTTTGTTTTTTCTACTATTGGTTTTGAATGCCTGTACAAAAGACTTTGAATCTTATAATACTGATAGTAATGGAATAAGTGATGAACAGCTTGAGGCTGACTTTAATAGTATAGGTGCCTTATACCCCAGTATTCAACAGGCATACTCTAACACGCTTCCAATGGATGTTGGCGAGTTTTTAACTGGGGGCACATTTGCAGGTTATTTCATGGTAACCTTACCAGGATCCAATTATACCAATTACGATCTTATTGATGGATGGGGAAGCTTTGGCTTGTTCGACTTAGGGTATAATTCAATTATGTCACCTATTAATGATCTTAAACGCCGTGGTGCAGAAACGTCTGCTCCTGATTTTTGGGCCGTAGCGCTAATTTTGAAGGTCTATGGGATGCATAAGGTTACCGATATTTATGGACCTGTACCTTACACCGATTTTGGACAGGGAGGCACCTCCGTTGCTTATGATAGCCAAGACGAAATTTACAATGCGTTTTTCAGTGAACTGGATATTGCCTCGAATGCCCTAAAAGCATATATATCAGAATTCCCTGGAGCAAAGCCTTTTTCAAAATTCGATAACACTTATAATGGTGATTATACTAAATGGCTGAAATTTGCCAACTCCCTTCGCTTGCGTTTAGCAATGCAAATAGTTAAAGTGAATCCTGAGTTGGCTAAAATGCAGGCGGAAAAGGCAATAAATTTAGACAATGGAGGGGTATTTACTTCAAATGAAGATAATGCCTTCGTTAGTGGGGGAAGTAGTGCACTTCATAATTCTGGTCTAATCTGGTCAGACCACCGGGTCAACGCAGCTATTACTACCTATATGGCAGGCTATAATGATCCTAGGTTGAGTAAATATTTTGACCCCTCAAGCATTGTACCTGGTGAGTATGTAGGGATTCGTACCGGAGGCGAAGTAGGGTCTCATGGAGATATGGTTACATTTACTAGTGTTTCTTCATCCACCTTTCCACAGACCGCCACAACCGAATTTATGACGGCTGCAGAAGTATATTTTTTACGTGCTGAAGGAGCGTTAAGGGGCTGGAATATGGGTGGAGGTACTGTACAACAGTTTTATGAAGATGGTATTGCAACATCCTTTGGGCAATGGGAGGCCGGTGACGCAGGCACATATATTAATGATGAAGATAGCAAGCCAGCTGATTATACGGACCCATTATTTCCTGAACAAAACATTGCGGCGCTTACAACCTTATCCATTAAGTGGGATGATCTGGCCACGAACGAAGAAAAGCTGGAACGTATTATCGTTCAAAAATGGATATCCGACTTTCCCGATGGAACGTGTGCATGGTCTACTTATAGGAGAACAGGGTACCCTAAACTTTTCCCTGCAGTAATAAATAACAGCGGTGGAACTATAGATACTGATATTCAAATCCGTAGGATGAAGTATCCCCCCGCTGAATATGTGAACAATCCTGAGGAGGTAGCAAAGGGGGTTACATTATTGGGTGGGCCTGATAACGGAGGCACCAGGCTATGGTGGGATATTGACAAAGGTAATTTCTAGGCATATGTAATAAAACTTTTCAACTCATATCACAGTATACAAGATAATGTAAGGAAATGGGATGCAGTGGTCTAGGATTACAAGAATGGCCTTGAATCTGAAAATTATTTTTAATCTAGGATGTGAGTTTAAAATTGATCATGATTATTAGCAATGATATGATTGGCAAAAATCCAGCTTTATAACAAAGACCTGGATATCAAGTAAAATAGTTTTTGAGTTAGTTTAGTTTGAGTTGTGTATTAGTAGAGAAATACACATTATTGCAGAAGAGGGTTGTACCTTACTATTTTTCAACT
>Ga0209702_10006368_pt1 | contig 15202 bp, 15 predicted proteins | sample FRY01_FD_187210 | JGI IMG/M metagenome (GOLD analysis project Ga0209702, IMG submission 187210) | Freshwater microbial communities from Lake Fryxell liftoff mats and glacier meltwater in Antarctica - FRY-01 (SPAdes) (version 2) | ecosystem: Environmental > Aquatic > Freshwater > Ice > Glacier... | reverse complement strand
TTAGTTGCGCTTTTCCTCTGCGTCTTTGCGCCTCTGCGGGAGACTTTTTGTGGCTCTGCCACCCTACGCAATACGCAATACGAAGCCCTACGAAATCTGCGTCCCCTCTCCCGCCAACGCCCTCGTCACAGGATTCTCCACCCGTCCATCCGCAAAAATGACTTTCTGCACGCCTTCGGCAATCGCTTCCACCGCGCCCATCACTTTCTTCTTCATCCGTCCTTCCGCGTACTGCATAAAATCATCAGCTTTGGCGCGGGGAATCTCCCGGATCAGACTGGCCTCGTCGGGGAAGTTACGCAGCAGGCCGGGCACATTCGAGAGAATCACCAGCGCGTCGGCCTGGAAAGCCGCGGCCACCATCGCCGCGGCCCGATCGCCGTCCACATTAATCGCCTCGCCTTTGTCCGACGCACCGGGCGGGGTAAGGACGGGCAGATAGCCGTTGTCCAGCAGCAGACGCAGCAGGTCGGTATTGACCCGTTCCACAGTGCCCGTCCAGTCGTCGCGCAACACCAGACGGCGGCCATTCATTCGTACCCGAATCGTATCCTTGCGCGTCCCTTCAAAGATGCGCCCGTCCAGCCCGCTCAACCCCACAGCGTTGATACCGGCGATCTGCAACTTCTCCACCCACATTTTATTGAGCTGGCCGCAGTAGACCATCTCGAAAATTTCCAGCGTGCGTCGGTCTGTGCGGCGGCTGACGTAGCCGCTCTCGCTGGTGACAAACTCCGGTGGATGGCCCAACGCCTCGGCCACTTCGTTCGTCGTCTCCGCGCCGCCGTGGACCAGAATCAGCTCCTGACCGGCAGCACGCAGGGCCACAATATCCGCCACAACCGCGTCGATATTCAGCTCTTTGCCGCCGCCGACTTTGATTACGAGCATTGATTTCTCCTGGAATGATTGTCAAAAAAAGAACACGGATTTTCACGGATGCTTTGGGTTTTCACGGATTTCATCTGCGAAAATCCGTGGTTTCTGCGGTTTCTGCGTTCCCTATTTCATCGTTTTCTCAAGCCACTCCCGCACCGCCTGTTCATCCGCCCATCCCTTTTGCTGTTGAAAACGTACCAGCAGCAGACCAGCCAGGGGCAGCAGAGCAATCACCAACACCGGCAGCGCATCCGCCGCGCTGGCATCGGGTGTGGCGCGCAGGGCAGACGCGACCAGAAAAATGAGTGCCAGCAGACTGCTCAATCCGATCCAGGCGGCGGTGTAGAGACGGGTCATCGGGTGCATCTGAAAGTGTCCGCCCAGACGGCTGCCTGTGGTAGACGGCGTGACGACGCCATAAAAAAGTGGCGCAAAGCTGCCCCGGCTGGCGGCATAGGCCCGGCTGCGCCAGACCTTCACGCCGTCGTTCTCCACCCGCCCGCGGAATTCATCGCCAAAGGCTGCCTGCAAACGGGAAAGTGCCACGTCCGCGGCCAGGGGTGAATCAATCGCCACGCGGTTGCGGCTGGGCGTCCACAGGATAGCCGGAATGCTCTCCACTCCTACGCTCCAATCCCGGCAATCTGCGCCGCTGCTTCTGCCGCAGCCGTGTAGCACCGGGCCTGCAACTCCGGGGAGTAGCCGTATCTCTCCACCGCCTCGGCGAATTCCTCCTCGTCCACCAGCCGGGGGCCGTCGATGCTTGTCACATCCAGTTCGTAGTCGATGTAGCTGATTTCCCCACCGCCCACGACGACTGGGCTGGCAAAGCGACCGTACCAGAAATAATGATAGACGTCGTTTTCTGCTTGCCAGGAGCGGCGGCTGTCCCAAATCTGAGTTTTTCGGGGTGAAATTAACACCAGCCCTTCCGGTAGTTGGGCCACCAATTGGGTTAGGTGATGACGATAGCAATGGCCGTCGTGTTTGAGCTGGCGCAGATTTATCTCTTGCACAAGGCGGCTCACTTTCGACGAAATTCGGCCCAATAGCGATGGCGGGGTTTCAGGGCCGGATCGTCGCTGCGACGGAAACTGATGCGGGACAGGCCGACGCCTTCAAACAGCGCAAGTTCGTCCTCTGTCAGCGGCCAGGGCGGGCCGGAGCGCAGGGCCACGTCGTCAATGCCGATGCCGATGGCGAGGAGCAAACCGCCCACTGCGGGGAATGCTGCCACCGCCTGCACGGATGCCAGCCGCATCTCCACCGGCAACGCCTGGACAATATAATTCTCCAACACGAAATCGAAGCCGCCGACCCATCCCGCGGGCGGCGCAAACATATCCGCCGTCTGATAGTCCACCAGCGACGCAGGGAAGCGCTGCTTGCACCACTCCACGGCTGTGGGGCTGATGTCAAAGGCCGTCACCCGATAACCCAATTCAGCCAAAAACTCCGCGTCGTCGCCCAAGCCACAGCCGACGACCAGCGCGGATTGCCCCTTCCCGTCGGCGCGGCTCTCCTGCGCCCACTGCACCAAATCCTTGCGTGGCCCCGCCCCCGCCCACGGGATGCGTGCCGCATCGCCCGCGGCCAGCGCGTAGAACGGCTCGAACCAGCTAACGCCGTCGCCCCGTTCTAAATGCGCCTGAACAATTTCTCGCGCCGAGCGTTGTTCATCTGCCATCAAAATTCCGTTTCGTCAGCGAATAATTGAGGTAAATACGAGACCTGTCAGGTGCGCCAGTTGCGATACGTGTCCAACGAGAAAGTTCGGTGGCGCACCTGACAGGTCGTTCCCTCTAACTATTGAGATGAGACCTTCAGCGGCCAAAGAGTGACCGGATGTGCCGTCGAAAAGCCCAGAGCATTACGAGGACGACAATGCCCAAGCCGACCAAATATCCTGTGGGCCAGCCCAAATAAAATGCCAACGGCAGCGCAAGCAACAGACCGGCCACACCAGCCAGTGACCGTTTGCGGCTGATCAGATAAAGCAGCAGCGCGACCCCGCCGATGAGTGCGGTGAAGCGCCAGTCCAGCGCGGCCAACGAGCCAATCGCAGTGGCGAAACCTTCCCCGCCGCGCAAGTTCATCTGCACCGGCCAGATGTGGCCGATAATCACCGCTGGCACAGCCAGACCCATCGCCCAGACATCGCCGCCGGTGAGCCAGCCCGCCAGGAATACCGCCAGTGCTCCTTTGCCCGCGTCCCCGATCAGCGCCACAACAAACGCCCATTTTCCCAACACCCGCCCGGCATTCGTCGCCCCCGCGTTGCCGCTGCCGTGCAAGCGCACGTCCTGCCCCGTCCGCCAGCGCACCAGATAATAGGCGGTGGAGAAGCAACCCAAAAGGTAAGCGAGTAGGATACTGGCGGCTGGGGTCATTGGATGTAATTTGTTTCTATTGCGTATTGCGTAAGCAGTGGCGTTGGTTCTGCTCAGGCCGATATTTTGTAGTGAAAACGGATGTGGTCTACGCATTTTCATCACTTGTCCCTGATCGTCCCAAACCTACTCTGTACGGCAAAAAGATTGCCGTACAGAGCGTTCGTTGCGCTTTTCCTCTGCGTCTTTGCGCCTCTGCGGGAGACTTTTTGTGGCTCTGCCACCCTATGCAATACGCAGCACGCAATACGTCCTAAATCGGATGCAACCCCGCAAAGCCCAATCCCGTCGTCTCGTCCCAGCCCATCATCAGATTCATACACTGGACGGCGCTGCCGGCCGCGCCTTTCATCAAATTGTCGATAGCGCTGATGGCGACGACCCGGCGGGTGGATTCGTCCAACTCGAAACCCACATCCGCGTAGTTGCTGCCGGAGAGAATTTTCGGTTCGGGGTAGCGATAAATGCCCGTCCTCTCTTTGACCAGCCGCACAAATGGCTCGTCCCGATAGGCCTGGCGATAGGCTTTCCACAGGTCCCGCTCGGTCACGCCCTCTTTGACAAATACGTGCGCGGTCGCCAGCACACCCCGCACATTGTCCACAGCCGTCGCGCTCAGATGCACATTCGCCGCGCTGCCTGTGGCACGGATGGCCTGCAACACTTCGGCGGTGTGGCGGTGGCCGGTGGGGGCAAAGCTGCGCATCACACCGGCACGCTCCGGGTGGTGGGTGCTGTCGTTGGAACTGTTGCCGCCCTCGCTGCTGCCCACTTTTAGCTCGCAGATCAGATCCCGGCTGTCGTCCACCAGACCGGCGGCAAAGAGCGGCCAGATCGCCAGAACGGTGGCGGTGGCGTTGCAGCCCACGCCGCTGACATATTTTGTGCCCCGAATAGCCTCCCGGTGCAGTTCGGGCAGGCCGTAGACAAATTTGTCCAGCCAAGCCGGATTGGCGTGGGCCTTCCCATACCAGCGCACGTAATCGTCCGGGTTGCGCAGACGGAAGTCCGCGCTCAGATCGATCACCCGCTCGGCCAGGGCCGCAAATTCGTCGATGCGCTCCATCGCACCGCCGTGGGGCAGACCGGTTACGAGTATATCACACGGTTCCAACTCGCTGGCACTGACGAATTGCAGCTTCGTGCGCCCGCGCAGATTGGGGTGGGTAAAGTGGACAAAGTTGCCCGCGTTGCGCTCGCTGGTCGCTTGGGCCACTTCCACGTGGGGGTGGTCCAGCAGCAGGCGCAGCAATTCCCCGCCCGCATAGCCCGACGCGCCCAGGATGGAGACGCGGGTTTTGGTTGTTGTCATTACGCACATACCTTTTCGTATTGCGAGATGCGAGATGCGAGCCGTTCAACTCGCAATTCGCATCTCGCATCTGATTCACTCTCCCGCCAACGTCACCCGCCCGATGGCCCGTTCTTTCTCTTCGCTCCAGCCGTTGGCCGCGGCCCAGCCGTTGCGCGCCACTTCCAGGGCAAAGTCCACCATCCGGCCTGGGATGTCCACGCCGGTGGGCATAACGCTATTGCGGAATTCCATCGTATAGTTGACTTCGTTGATCAGCAGCCCCCGGTCCGGGTCTTCCAGCACGTCGATGGCAACGGCGCCGCCGCCCACCGCTTTGGCGGCCCGCACGCAGATGTCGTTCAGTTCTGGCGTCACTGTACAAACCGACGCCTTGCCACCACGGGCTGTGTTTGTAATCCAGTGCTTGGAGTCCCGGTAGATGGCGCAGATCGTCTCGTTGCCAATCACAAAAGCCCGGATGTCGCGCATGGGTTTCTGGATATATTCCTGGATGTAATGGATGGAGTGGTGGTATGTGCCCAGCACTTCCTTGTGTTCCAGCACAGCCTCGGCGGCCTCCCGGTCGTTGATTTTACTGAGCAGCCGCCCCCACGAGCCGACCGACGGCTTGAGAACAACCGGATAGCCCAACTCTTCAATGGCTGCCAGCGCGGCCTCGGTGGTGAAGGCGACGAGTGTGCGCGGCGACGGCACACCTGCCGCGGTCAGCGCGCTGGTCGTCTGCAATTTGTTGCCGCAGATGTCGGCCACCTGGGCCGTGTTGACCGTCCGTATGCCCCGGTCGTTGAGGATGCGCAGGCTATAGAGCGCGCGTCCGTGGCTGATGCAGCGTTCCATCACCACATCGAATTGTTCAAAGCGCTTCATATGGCCGTTTGTGCTGGAAATATCGAAGATCAATTGTCCGTCGTCCAGCAATTCAAAATCTACGCCCCGCCGTTCGCAGGCGTCAAAGAGCAATTTCTCCTCGGCGCGTACGCGGCTGTATAAAATACCAACTTTCATATTATTCGCCCCAATCCTCTTCTTCTTCCGGGGCCAGTTCCAGCACCACCGGTTCGACGCTCACCACTTCCAGGTCCGCGCCGCAGTCGGCGCACTGGACGATTTCGTTCTGCATCACATCTTTCAATTCCACTTCGCCAAAACACTCTGGGCATTCGACGGTTGCGGTTACGGTTTGTAAGGCCATTTCGTAAACTCCTTATGTAAAAATTGATAGTTGAGAGACTGGAGATTAAGAGATTTGGCGATTTGCCGTAGACTCCCAATCTCTCAATCCCTTAATCTCTGAATTACTTCCCTCACTACTTCTTCTGTCCCCGCCGTTCCGCCCAAATCTTTCGTCCGGGGACCGTCGGCCAGTACGCTCTGCACAGCCCGTTCGATACGCTGGGCGGCTCTGTTTTCGCCCAAATGGGCCAGCAACAATGCCGCTGCCCGAATAGTGGCAATCGGGTTGGCGATGCCCTGCCCCGCGATGTCCGGCGCGCTGCCGTGAACCGGCTCGGCCAGCACAAACGAATCCCCCACATTGGCACTGGGAATCAGCCCCAGCCCGCCCACCAGCGCCGCGCCCGCGTCGCTGAGAATGTCGCCGTACAGATTCGGCGCCACCACCACATCGTAGCGCTCCGGCTCCAGAATCATCCGATAGACCATCGAATCGACCAACTGTTCCTCCACCCCCACGCCGGGAAACTCACCCGCCACAGCCAGCGCGGCTTCCCGAAACAGCCCATCCGTCACCGAAAGAACATTCGCCTTATGCACAATCGTCACTAACGACTTTTGACTTTCTTCCTTTGCCTTTTGCCTTTCTCTTCCGGCTTTTTGCCTTCTCTCCGCCTGAACAAAGGCCATCCGTGCAATCCGCTCCGACGCCCGCCGGGTAATCACCCGCTCGGCAATCGCCGTATCGCCGCCGTCTTCCAGCCGCTCCCGCTTCACGTACAGACATTCGGTGTTCTCGCGCACAATCAGCATATCCACACCGGGGCGGCTGCCCGGCACAGGCGCAGAGACGAGCGGGCGGAGATTGGCGTAGAGATCGAGAATCCGGCGCAGGGCTACAATCGGGCTGGAATAGCCGGGGACCCGGTGGCTGGGCGAGCTGACCGCGCCAAAGAGCGCGCCGTGACAGGTGCGCAACGCCTCGACTGTTTCCGGTGGCAGCGCGTTGCCCGTGCGCTGAAAGGTCTCCCAGCCCGCTTCCAATTCGATGAAATGCAGGGGCAGACCCGTCTCTTCCAGCACCCGTTGGGCCGCGGGGATCACTTCTTTTCCTATCCCGTCGCCGGGAATGAGTGCGATTCTGTACATACAGAGTTTAGCCACGGATGAACGCGGATAAACACGGATTCGCACGGATAAAACCGGCAAAATCTGCGTTGTCTGCGAAACCTGTGTTCCCTTCTCCTCAAATTTGCTTTGTAAGCAGTAATAAATTCCCCACCTGCCCGTAGCCCACCCGCTGATAGACCCGTCCTGCTTCTTCGCTGGCTGCGGTGAGAACGGCCAGCGTCGCGCCGTCAGCAAAGGCAGATTGGGTGGCAAAGGCGGTGAGCGCGCCGCCGAATCCCCGCCGCCGATACGCCTGCAAAGTGGCAATGCCCACCAATTCCGTCACGCCGTCGTGAATGTCCGTGTACATCCCGGCAGAGACGCCCATCCCGTCCAGCCGAGCGGTGAAAGCCCGGCTTTTTTCCAAGCTGCGCCGAAAATCCAAAGCGTCGGTCGGTTCTGCCAGAGCTGCCGCCGGGTCAAAGCCACGGGCATTGATATTCCAGTTTTCCGCCACATCTTCCAGCGCTGAATCTGCCAAAATCGTCACAAATGCCAAACGCTCGTCGGTGGGCGCAACCACTTGACCGGGCAGGCAGGCCAGGGCCGGCAGATGTAACCGCACGCTGTAGCCGTGACTGGTCAGTACATCCACCAAATCCGGCACAAAACTGTCGAGCAATTGAAAGCAGACGATATGCCCTCGTTTGGCAAAGATGCGCTCAATGCGTTCCAGAATGGCCGGGGTCAAGGGTGCGGAAGACCGGTTGGGCAGGGCAATGCTCACATCGCTTTCCGCATCTCCCCCGTGCAAATAGAGGGTGAAACCGCCGACAATCAGCGATTCCCGCCCCGCCCGCGCCTTTACGTGCAAATAGCCCTGCACCCGTTCAGCCACATCCGCGTCAATCCATCCCATCCGTGAAAATCCGTGTTCTTTTCTTTCCTCTTACGCCGCCTCTTGCAACTTCGCCTTCACATATTCCACCAGCCCGCCCGCCTGCAAAATCTGCCCGACACTGGCGCTGAGAGGCGGAAAGGTGAATGTGCCGGACGGCGCAATAATCTGGCGGCTGGCGAGATCGACCGTCACTTCTTCGCCGGCTTGAATGGCCTGCGCGGCTTCCGGGCAGGTGATGACGAGCAGGCCAAAGTTGATGGCGTTGCGGTAGAAGATGCGGCCAAAGCTCTCCGCGATCACCGCGCCCACGCCGTTGTAGACCAGACAGGAAGCAGCCTGCTCCCGGCTCGACCCGCAGCCGAAATTGCGCCCGCCCACAATCACATCGCCGGGCTGCACATTCTTGACAAAAGTCGGGTCCAAATCTTCCAGCGCATGGCTGGCAATCTCGGTTTTTCCCTGGGCCGTGTATGTAAATTTGCCCGGAAAAAGCACATCCGTATTGATATTGTCGCCGTATTTCCAGGCGTGGCCGGTGGTGGGTACTGTTGCTTTCGTCATTGGTCCCCCTAAATATCTTGCGGTCCGGCAATCATCCCCGCAATCGCACTGGCCGCCACCACCGCGGGATTCGCCAGATAGACTTCCGCATCCCGTGTGCCCATACGCCCTTGGAAATTGCGGTTGGCGCTGGAAATCGTCACTTCCCCCGGTGCAGGGACGCCCATGTGATTGCCCATACACGGGCCACAGCCGGGCGTGCCGATATGCGCGCCCGCATCCACCAGCGCTGCGATATAGCCCAGGCGCAAGGATTCTTGCAGCACCTCGCGCGAGGCGGGGATGACCAGCAGGCGGGTTCCCGCAGCCACCTGCCTGCCCCGGATTACCGCCACCGCGGCGGCGATATCTTCCAGGCGGCCATTTGTGCAAGTGCCGATAAACGCCTGCTGCACCCGCGTCCCGGCCACTTGCGATAGCGTCGCCAGTTTGTCCACTGAATGGGGACAGGCCACATACGGCTCCAAATCCGCGGCGGCGTAGCGGTGTTCGGCAATGTACGCTGCGTCGGCGTCGGGATAGAGGGCGTTGGCGGCGAGTTGCGAAATGCGAGTTGCGATTTCCTCAGTCGTCGGTCGTCCGTCGTCGTCGGTTCGCGGTCTGCCGTCCGCCGTCTGCCGTCGCGCCAGCCTCTCCGCCAGATACTCAAAAACCTTCGCATCCGGCGCAATATACGCCGTCTTCACGCCAAACTCCGCCATCATATTGGGCAGGACCATCCGGCTTTCCAGACTCAGCGCTTCGATGCCACTGCCGCTGAATTCGGCGGATGTGTACAGCCCGCCGTCCGCGCCCAGATCGCCGATAATGCGCAGGGCGAAGTCTTTGGATGTGACGCCAGGGGGCAGGTTGCCATCCAGCACAATGCGTATGGATTCGGGAACCCGCAGCCAGAGTTCGCCCGTTGCCCAGAGGGTGGCAACTTCTGTGCGCCCGATGCCTGCGCCGAATGCGCCCATCCAGCCAAAGTGGGGCGTGTGGCTATCCGCGCCCAGAATCAACTGGCCGGGCAGGACAATCGCCTCTTCGCTGAGCACCTGATGGCAGATGCCCCTGCCCACGTCCCAGAAATTACGGATGCTCTGCTCCTTCACAAAAGCCCGAATCTCGGCGTGGTTTTGCGCGTGCTTCGTTGTCGGCGCGGGCACCGCGTGATCGAGGGTAATCGCCAGCTTCTCTGGGATCGTCACCCGTTCCTGGCCGAATTCCAGCCACGTTTGTCGAATATCCGCGGTGTTGTCGTGGCTCAACACCACATCGGGTCGGGCGTCCACCACCTGGCCAACTTCGACAGAGTCCAAATCCGCGGCGCGGGCGAGGGCTTTTTGGGCGAAGGTTTGGGGGGGTGTTGCGTATTGCGTATTGCGTGTTGCGTAAGTAGTCATGTCGGTTCTGCTTCTGAAAATAAAAGGAAAGTGGTGAAAAGGTTGGCTCTGTTTCTCCCGCACGCCTATCGTCCGATACGCCTCAATCGCCACTGCTTACACTGCTTACACTGCTTACACTGCTTACTCCGTACGACAAAAAGATCGACGGTATATGCGTTAGGCGATTCCAAGAAAATAAGTATCCACAAGTCCCCGGCACTTCACGAACTTCGCTGCCTGAATTACAGAATACAGACTCGCTTGGACAGAAAGTGCCGGGGACTTTTGCCGTATACTTTATTATTTGAATTAGCCTTAGTTGCGCTTTTCCTTTGCGCCTCTGCGCCTCTGCGGGAGACTTTTTGTGGCTTCGCCACCCTATGCAATACGCATTTTCTTCAAATCCATCCATTCAACACCAGCCAGCCCACCGCGGCCACCACCACCCGGTCGCGGATTTCTAGCGGGTCGTCCACGGTTGGGGATCATTCGCTGGGTTTGTCATCGGCGGCCAGCCACTCCACAAAGTCTCGGTGTTCGTCGCTCTGCAAGCCAGCCTGCAAATCGGCCATCACTGCGGCCAAATTGCCCGCCAGCAGCGCCTTCACATTCAGCCACAAACCGGGAAAGGCCGTGCTGGTGATGACGCCTTTTTCGTTGGGCATTACTGGCTGAAAGTCATCCCTTTCCAGGCAAAACCAGTCGAATCGTTGTTCAACGACGCGCCAGATTCCACATTCTTGCACGCCATTTTCCCGGTAGACATCCATTTTGTCTTGCAGATTGTATGCCTCGCGGTTGTCTACCACTTCTACAATCAGTTCCGGCGCGCCGACGAGAAAATCGTCCTTATCGACAAATGCGTGACCCTTGTCCGGCTGGTCGATCCAAATGATTAGGTCCGGTTGCGGTTCGTTTTCGTCGCCCATACGCAAGCTGGCATTGTCGGCAGGGCTAACTCCGGGCGTGTAGAGCGTATAATATCCGCAAATGCCCGTAATGTCAGCCTGTGCTTCGGCGTGCAACATCGGAACAGAATATCCTACGTAGACAATGCCTTTGATCAGTTCGGCCTTTTTCAAATTTGGCATCGCTTCATAACGGCGCTCAAATTCGTTTCGGCTGAGTCTGTCACCGTTGCGTAAAACTGGTAACGTTGCCGTATCCGCTTTTATCCGCTCGATCAGGCCAATCCGCGTTCTATTCTTAAAATCAGCGTTTTCCGCGTCCATTTGCGTCCAAATTCTTCCTGTATCAGTTTCCCACATCAGCCCGCCAGAATCAACTCGCCGATTCCTTCTGCCTGCAAAGCCTCGCTGTGATATTCCCGCAGCAGCACGTCCACATCGTCCAGGCTCAGTTTGCGCAGGTCGGCCTCAGCTTTGATGCGCGCCGTGACTTCCTTCACCTGGGGGTCGCTCAGGTTGAGCTGCAACTGTTCCGCCCGCTGCTTAACCGCATTCCAGCCGGTCAGCCGGTGGGCGATGTGCAGGTAGCGGGTCAGGCCGAAATCTGCGGGGTCGAGGATTTCGTAGGTGCTGGGATTGTTGAGAATGGCTTTGGCGTGGATGCCCGCTTTGTGGGTGAAAGCGGTGTAGCCGGTGATGTAATTGTTGAAAGGCACGTCCACGCCCACCAGCCCGGCCACGTAATTTTCCACTTCGCGCAGGAGGGGCAGGTTGTATTTGCTGCGAATCTGCTCCGGGTTGTTCGTGTACATCCGGGCGATCACCCCGCCCAGCGGCGGGATGCCGTTGCGCTCGCCGATGCCCAGCACAGATGTGTCGATGTGGGTGGCCCCGGCTTCCAGCGCGCAATAGGCGTTGGCGATGGCGCAGCCCGTGTCGTTGTGGCCGTGGAATTCGATGTCACAGGAGACGACGCCCCGCAATGTACGCACCAGATCGTATACTTGGCGGGGATTCGCCACCCCGACGGTGTCCGCAATGCCCACACGCGTTACGCCAATTTTGTCCACGGCCCGGTAGATTGTCAGCAAATCCACCAGATCGCTGCGGAAGGAGTCCTCGCTGCTGAAGCGCACCTCCAACCCCTGGCTTTTGATGAATTCGATGACTTCGATGGCGTGTTCAATAATATAGGGGATGTCTTTGCCGTGGGAAAATTCGCGCAGAAAGCTGCTCGTGCCAAAGAGAACGTCGATGCCGTCCACGCCCGTATCCACGGCAATGCGGGCGTCGTCCATATGGCAGCGGGTGTGGGTGAGGATCTTGGCCTTTAGCCCCAATCTGGCGATGCGGGCGCAATCGTCCCGGCTCTGGGGGCTGGCCGCGGGGGAGGTGAGTTCCAAGTATTCAACGCCAAATGCGTCGAGCAGGTGGGCAATCTCCACCTTCTGGTCGCTGGTGAAGAAGGCGTTGGCGAACTGCTCTCCTTCGCGCAGGGTGGATTCGATAATGGCGAAATTTTCGAGCGACATAGACGGGTTCCTCAAGGAAATAGGAGATTGAGAGATTAGAAAATTGTTGCTGGGCACACACCCCAATCTCTCAATCTCTTGCTTTTTCAGGATGGCCGTCTTTGGCGTTTGGCCCCGGCATCGTTGCGGGGGATGGGCGCAAAAAAACCGGCGCATCCTGTCTGGATGGCCGGTTGCGTTGCATTGTCAGCAAGCAAACACAAAATCCCAGACAGGCTAGTCGGGTTTCTGTTTCTTGCTTTTGTTCTTGGCGACGAACGGTTGAGCTTGCATTGAATCGTCCAAAAGGTGTGGAAAACTGCGATAAGGGTACACCAGAGCGGGGAGAATGTCAAATTTTTCTCGCAGGAAAAGGGCCGGATGCTGATTCACCGAGAAAATCCGTGTAAATCCTTCTGCTCCGTGTCAATTCAATCCGTCTCCTTTTGTTCTTCATCCTCTGCAAGAGATGCCAGCGCACGTGCGACAAACCCCCGCAGCCCGTCTGCCATCTCGCCGTGAACCAATTCCTCCTGGCCGAGCAGAATGTGCAAATAACTCACGGCCTGATGGAGCGCGGCGAGGGGTTTTGCCAGCCGCCACGCTTCGCGCAGCCGATCCACCGGCTCCCATTCCGTCCATTGTGAGAGATAGGCGTCGCGCAACCGCGCCTTTGTCTCTGCCTCTTCCTGAAAGAAATAGGGTGCAATCATATCCAAAAAGGGATGGCCTATACAGGAATCAGACCAGTCGTAGAAAAGGAATCCATCCCCATTGCGGGCGAGATTGCTCATATGCAGATCGCCGTGAACCAGTGTGTCGGGCAGATGAAACGCTGCCAATTGGACACAGCGCGCTTGCAGCTTTGGGACGAGCAAACGCAACTGGGAAAGATCATCCGCTTTGGCGTGGCGCGCGGTGAGCGGATGCTTGGCCAGAAAATCTATCTGTTCGACCAGCACAGATAGGCGGCGGTCAAAACAACCCACTGCCAGCAGTTCTTCAGTTGTTTTTGCCGTTGCCGTTGCCGCTTGTAACGCGCCAAATTGGCGCAGCGCGTCCCCAATCGCTTCTGCATCAGCGTTCCATCCCAACTCTGGGCCAAAATCGTCCAGCAGCATCCAACCTTTTTCTTCTTCAATTGCCAGAGGAGGGGGAATTTGGCCGGGGAAACGATCAGCCAAATGGTTCATTAGCGCAGCTTCGTTGATGAATAGGGGCAGTTTGGCTGTTGCCTTGCAGTAGACAAGCCCGTCTTCCGTGGGAACGCGCAGAATTGACGAAATGCCCAGATTTCTGAACTGTTGCACCGGTCCGGTTGGCGGACGGCCCAGCGCGGTCAAAGTTGTGCGCATCCATCCGGCGGTTTCGCTAAACCAGCCCGGCTGTGCCCAGGGCGCACGCAAAGGGGTATTCTGCCCGGCGGCTTCTTCGTCCAGATAGGCGAGGAGTAGCGCCCGCAACCCCTCATCCGCGAGGGGAATCTCGGCCAGATTTGCTCGATCCAGCCACTGTCCACCCAGTGGCGGCACGTTCAGGGTTTCGTGCAATTCCAGAGCGAGGACGATCCGATTCGTCCGTGCTTCCTCGCTCAACTCCATGCGCAAATAGCGTAGAACCGTGCAGTCAGCTTGCAGGCCCAACTGCTCGCGCAGGAGAGAAAGGATGCGATGGCTTTCCCCCACCCATACCATTTGTTCGATCTCCAACACAGGCAACGCCCATCCCGCGCCATTGGGAATTAATAGCACGCGCCGCCGCGCCGCAGCGGGTAGGACGATGTGGAAATTACTGATCCATTGGGGTTGTGCAGGAGAAGTTGTGCGGTCTGTCATTACGCAAGTGTAGCCGAAAGAGCGCCAGAACGCAAACTTACATTTGCGTACCCCAGGCTTTGATCTGACGCAATACCCCAATCTGGCTGAGTACCCACAGCCCGACCGCCGTGTATATCACCCCGGCCAGGTTGATCAGAACGACCGGTCCCAACTGGTCAATGTAGGCCGAAAGTAGCCCTGTAAAGATCAGCAGTCCGAGCGGGCGTTCCATCTGCAAAATGGCAAAAACCCGTCCCCGCAGGAGAGGTGGCGCCCATTGCTGGATGATGCTGTCGATCACAATCTGGCGTAGAAACCAGGGAATGGCGTGCAGTCCACCGGCCAGAATCGCCAGCCATAGATTGCCCGCATTGGCATAGACAAAGAAGCCCAGCCCGCTGCCAACGACCGCCACCCCATAGACGTTTGCCAGCGAAAAACGCCGGTCCAGCCGGGGTGCAGCCAGAGAAGCGATGATTGCGCCTGCACCGACCAGCGAGAGCATATAGCCATAGCCCGCCTCGCCGCCACCCAGCGTTTCCGAGATGAGAATCACCTCCATTGTGCCCAGCATTGCGCCCGCAATGGCTGCACAAAAGGCGGCTGTGAGAACGATGCGCAGGCCGGGATGACCCACGGCAAAAGCAAAGCCCTCCCGCAGTTCGCGTAGAAATTGTACGATCGAGCGGCTATTGGTCGTCGTGCGCGCCAGTTCGCCCCGGATACCGGCCAGCAACCCATTGGCGATCAGATACGTAACCGCATTGAAGGCAAAGGCCGCACCCGCGCCAGCAAACCCCACCAGCAGCCCGGCCAGCGTTGCGCTGATCAGCAGAATCACCTGCTGTCCCGCGCCGATGGTGGCGTTGGCCTGCACCACTTGCCAGTTCTCCACCAGATCGGGGACGAGGGCGCGTTGGGCAGGCTGGGAAAAGGTGGCGACGGCTTTTGCCAGCAGCGCCAGTAGATAAATCTGCCAAAGCGCTTGGGTGAAAGGGAGCAGGCCGTAGATAAGCGCCAGGGCAAAGTTGCCTGCAAGCATCACCCGGCGGCGGCTCAGACGGTCGATCCAGACCCCGGCCAGGGGCGCGACAAAGAGTGAGGGAAGCGACTGCACCGCCAGCATCCCGGCCAGCGCGCCGCCGGAGCCGGTCAGCTTCAGCACGTAGAGATTCATCGCGATGGAACCGAAGCGGTCGCCTGTGGAGATGACGAGCAGGGCCAGCCAAAAGCGGCGAAACGATGGGTTTTCGGCGAGGAGTGCGGGTAG
>Ga0209702_10006362_pt1 | contig 15208 bp, 10 predicted proteins | sample FRY01_FD_187210 | JGI IMG/M metagenome (GOLD analysis project Ga0209702, IMG submission 187210) | Freshwater microbial communities from Lake Fryxell liftoff mats and glacier meltwater in Antarctica - FRY-01 (SPAdes) (version 2) | ecosystem: Environmental > Aquatic > Freshwater > Ice > Glacier... | reverse complement strand
CGAACAATCAAAGGAATACGAATGGAAGGTTCGTGCATGGTGCGTTTATCAACCATACCGTGTTCGCCATTAAGCAAGCCGTTATCCCCCATGAAAACAATAATGGTGTTATCCAGCTCGCCTCTTTTTTCAAGTTGATTAACCAACAATCCCACGCTGTCATCAACAGAAAGAATAGTGCCCCAGTAGCTACGGATCATTGCTGCAAAATCTTTAACAGCTTCTGGGGTAGAATCTGGGAACTTCTTACGATAATCGAAAAGGGGGCCGTAAATCCCATGCCAAGTATTCAACCTTTGCTTAATCCATTCAGGTTTATCCGACAACTTGAAAGCAGTATCAGGATAGGGGACTTCAACCTTATCGAAGGTATGCTCATATTTCTGCTCAGGGAAATAAAAGCTGTGAGGCGCTTTATGCCCGATCATGCAAAGCCAAGGTTTGTTTTTATCAGTCTTTCCAATCCATTCTGAAGCCATGCTGGTGACCACATTGGTGTAATAACCCGGAACAACTTGCCGTTTGCCCGCGATATTAAATTCGGTACCAAAGTATTTCCCTTGGCCTTTGTGGGTGATGAAGGTATCGAAGCCTGGGCGCGGGTTATCGTTTTCCTCACCCATGTGCCATTTGCCAAAGTATGCAGTCTGATACCCCGTATCGTGAAGAACGCTAGGAAAACTTTTAAGATTCTCGGGGTACTCGGTAAAGTTATTTACAACAGTATGAGCATGGGCATATTTGCCTGAAAGAATAGAAGCCCTACTAGGCGAGCAAAGCGAAGTGGTGCAGAAAGTATTTTTAAAATTCACCCCACTAGATGCCAGCTTATCAATGGATGGGGTTTTGATATGAGGGTGACCTGTGCAACCAAGGCTATCCCAGCGAAGATCATCGCATAGGATGAAAAGCACATTAGGTTTCTGCGCCTGCAGATTTAGAGAGGCGCCCAGCCACAATAAAACGCAAAGCAGAAGTGTTTTTCGCATAAAAGTTCTTTCCTAAAGAGGCAACTTAATCGCTTTGCCTGTTTTGCTGGATTGATAGATAGCGGTGAAAAGTTCAACCGTGGCTCTGCCATCTTCTGCAGAAACCATTGGCTGTTTGTGATCTCGAACAGCTTGCACAAATTCTCTAATTTGCAAAGCATGATAATGAACCGTTGCATCAATTTTAGTGAATGTGATGCGATCTTCCTGCTGAAACCCTTCGAGCAATTTTTCTTCCCCAGGAATAGTCCAGATATCATTAAGCGGAGGTTCAGAAATACTAGTCAGGCCTGCAATGAAGGTTGCACCCCGATCGGTTTCAACCCCAACCGATGCACCGTTTGAACCATGAACATGCACCTTGGTATGAATTCCAGGCTTCTGGGAAACACTTGCAAGAATACTACCCAGCCCCCCATTAACAAAGCGAAGTGAGGCCACCGCAGTATCTTCAACTTCTACACCAGGATGATTAAGGTTTTGAAAATAACCTTGCACTTCAGCAATGGGCCCCATAAGCCAGCGAAGAATATCTAATTGGTGTGGCGATTGATTAACAAGAACCCCACCCCCCTCGGTGCTCCATTTACCACGCCATGGATCAGAACTGTAATATTCTAAGCTGCGCCAAGAATACATGAGGAAGAAACCAAGAATGGGTTTGCCAATTTTGCCCGCATCGATTGCATGTTTCATACGAAGCACAGGTTCGAAAAACCTGCGCTGGCTGATAACCCCCAGGGTTGCACCAGAAGACTTAGCAGCAGCGATCATGGCATCGCAATCTTCAATTGAAGCCGCCATAGGCTTTTCTACAAGCACATGAACCCCGGCATTTAAAGCAGTAACAGAGGGTTGCCTATGCAAAGGATGCGGAGTTGCAATCAGCAAAACTTCGGGTCGGGCTTTAAGAATCATCTCTTCAATAGTTGTAAATGCCTGAGCTTTATGCTCTGCTGCAAACTTGGATGCGCGCGTAGCATCAGCATCGCAAACAGAAACAAGCTCTGCTTCAGGAATCTGTTCAACTGCCTTGCAATGCAGCCCACCAACTTTGCCACACCCCACCAAGGCCACTCGGGTTTTTTGCATTACTTTACTCCTGTTTAGGGAAAGTATTTCTTTCCCATGATGCGAAGAAATGAAAGTGAATCTGCCATTTCTCCCATCCCGTTCATTCCATCTTCAATACTTACCCAACCAGTATAATTGTTTTCAGATAAGATGCGAAAAATTGTATCGAAATCGTTTAACCCTTTCCCAGTAACGCCATGCTTTAACTTAGTGGAATAGCCCAAAGTTCCATCCGATTGCAAAAGCTCTTCAAGGGTTGCACCCTTTTCGAGATAGCGATCGGAGGCATGCATACTAACTACACGAGGTGCAACTTGGCGTAAAAGTTCGAGAGGATCATCGCCTGCAACGATGGCATTAGAAGGATCAAATTGTACACCGAAGTTCTGTCTATCTTCGATCGAATTAACGAGGTCAAGAAAGACATCCATTTTCTGGGCAAATTCGGGATACTTCCAAAAACTATCTTTGTAATGGTTTTCGAGCCCTAAGATAACACCATTTTCGCGCGCTACCGGGATCAGTGTTTTAATGCAATCCGAAGCCCACTCCAAACCTTGAGCGCGAGAAACTTCCGGAAAGCGCTGCCCGCTTAGAACTCTACAAACTGTATCCCTACCGCCTAATCTGCGCGTGACTTCAATTTTCTTTATGTGCGTTTCAACCATTTGCTTCCGAACTTCTGCATCTGGATGGGTGAAGTCGGGTGAGCAGCAAAGCATGGGCATTGCAAACCCCGCATCATTAATGGCATTGGCAACCTTATCAATGTAATCGTTTTCGAAGCTGGTGAAAAAACCATCATACATTTCTAGGCCATCAGCATCAAGGCCACGGGCTCTTTCAATCCATTGAAAAACCGTCATTGTGCGAGTGCCCGCAATAGTATCGAGATAGCATTTAGGAAAGGCGGATATTTTTAATGGCAAAACTAGTATTCCTTATTTAAAAGACAAGATAACATCAAACGAACATCAAGGGGCCCCTAGAATTTTTTTCGCTTTTGGGTCTTCCGGAGGTTTATCCAGAATAAGATACCCAAACAGATCAGCCATTTCTTTGGAGGTGATTTGCTTTTCTAAACCTTCAGGCATAAGGCTGTTTTTACTACGGGTGACTTCCTCAACTTCAGATCGAGGAATTACCTCTACTTTACCACCTTGCACCTTAAGGGAAATTTTAGTGGTGCTATCTTCCACCATAAGGCCGGTAAGCAACCGACCCTTGGTTGTAACCACCGAGGTAGCTTGGTAATCAGCACCAATCACTAGGCTTGGATCAAGCACATTGGAAAGAAGTTGTTCGAAGCTACTTCTGCCATTAAGGGTGATATCTGGGCCGACTTCCTGCCCTTCGCCATGCATTTTATGGCATTGGCCACAAACCTTATTGAAGACAAGCCTACCCGCCTTGGGGTCACCTGGGTTTGCAATGATATGGGCCCGCATGTTAGCAAGGATGCTTTCGCGAGCAGGATCGCGCCCTTCGCGCACTGTACCCCAAACTGCAAGAACTTTCTTTTTCAGTACAGGGTCTTTATCTGCTAACATTTTTCGTGCCTGATTGGTACCCATTGCGGTGGTCGGTATTTTTTTGACAGCCATCGCATCAAGAAGTTTATTCGACCAGGTATTTCGCTGGGAAAGTAATTCAATTGCACGGGGCTGAACATTCGGATCAAGGGAGGGATAAAGCGCAATCACAATATCTGCAATCGCAGGGTCTTGCAACTTTCCCAATGCAGAAATCATATTTCCCCTTAAACTAATAGAAGTATTTATATCTGTGAGGATAACTTTTGCAGTATTCAAGGCATTCGCAGAGTTAGTTGCAATCAAAGCATCAAATGCTACAAGACGAGAAGGTTCATCAGCTTTTGCATTTTCCAGCACTTTGGTAATATCAACAAGTGCCTCAGGATCATTCCAAGAAGCTTTAAGAATTTTGGTTTCAATCCAAGATGAAATTTTTGCAAGAACCGGGGCAAGGCCAGAGCGCAGAACTTCAAGATCTTTGCCTTTAAGTTCACCTGATTGCAATTTTGCAGATAACATCAAAATCACTTGTTTCGCAGAATCCTGATGATCATCTTTGATCAAAAGTGAAAGAAGTGCGATATTGATTTCAGAATTCACCTTACCTGCAAGCATTCTTTCCGCAAGTTTTACAAGGAGTGCAGCTTCCGCTTGCGAACTTGGGTTGGCCTCTGCGGCCTTCAGAAAAGTTTCTGCAACATTTGTGCTATCAAGCAAAGGCTGCAGATTTTGCCAGACAATAGAAGCGATCACCATATCTTTGTCAGCATTGGCAAGTACATCAGATAAAACTTTGGGCACATCAAGGGCGCTGATTTTTTTGGCAGCAATTGCAAGCTGTAAAAGTACATCTTTTGATGTATCACTTACCATGCCTTTTAGCTTGGTGCGAATTTCTTGGCTAACCTGATGAGAATTTCCTGCAGAACGAATCCCCCAAGAACGAAAAAGAGGATCCTCATGGGAAAGAAGTTGCAAATGAAATACTTCAGGAAGGGCCCCACTGCTTACAAGCACCCAAAGGGCATGCATGCGGGCTTTATGGTTGGCCTTATCATCGAGAACAATCGCTTCAATTTTTGGCCTGATCCCAGGACTTTTTGCATTGGCTAGCCTTTCGATCAGAAGCCTTTGCGCATTCTCTCGAAAATAAATATTGGGATTCCCCAAATGCTTTAACAGTACTTCATCCGAATCTGATGCAAGATCAAACTTGGGGGCCCTTGGGGTTTCTTTATAGCGAAGCCGGTAGATGCGACCCCTTTCACGATCAATACCTTTAGGGTCTCTGCGTGCATCTTGATAACAATGATAACGATCATACCAATCAAGAATATAAAGGCAGCCATCCGGCCCAGTTTTCTGGGCCACAGGCATAAACCAAGAATCGTTGGCGGTTAGCAAATCATTGCGTGGGGTTGCAAAATAGGACGATCCCTTGCGTTCAAGTTTATCTGCATTAATACAACCCCCATGGATGTTCCCCATGTATAGCACTTCCCGGTATTCTTCCGGATAAGCTTCAGAATCAAAATAAGTAAGTCCACAATAAGCCGCCATCTGATGTTTATGCCTGACGATAGAATTCAACTTCCAAGTGAAGGGCGGATAAACACCTGCTTGCCTATGATAGTAACCACTTTCCGCAAGGTGCCAAAGGTGATCAATCACACAGGCGCTTACAAAAGCAGAACCTTCCTTATCGAATGCAACGCCCCACGGATTGCTAACACCTTCCGCAAACAGTTCAAACTCCCGTGTTTTGGGATGAATGCGAAAAAGTGCACAAGTGAAGTTATGCTCTTTGCCTTGGTGTTTGATTTTACTGCGATTGAAAACCCCATTGAAACCGTAAAGCCAGCCATCTGGCCCCCAAGTAAGAGAATTGGGAAGTTCATGCGTATCATCTCTGCCAAAGCCTGTAACAATAACTTCGCGCTTATCGGCCTTTCCATCGTTGTCGGTATCTTGAAGTAAAAGAAGATCAGGGGCGTTGGCGACCCAAACCCCACCATGGCCCACTGCAATTCCTGAAGGAATATTAAGGCCATCAGCAAAGATGGTTACCTTGTCGATTTTGCCATCATTATCGGTATCTTCGAGAATTTTAATGCGATCTTTACCTACGCCTGGTTCTAACCGAGGGTATTCAAGCGATTCAACAACCCAGATACGGCCTCTTTCATCAAAAGTAAAACTAACTGGGTTTACAAGATCGGGTTCGCATGCAACGACTTCCACCGTAAAACCTTCAGGCACTTTCATGTGCTTAATAGCTTCTTCCGGGGTGTAGGCAGGATTAGGCATGGTTTTTTGGGCATGGGGAATAACTTCTTTGTTAGCTTTTGGGGCTTGCTGCGCCAAAACAAAACCTACGGTAATTCCAAGCATGCCTAAAAGGAACCCAACACCTGTTCGTTGCATAATTAAATACTCTTTCTTAATACAGAGCTATCCCTTTAACAAAAGCGCTATCCACCCAGATTTAAAGGTATCAGATCTTCTGCCCCTTTTCTCTGAGAATTATTATGTTGAAGAAAAAACCCCGCTGAAAGCAGAGCTTAAAGTGGGGCAGAATGAATTCAACTTCGATCTGAAATCCAAGTAACTATTCCTTCTTCTTTTTCTTCGTTGCAGTTTCGCTTCCTTGAATTTTCTTGAGCGCTTCGTTAACAGCCTTGGCATAATTCTTATCACGCTTGGTATTCTTGTCTTCTATTATTTCTTGCAATTTTGGTATCGCTTCCTTTGCGCCTGTACCAATACGACCTAAGGCATTAGCTGCATCTATGCGAGCATTGGCATTTTTCAATGCACCTATCAGGGCAGGTACTGCAGGCTTTGCATCTGCACCAATTTCACCCAAAGACTGCGCAGCCTTGCCTATGAGATCTCCTAAAGGGTCTACTTTAAGGCCCCCTTTTTTCTCGTCCTTGCCCTTCGTTTTGGAATCCACAACCTTTGAAGGAGCAATAAAATTCACCAAAGGATCAACACCCTTTGCGCCCATGCTTCCCAAGCTTCCAATTGCTGCTTCCATCAATTTTGGATTACCATCCTTGATCATCATTGCAAGAATTGGCACCGCAGTTTTCGGGTCTGCCTTGGCAGCACCAAGTGCCTGAATTAAAAAGCGTTTCACAAAAACATCTTGCTCTTTTTTCAAAGCAGCAATCATATCAGGAGTAACCACTTTGGCTTCTTCCTTAAGTTCCAAAAGCTTTTGTGCGGCTTTTCGTCGTTCCTCATTGTCGGGGTTTTTAAGTTGCTTCACAAGATCCAAGGCGTCTTCTGCAAGAATAGCCCCAGTGAACAATAAGAAAAACGCAAAGGAAAATACACGCATGATCTTTCTCCTGTTATTGATTGACCTATTGATTAGACATTAAAACAGCAGTCATAGTTCCGATAAAACCTCTAATTTAACATTTTTAGTTATATCTCTCCACTACAATGAGTAGCCCCAAGCAACTCTCCTACCCCATCTTACAATTAAAACTGCATTTTCCCTTAGCTTCCTTCAAAAGTAACGCTAATCGTCCAAAAACCCGATGAATTAAAGAGAGTTGTTATACATTGGGAGATTTGATCTATTTTTGACGGCGTCAAAATTACCCTGATAAAAAAAATCTGTACCCTTTTGGTTGGAGGGGTTCTTGTATTTATCTGTTTGGATAATGCCCCCGCACAAGAAATGCCTGCACCAATACAAGGCGTTGTTCCAAAACTTTCAATTATTGATAAAACGGATGAACTAGAACCCGCCTTTGCAATCAATCTGCCTGTTGCAATGCAACTCGCAAACGCCAGGCCCTTAGATATTGCAATCGCTGGGGAACGAATCACCGCTGCACAAGCCGACCTATTGCGCGCCAAGGCATTATGGCTACCAACCTTAAATATAGGTACGGATTACCTCCGAAGCGATGGGCAGATCCAAGACATTAAAGGCAAAGTGTTTGGAACAAGCAAAGGGGCTTTCATGGCGGGCATTGGCCCCACCGCGGTTTTCGCACTTTCGGATGCCATCTACAAACCCCTAGCAGCAAAACAAATTGTAAAATCGCGCGAGGCAGATAAACAAGCTGCTATCAATGACACCCTGCTAACCGTTGCTGAATCCTATTTTAAAGTACAGGAAGCTAGGGGCGATGTTGCAAGCGCACTCGACACCGTGAAAAGATCTGAAGAGCTTGCAGAAAAAACCCGACTCCTCAGCGCTGGATTATCACCTCCCGCTGAAGCCAGCAGGGTACGGGCAGAACTAGCACGCAGAAGACAGGATCTTGAATACGCTTATGAAGCTTGGCAGGTTCAAAGTGCAGAACTCCTCCGAGTTTTACATCTGCAATCTGGTTTACGCGTAACACCACAAGAGCCGCCACATCTTAAAATTGATCTGATCGACCCCACAAGAACCATCGATGAGCTTGTTCCCATCGGCTTAACATTGCGACCAGAACTTGCATCGCAACAAGCCTTGGTTCAAGCTAGCCTCGCCCGCTTGCAGCAGGAAAAAATGCGCCCGCTCATTCCTAGTATTTTGCTTCGTGGCGCAGCTACTCACCCAGGAGGAACCCTTTCATCTGGGCTTTTTGGCGGGGGAACCAATGGCAGTATGGCCGACTTCGGCATGCGCAATTCCATGGATCTTCAAGTCCTCTGGGAACTAGAAAGTTTTGGCATAGGAAATATAGCCCTTAAGCGTGAAAGACAAGCTCAGAATAACGCTGCGACCCTAGAGCTTTACCAGGTTCAGGATAGGATTGCTGCAGAAGTTGTTTCTGCCCATGCCCAAACCTTTCGCACCACCCGAAGAATCAAGGATGCAGAAGAAGGCTTGCAGTATGCCCTTGATACTGCAGATAAAAACGCACAGGGCCTTAGCCAAACACGAAGAATCGGGGATACCATCACTCTGGTTTTTCGCCCCCAAGAAGTCCTTGTCTCTATTCAAAGCTTGCAACAAGCCTACAGAGATTACTACAAGGCGATTACAGAACATAACAGGGCGCAGTTTAGACTTTATCGAGCCTTAGGCCATCCAGGCCAGCAAGTGGGCGAACATTCTGTTGTTTTAAAACCCAAACCCTCTGATAAAGAAGTCTCTATCGTAGAACCCATCTACCCTTCTGCTACAATTGAACGGGTGATCCCACTCCCACCTTAATGCCTTTTTTCAGAGCCATGCATGAACCCGATTAACTTTGCTCTAAGAAGACCCATTACCATTTGCGTCTTAGTGTTTGGTGTCATCCTTGCAGGGTTGCTTTCCCTTTCTCGCATCAAGATTGATATCTTTCCTTCTTTGAACTTACCCGTTCTTTATGTTTGCCAACCCTATGGGGGCATGGATCCCGCACAAATGGAAGGCCTGCTTGCTAACTATTACGAATACCATTTTCTTTATGTGGGCGGCATTCATCATGTAGAATCTAAAAATGTGCAGGGTGTTTCCCTGATGAAGTTGTACTTCCATCCGGGCACAGACATGGCACAGGCCCTTGCTGAAACTGTAGGGCAGGTTAACCGATCAAGGGCGTTCATGCCCCCAGGCACCGTTTCGCCTTTTATCATCCGCTTTGATACAGGCAGTGTTCCCGTAGGATATCTGGTTCTTTCCAGCGAAACAAAAACTATCGGGCAGATACAAGACCAGGCACTCTTCAAAGTTCGCCCCATGTTTGCCAACATCCCGGGAGTTTCATCCCCACCACCTTTCGGCGGAAACCAACGCACCATCGTCATCAGCGTTCTACCCGAACGACTTCGCGCCTACAACCTTTCACCCGAAGCCGTGGTTGATGCTTTATCGCATGGCAATGCCATCAGTCCCTCTGGTGCTATTCGAGTGCAAGAAAAAATGCCCATAGTGCCTGTCAATTCCATGGTACTGCAACCTGCTGAATTAGGTTCCATTCCCATCGATATGAACAGAAAAATATTCATCCGAGATGTCGCGGGATCAATTGCAGATGCCAGCGATATTGCAACTGGATATGCCTTGGTGAATGGCAAAAGAGCTGTTTACATCCTTGCAACAAAGCGGGCGGATGCCAGCACCCTTTCTGTAGTACAGGCGATTCGCAAGAACATTCCAAAGATGCAGGCAGCTCTTCCCGAAGATATCAAAGTGCGCTTTGAATTTGATCAATCACCCCTAGTTGTTTCAGCTTTGGAAGGCGTTGCTTTCGAAGCCCTACTAGGTGCTATTCTCACGGGCCTTATGGTTCTGCTTTTCCTCAGAGATTGGCGCAGCGTAATCGTTGTGGTTTTAAATATCCCCATCGCTCTCATCGCTGCCGTGCTTTCCCTTTTTGCTTGTGGCTATTCATTAAACTTGATGACCCTTGGCGGGCTTGCCCTTGCGGTTGGGATTCTTGTCGATGAAGCCACCGTGGAAGTGGAAAACATCCATACCCAGATTCCCCGCTTCGGCACCATTGCAGAAGCGGTCGTGCGGGGCAACGCAGATACTGCAGTACCTAGATTCCTTGCAATGCTTTGCGTTCTTAGTGTATTTCTTAGCGCTGCTTTTCTCAAAGGCCCTGCATTTGCTCTGTTTCTACCCATGGCACTTGCTGTTGGCTTTGCCATGATCGCTTCTTATATTCTTTCTAGCACCTTGGTTCCGGTTCTTTCAATATGGCTCATTCCCAAAACCCATTCTCCTACCACGGTAAAAACAACTTGGTATGGCTCGATCATTAACATGCTTACAGGTATGCGATGGGTTTCTCTGCCTGTGGGCCTTACACTTGCAATAAGTTTGCTCTGGGTTGCAGGGTCGCAAACAGGTACCGATCTTTTTCCTCCCGTCGATAACGGGCAAGTTCAATACCGACTCCGCGCACCCGCAGGAACTCGCATTGAAGAAACTGAAGCTATCGTTCAGGAATCACTGCGCTGGATAAAAAAAGAAATAGGTGACGAAAACCTTGCCCTCTCTCTTGGATATGTAGGCCTAGTTCCCCCCAGTTATCCCATTAACTGTGTTTATCAATGGATGGGCGGACCAGAAGAAGCACTTATGCGCATCGCAATCAAACCTAAGACCATCTCCGGTGAAAAATTAAAAGCGTTGATCCGCAATGGACTGATTTCATACCTCGAAAAATGGACTGATGAACGCTGGAAAAAGTTGCATCATGCAATTGATAAAGATCGCATGGCAAAAACAAAAATTGAACTTTCTTTTGAATCTGCAGATGTGGTGAACGAGGTTATGAGCTTCGGGGCTTCCGCACCTGTTGAAGTTGTAGTAAGTGGCCCGAAGATGGCGGATAACCGTGCCTTCGCGCAAACCATTCGAAAATCAATGGAGAAAATTACCGTCCTAAAGGATATCCGATATGGGCAGACCCTCGATTACCCTACCGTAGATGTTAAAATTGATCGCGAACGGGCCGCACTTAGTGGCGTTCATGCAGATGATGTTTCAAAATCACTGGTAGCTGCTACTTCATCCTCGAGATTCACAACTCCCAATTACTGGCGCGATCCTGCCAACGGCATAGGGTATCAAGTCCAAGTTGAAATCCCCCAAGCCATCATGAACTCCACCACAGAAATCGAAACCATCCCCATCAAACAAAAAGGAACTGAGCAAAGGCTTCTTAGAGATGTGGCACAGATAAAAGATGGAACCATGCCTGGCGAAATTGATCGCTACAATATGCGCAGGCTGGTTAGCATCACCGCCAATGTGGTTGGTACAGATTTAGGCAGAGCTTCAAAATTACTCGATGCTGCACTCTTAGAAGCGGGCACTCCACCCACCGGAGTCCAAGTTGATGTGCGTGGCCAGATTTCTATCTTGAAGGAACTATTCTCCGGATTATCTCTGGGCCTTATCCTTTCCATGGTGGCAATCTTCCTCATACTACTCGCTTATTTTCAATCACTTAGGCTCGCATTAATACCCATGCTTAGTTTACCCTTTGTTCTCGCGGGTATTGCAATCACCTTGAAACTGACTAACACCACACTTAATTTACAATCGTTTATGGGAAGCATCATGGCAATAGGCGTTGCTACTGCAAATGCCATTCTTCTTGTCAGCTTCGCCCAAAAAGCAATGATTGAAGGGGCCAATTCTGGTTATGATGCTGCAACCCTTGCAGCTACACAACGCTTCCGAGCCATCCTGATGACAGGGCTGGCAATGATTGCTGGCATGACACCAATGGCATTGGGAAACACGAGCGGAGGCGAGCAAAGCGCAGCACTGGCCAGGGCGGTTTTAGGCGGCATCGCAGGCGGATTGTTTGCCACTCTTTTAATGCTGCCACCTGCCTTTGCCATCCTTTTCCCCAAACCCTGCAGCTTCAAGGTTTCCCTCGCCCCTAAAAACACTGAACTCCACAATGAGACCAACCATGTTTAAAAAACTAAACCTTTTCGTGTTGGCAATGGGGCTACTTTATCTTGTCGCAAACGGTTGTGCTGATAAACCAATTGTAATCAAGGATGAAAAAACAACCACTCTGAAGCAAGTGGAAGTGAAACTGGTCACACCAGTAAAACAGAAACTGGTGCATATTATTAGCCAGCCTGGAACTTTGCGTGCCAACGAAGAAGCGATGATTCATGCAAAGGTGGTGGGGTATGCATCGCAAGTAATGGTGGATATTGGCACCAAGGTCAAAGGGCCGGTTTATGAAAATGGGGGTAAACTCCTCATCCAAGGTTCAAAGCTTTTAATTATCGATGTTCCAGAAATTATCGAAGAAGTACTGCATAAGAAGGCGCTAATGGACTTCGCCAGGGTTGGGGTTGATCTTGAAAAAAAACAAGCTGAGGTAGCGGATGCTTTTCTTCTCTCGACCGAGGCAGGCCTTGTTGAAGCACGGGCAGGAGTTCAACGGGCGCAGGCCTCCTACGATCGCTGGCACTCCGAAAACAAGCGCATCTCCTCTCTTGTGCAATCTAAAGTGCTCGATGAGCAAACCCGCGATGAAGTTTTAAACCTCGTCAAAGCTGCAGAATCCACCAAGGATGAAATCATGGCTAAAGTCAAACATGCTGAAGCCATGGTTGCCAAATCGAAGGCAGAAGCAGCGAAGGCAAGAATTGCAATCCTCTCTGCTGAATCAAGATTAGATGTTACAAAAGCAGAATTACGAAAAGCGGAGGCACTTGCTGCTTACACTACCATTTACGCCCCCTTCGATGGAGTCGTAACCAAAAGATCCGTTGATCCGGGCAAACTCGTTCAAGATAACAGTTCTCCTAGCAACGAACCCCTTTTCATCATCAGCCAAATTGATCCTGTAAGAGTAATTGTAGAGGTTCCTGAAATAGAAAATGCCTATGTGAACCCTGGTGAAATGGCTATCGTCACCTTCCACGCACTCCCCGGGAAAGATTTTTCATGCAAGGTATCACGCATTTCATGGGCCCTAGATGCCTCCAGCAGAAATTTAAGAGCGGAAATTGATTTACCTAACCCTGAGGGTATTCTCCGCCCGGGTATGTATGCCTCTATTCGGATCAAAGCGGTGCTTGCAGAGGCGTTTGTATTGCCTTTAAGTGCCATCGTTCGAACTCCTGATGGAGCCTTTGGTTTTAAAATCTCAGAGGGTAAAGCACAAAAAATTGATCTTAAAATTGGCAGAGTAGAAGGAGAATGGGTTGAATTACTTGGCTTGCGGGAAGCAGGATCAACCTCAAATTGGAAACCCATCGATACTCAAGAAGAATTTATAGCTGGGAATGTTTCTGGAATATCTCCAGGCCAACCTGTAGCAATTATTCCTGCAATAGTAAAATAAACCTTTGTAGTTGAAAGAACTAGATACGAACCCCGTGGCTAATCTCTCGGGGGTTTGTTCGTATCATATATCCTTTAACCTTGCACCTGCGTAAACTAAGCTTAGAAAGATGACTTTAAAGAGTAGAAATTACTAGAGGTGCAGGATGGAATCTGAAGTAATAGACCTAGGTAATGGGGTTAAGTTAGAGATGGTATTAATTCCAGCGGGGAAGTTTGTGATGGGGTCGCCCGAAGAGGAAAAAGGCCATGTTGGTGATGAAGTTCCACACGAGGTAACAATTTCTAAGCCATTTTATATAGGAAAGTATGAAGTAACGCAGGAACAATGGGAATCGGTGATGGGAAATAACCCTAGTATTACAATGGGGGTAAAGCTACCAGTAAATAATGTATCGTGGAATGATTGTCAGGAGTTTATCAAGAAGCTAAATGCAAAGACTAAGGGCGGGTTTAGATTACCAACAGAAGGAGAGTGGGAATATGCTGCTAGGGCAGGAACAACCACGGCCTATTCCTTTGGTGATACTATTACGCCTAAGGATGCGAACTATGGTCCATCACAGATTGGTAAGCCCGTAGCAGTAGGAAGTTATAAGCCTAATGCGTTTGGTTTGTATGATATGCACGGGAATGTATGGGAGTGGTGTGAAGATTGGAAAGCAGATTACACAAAAGATTCTGCAACTGACCCAAAAGGCCCAGATTCTGGAGGTCGCCGTGTGTTGCGCGGTGGGTCTTTCATCTTTAGTGCTAGGGTTACCCGCTCGGCTAGTCGCGGCATCAGCACGCCTGATAACCGGCTCGGCAGTAACGGGTTCCATCTAGTGAGGACTCTGTAATTACTGCTTGGTTCTTTGCTGCTTTACACCTTGTGATTTTACCTTAGAAGAGTTTCCACGAAGTGGAGGAGAATTAAATACAGGATCGCCATATCAATCTGCACCTTCGCCAAATCTTCTGGTGTTACGCACGGGGGAGTTTCAGAAATAGGCCAAAGCCCTACCACCATTGGTAGGGGCCCTTAGTAACACACGGAGTGTCCGTTCGGTGAAAACCCTTCTTGCGGGGTATGTTAGCCTTGGAGTTTTCAATAACTCGAGGGAGAACAAGCAATGTCGATTAGAAAAAATCCCAGATCAGAACAACGTTGGCGAGATATTATCAAGGATTGTCAGGAGAGCGGACAATCAATCCGGTCTTATTGCCTACGGCGTGGAATCTCCGAAGGGGCATTTCATTACTGGCGTAAAAAATTACTCCGCCAATTAGAACCAAAACTAAACCAGCCCCCAACTCCAACCTTTGTTCCCGTGCGTTTGCTAAATCAAACAAGTTTTCAAATCAAGGTGCATTGCCCATCGGGACATAGGGTGTCCATTGCCGGAATGGACAACCAAACTTTATCAGCATTATTTTCATCTCTAAGCGGAGGTGCATCATGCTAAACCTCCCCATCTCAAATATATTGCTGTGCGTTGAACCAACAGATATGAGGAAGAGTTTTGACAGTTTGGCAATGCTGGTGCGTGGTTACCTAGGAGGCGATCCATTGTCAGGAAGTTGGTTTTTGTTTCATGGGAAAAAGAATGACCGCTTAAAGATTTTGTACTGGGATAGAGATGGCTATGCCTTGTGGTACAAACGGTTGGAAGCAGGAACATTCCAGTTTCCAAATGTCACCCGTGACGCCAAGAGTGTTGAGGTCTCTGCATCTGATCTTGCATTGATTTTGAATGGGATTGACCTTGGATCGGTGAGAAGACGCAAAAGATTTAAACTTACAGAACAGGTCTCTGAGTGATTAGAAAATATTTTAAAAATATCAGTAATTTTTC
>Ga0209702_10006351_pt1 | contig 15252 bp, 16 predicted proteins | sample FRY01_FD_187210 | JGI IMG/M metagenome (GOLD analysis project Ga0209702, IMG submission 187210) | Freshwater microbial communities from Lake Fryxell liftoff mats and glacier meltwater in Antarctica - FRY-01 (SPAdes) (version 2) | ecosystem: Environmental > Aquatic > Freshwater > Ice > Glacier... | reverse complement strand
TTAGAGACGGCTATCTGAGTGACAATGTATTTGAACTTGATAAAATTTTATCTCTACAGCTATAACACACTATAAATATCCCATTGCCAGTTTAGCCCGGATATGCAGTAAAACCCTTCCCTCGTGTATGAAAATAAACTGGTGGCAAATTGTTCTAAAACTTCAGATCCCGATTGCTTTAAAAAGGCAACGAAGCTTTGTAAGTCAAGTTTAAAATCATATTCTATTACCGCATCTTTAAGAGCTTTCTCTAAACTTGCCGTTGCAAATTCACCTTCTGCCCCGCACATAATAGCAAGTAACTCTTTAGCGCAGACTACCAATTGATTAAACTCAATCTCCAGCATATTCTCTTTGAGGCCGACAAAAGGATTAATGGTAAAACTAGATAATGCACCGAATTCTATAATCTCACCGCCGAGTAACTTGGCAAGAGGCGCATAGCTGCCGCCGATATCAAGGATAAACATTCGAGTACCCGCAGCTAACATCACGTCTGCCAGAGATTGCAGGAATACCGATTTACCTACTCCCGATGGCCCGACTACATTAATGTTAAAATTACCGGCTCCTATTCTATGATAAGGATTCCAGTTAAATAGCTGCCCGCGCCTACCTATTAAAGGCACACCCGACAACGGCACGCCGTACCATTCGCCGTGGATCGGCAGTTTTGCTACTACTTCGGACGATAACACCGGTTGCACCAACTTTTTAAGCTTCAACTCAGGCCAAAAGTTAGCCGAGTGCATCGGTAAAATCCCGAGTATTGCCTCTAAATGAAAATAATCTAAACTACTTAAATGGAAGTCTTGCCCGCTATATTGAGTGATAATCTCTGCGCAGGCAGCATCTATGTTTTCCTCTTTTGCGCTTGCAACTAAAATCCATGAATCGCTTAAAATATTATCCTCAATAGCCAGTCGCCTGATGATCTCTCTCCACTCCGAAGCCTCTGCGTGTAGAGCCTTATCATGGCGTGCATACGGACGCTCCGCCGCATCGATTATTCTTTTTCCTCTAGTCGTAAAACTCTTCTTGGTTTTGTGGTCATTGCTAATACAATAGCTAATTAAAAACCTTGCAGGCAGAGGCGACTTTTCAGAGTCGCCTAGTAAATTAATGTTTTGTAGTAATGACCAAAAACTCGGCATCCCCGTAATGCTAAATGCACGGTGGGCAATGCCAGTCTTAGTATTAACAAAGGCTTGTTTCTTACTTTGATAATAGTTACCGAGCGATAAACACCGATTATTAATTAAATCCAAGGTAGAGACTGATTTATAGTTAGCAAGCACGCCCGGCTCAAACTCAAATATCTCTCTGCAAATCCTGATTAAAGTTTCCGTATTACCTATCTTGGGCTGCAATCCCAAACTACCTAACTTAGTCATTAATGTGTTGCGAAAGTTTTGTAAGTCGGTAAGAGACGCTTCGTTACAATTTCTGTAAATAGTGCTATAGGAGACAAAGAGCTTAAACGTACGCGGCAGACGTTTGCCGCTATTATGAAAATTCCCAGCTTGACTGCGCAAATATTCAATTCTTGCGGCCGTCATTCTTTGTAGCACCTTATCGGGATTAGTACGACCCTCACCCCAAAACTTCAAGAAATCCTCAATATCTGAGCTTGCAAGCAAGAAAAACTGCAAGAAACCACCGCTAGGTAACTCTTTGGCAAAAAACTGATTTAGGTTTTTAACCACCGAATCGTTAACCCCGACTAACGGACAAATCTCTAACAAAAAACCCGCAGCAGATTCCGCGAGTAAAAAACTCTCGGATCTTGGGTCAAAATAACGGTAGCTTAAGTAATCCTTTAAGCTTTCCGCGCCGTTTAGGTTGTTTGCAAATAACGCTTTCTTCCGTAGCTCAAAAGTTTCTATGTCGGTTTTCTCAAAACCGATTATTTGTGCCGCTTTATTTGCAAAATCCTCATAAAGATTTTTCATTCACTTTAACCGCTTAAAAATGTAAATTATTATCATCATCTAAATTCATAACCGCCTCATCAAGGTAGCTATCAGCCTTATCTTGCCTCTTTAAGTTAAGCATCTCGGTAGCCTGGTTAGCTGAACAATTTTTACCGCGGCATTTTTTGCTCGCGTAGGCTTGCTCAATTTGCCCTGAATCAATTTGTTTATCAACTTCCGCAAGCATAGTGCAACCGAGACCTTTAGCGTCTCCGCATTTGAACTTGTTTGGGTATGTAGAACAAGACGTAATACTAAAAGTAGCTAGCAGCAGCATTATTGTTTTGTAGTGTTTTTTTGTTATGTTCATAATCTATTAACCGTTAATTTATAGATTTCAAAAGGTATTAAAAGTACAATTGATGTGAATATAATTTTTAATCCATAATTTAAAAAATTAGTTCTACTCATTGCCCAGTCCTCTCAGCATTAATTACTTCCTCAATATCCATAGAACCTATTTCTGCCGATTTGGTAAACACTACGTCCACCTTTGTACCGCCCGGTACTAAAATGACGGGAGAAATGTTCTCGGCTAACTTAATATGGTAATCGGCTAATTTCTCGGCAGCAGAACTTGTACCGCCGAGTAAACCGTCTTGCGCCATATCTTTCATACCCTTCTTTTTAGTGCTAATAGCACCTAGTGCCGTGATATCAAGTCCGTTTTGTCCTTTAGCGGTATTACTAAATCCGCTCAAGACGCCGCCCATAAAAGCATTTTTTAAATGTTTCTCGGACATTGATACCACAGAGCCTCTAATACCGTTCGCCCCGTCATCACCGTATATAACCCCCGATACTTTGGTGGTGGTAATAAGACCTGCCGCCTTATCTTCGCACACCAGCTCTTCCGCTCTGATCACCGCCCTCTCGGATGAGATGTCACCGTAAGCACTGCCCAGTAACCTGCATTGTTTAATATCTACGGCAAAATCAGCGGGTAAATTACCTCGAGAGGTTAGTTTAATTATTACCGGTATAGGTTCACTCGCAGAATTAACCGAAGTAGAAACCGCAATGCCGCCGAGCAAATGACCGCTGACATAACTAGTGGCAGGGAGATAATTAAAAGATGATACGGCAGGCCTAGTTACTGTCTTGGTGTATACTGCCGTAATACCGAGTTCTGCAGGCAGATTTGCATTGCCGTCTTCCGGAGTAAGTGAGGCTATATCTTGCCCCATATTCTGATTAGCGATTTTTAAGTTATCTATTTCACTTAAAGCATAAGAAAGACGCCCTTTTAATTGTTCAAGCTCGTTGTTTACTTCTTCTTTGCCGGTTTCTTGATTTTTAGTAAGGGCATTTTTTAGTAATTCTATTTGCCCTTCTCTGGTTTTACCTTCCGTTTCTATCGAATCTTCAAGAAAGTTTTGCCATTTAACGTCAGCCTTGGTAGCATCCGTGCCGAGTTCTATTTTTTTATGGCTTAAGGCAAGGTCGCTATCTTCATAGGTTTCATTACCTGCCGTTTTGACTTTAGGTTTATCGTTTGATTCTATGAATAATAATAATACGACAAAGCTAATTATTGCCGCGCCGCCCAGTAGCCCTAAATTAAACCATTTCTTTAAGGTTATTTGTTTTCTACTTGCGGGTTTGTCGGTACCTGTGAAATATTGTCTGATTTTATCAAGTAAATTTTCAAGCCGTTTTTTTAGATCTTGCATGTTATTTCTCTGCTAGTTTTTGTACTACTAGTACGGTTATCGGCTTTTTAGGGTAGATTATCGATGAATGCGGATAATTACTTTTTACGTTATCAAAGCTCCCCGCAAAAATGGCAACATCTAGGGTAATAGGACTCTTGGTCGGATTACTAATTTCAAATACTCCTCCTTGAAGATTTTTATATTTATAGATTTTTATCTGACTTGTCGTCAGCACTCCTATATTACCTAGTTTTTGTTTGGTTTTTTGGACGTAAAACTTACCTGCTACGTTATCTTTCATCGCCCTTAGCATCTCTGCTATATCGCTTTTTTGTCTACGCTCTGTTCTTAAGTCGGTTTTACCGTCTATAATAATCGATTTACCTTTGATCTCCGATACTTGCAGCTCTAAATCCTGCACATGACCGGCATTGTTTTTAATACTAATTTCTATGTGTTCACCGACCAGGCTAAGGGGCATAAAATATATATTTGCGCCGTCTTCATCGTATTTAAGACGAAATTTACTATCGTCACCAGTCACTTGCGTGATCTTGTACGGCGGGTTAGAGATGCGGTTTAACCCTGATTTAGATATTTTCACCTGTAGAGGCTCACTAGTTTGCGCTTGATAAGTTTCGGCACTTGCAATAGTGCAAAAGAAAAGTAGGCAGGAGGTTATTATTTGTTTTAATATTTTACTCATACTCCCGCCTCTTGTGATTTAGCTTCATCTTTACCCGGTTCTTTATCTTTCGGTTTTAATTGTATGAATTCCTTTAGTTTTAAATGACCGCCTATATAGTCAAAAGACAGTAAGTACTTAACCGTATTTTGCTCAAAACCTCGTTTGCCGAAAGTACTCGTTAGCATACCTTCTATAACGACTTGTAGGTTTTTAGCGTCTACCTGTATTTGCTTTGGCGCAAAGAATGTCGATAATCCGAATTTCTTATGTTCTTCTTCCTTGCCGGCAAAATAACTTTGCAATGATTTAAGATTTTGTTCCGATCTAGTTGATGCATGTTTTAGGATTATATTTTTCTTAAAACCGATCGTGTCGGTAGTTAAATCAAGTAACGCAGAGGCAAATAATAAAGCAGTCTCTTCTAGGTAACTTTGTGAAACTATTGCCCCTTCAACAATTAGATCTTTAGTAATACCGGGCACCATGATAGTTCTCTCCGTGGTACTAGATATCTTGACAACCAGTAGAAAGTTGCTAATTACGGCAAGAGCCGTGATTCCCGCAAAAAAATTACGTTGGCGCGTGATACTAGTATTTTGTATTTGCTCTACTATCTCTACTTCCATTTATCGCCTCTTAAAAAAAATTCTTTATTGACGAGCTAGGCAACGGTGATTTCGCTAATTTTGGAAAGTACCAATGGATTAAACGCTGTGCTTTGCCGTCATGCAATGCCTTTGATAGAAAGTCACCGACAAAATATCCCGGTATCGCTCCGCCTACACTCCACATAAAACCGAAAAACATCATCGCTATAAGGCAACCGACTAAACCGCAAATAACACCGAGCAAAGCCATACCGTAAATTTTTACTTCCGCCCGCAGCGGTTGCCAAATTCTTGTTTGCATATACTTAACCTAAATGCAAAACGGTTTGCGCAAGTTTTACCGCTCCTGCCGTACCCAGACTTCCAACGCCGAAAGCTATGGCTTTTTGATACATATCCTGACCCCTTACTAGAAAAGTAGAAGCACCGCCGACTGCAAAAGCGACAAAACCTAAATTGTCGTTAACTAAGGTATATAAGGGAGTTATTAGATTAGCTTTAATGTCTGCGACCCTAAACCAGTCTGCGTGCGCGGGGGCAATGAAGCTAAAGACGCAAATGCCGATATATAGAGCTAAGCCTGAATTGTTTTTTAAATGTGAAACCAATGTTGTTTTTTTGCTTAAGATTTTGCCGGTCGCTAAGGTTGTAGAATTCTTTTGCATAGCTTGTATCTCCTTAAAGTTTGTTGTTAATCTAGTTTGGTTAGACATCGGTAATCTCTCTTTGTTATTAATTTGTGTAAGGCTCGCTATTAGCGGTTAACTTATTTAGGTTATTCATCATCGTCACTCTCTCTAAATAATACGATCGCTAGCCCGCGTAGCTCATCAACCTCGTCCCTCAGCAACTCTACTGAGGTATTAATGGCGTGCATGCGCAAGATTATTGGCTCATCGAAATCCGTCCTTATCCCCATAGTCTTGAGATATGTTTTTACATCTTCTCTTTGGTTTGTGATTTCAGTCTCTATGTTCCCGAGTTTCTCTAATATGAGAGTTAAAGTTTCTTGAATTCCTTCCGTAGTCTTATCCATAAATACCTCTAAATATTAATTCTTAATTTTAGATAACCGGTGTGTCCTAAATATTTGGACTGTGTCATTCTCTCATATCCAAGGCTTGCTTCAATTCTGCTTGACGCCAAAGTAAGGCTTGCTCCCAAATTATACGAATGCTTGGCGATTGATATTTTGTCGTTAGAGAGAATTTTACCTTGCGCGTTCTTGACGGTAAGTTTTTTTGATTTAAGGCTTAAGTTGTTACTGTAGCTTGCTGATATTTCAGGAATTAATTGTAAATTGCCTAGTTCTAATACTGTTAGGACGGATAGAGCAGGAGTAATAGAGAGCTTTTGAATATCGGTTTTACTAATGCTTAAATTATTTTGTTTATTCCCTGCAAGTTTTACTCCCCGGTAGGATGCGCCTAAGTTTGGGACTAGAGTTAGAGAGCCAAGTGGCGCGTAATACCCCGCTGCAATATTAGCTCCAAAAAGATCGCCTTTTAATTTAAAGAAGTTGTTATCTGAAGTGATTGGGCGATACTTAGTTTTACCGTAAAGTTTGCCAAGCTCAAAACTACCCGTTATTACTAACCGCTCATCTACTTGCATACTGCCGTAAATAGATCCGACTATGGATTTTACGTCGGTGGAGAATTTAGTGTGATTATTAGTAGCCGTGGAAAAATTTAGAGATTTTGGTTTTAAGGTACTTATGCTTGAGCCTATCGCAATTCCAAGGATAGTATCTTCATCAATTTTACCGTCAAAACCGATAGTAACTCCGCGGCAGTTTTGCTTTACTTTAGCGGAATCTTTTGCGCCTATTACGCCCACACCTAGACTCCCGCCAGCCCAAACACCGTAATTTAAGGAGTCATCATCACCGGCAGACAATCCGGTACTATCTAAATCAACCAAATAAAGATGCGACAGGCGATCCTTGGTCAGTGACGATAAATTTGCTATTTCAGTAAAGGTAAGTGCTGCCGTATTTTCTATATTGCTGCGGATAATAGCATTATTTTCTACTTCTTCTCTTGTTACAATTTTTTGATATAGAGTGCCTAAATCGTTTAAATGCAGTAACCTGATGCCTCGCCCGTCCCTAATAGCCCCGAGTAATGCTTTAGCAGCTTCAGGCGTTAGGTCTACATCGTCAAGTAAGCCAAGTGCAATAAGATTTTCGGCGGTAAATACTCCGCAAGATGAGCCGTCATTTTGTTGGTGAACTTGCAGATCTATAATTTGTGCATTCGGTAGAATTTGTTTGATTGCGGCAATATATTGGCCGCTCTCAGAACCTATACCTCCGATAGAACTACCGAATGAATCGTTATAAAAAACTATAATATCACCGTTGTTTTTTGCTCTGATTGCAATAGAAGTCCAGTGATTGCCATTTAGGTTAACGGGAATAAGGGCGGGCTTGCCTGATCTTGCCTCAAAAATAGCTGCTTCCGCTACGTCTTTAATTAACGCAGGAACATTGGGTACGGCAGGTGCAATATATACTTTGTCTCCAAGCCTATTAGTAATAATATTCCTGATATCGTCATCATCATACCAATATCCAATATTTGTCACTTCAGGGTTAATATTCACCGCATATGAATTACTTGTAGCAATAGAGCCAAGAATGCTAGTTACAAGAAAGGTTTTACTTAAGGTGTATTTGAAGTTTCTGTACATATTGAGTAAACACACCAGTTAATTAATATTTTTGCTTTAAATCCAAGCGTCAAATTATAAGATTATGTTATAATAAACAGGATTTACGTGTAATGTAAAGCATTTATATTAAATTTAATATTGTTTTCTAAAATTAATACCTTTATCTCTTGCTGATTATCCTTAATGTTTACATTTGGTATTTGAGATGTTATCTTGCACATAGTTATTTTATATACCAACGAGGTTAAGAGCATGGCAAATTTACAAGCTAAACTAAGTCAATTAATGACTGAGAAAAAAATTACTGCTGTTGATATAGAGAGAGAAACTGGATTAAATAGAAATACTGTTTATAGTATTATTGCTGGTAATTCAAAGAATCCAAGTGCACATAATTTACAGCTTATTGCAAAAGCTCTTAATGTAAACTTGGAATCAATTTTAATTGATTATGAAGACGCCAATCTTGATTCTTTATCACCTCAACAAATGCAAGCTTTTGTTGAGGCAACAAACACTACGGTTAGTATTATTATTGAAAAAGAGTTAAACTTTTCATTAAATAAAATTATTACATTAATAAAAGAAGTTTATCAGTACTCAATAAAGGTCGACCCACCTTGTATTGATACTAGATTTATTCACTGGATTATAGATAAACATAAATAAGACTTAATTATTTATGTTTAATAAGTCCATATTATATGGCTTACAATATTCAAACATAGAAACGCTATTTGAGTGTTGAGCTCCAAATTCTTTTACTTGAGGTTCATAAAAACACTTGTAATGATATAAATCTTGTTTTTTACAAGCCGCTTTAGCTCCTTGAGTATATAGATAGCTTACATGAGCAATATTCTTACTTCTATCTTGGTATAAATGGAAATATATACCCTGGGCTTTTCTATAAGATTCTATAGCATCTTGTAGTCTATTTAATGCTACAAAAATATCTCCTTGTATAGTATAGCTGTCTCCTAGGTCTTCATCTTCAAAAAAGTTGGAATTCTTAGAATTCCTAGTTTCATCAGCAAGTAAAATAGCTATCGCTTTATTTATACTACCTAAAGATTCTTTAGTTTTCGCTAACCCTACTTCAGACCTCGCCTTTTGGGTAAAAATACGACCATATACTAAGTGGTCTTCTTTCTTAGATGATTTATGCATATTCTGTAATATTTCAGTTTGCGTATATGCTTCTTGGTATCGTTTAAGAATATTTAATATAGCTGCTTTAAATACATAGGGCGCGGTAAGAACGGCGTCATCAGCTTTCACACCGTGTTTTATAGATTCTGATATACCTTGATTTACTTCAATTAAGGCTTCATTATAGTTACCTTGATAATAATTCAGCTTCGCTTTAATTCGATGTATTAATCCTAAATCACCCTTATCCACTAATCCACTAGAAGCGATTGCTTCTAGCCTATTAATTTCCTTTTCTGCCTCCGGCATATAACCTAAAGATATATTTGATAAAGCAGATAAATAAGCTAGATTAAATTTCCAATCCTCACGTCCTAAAACTTCTTTAAATATTACATCTGCTCTATTGTAATATTTAAGCGCTGTTTTATGATCAGCCATCCTTTTTCTATTATACGTCCCAATAGTTCCTAGATAACCAGCATAAATCCCTTTTTCATAATTATTCATTAGAGATAGCTTAAACTCACTTTTTTGATCCTTTTCTTCAAACCAATTAACTATTTTCTCTGCATTATGAAAATCTGATGCATTAGAATAATTTCCTAGTAAATGTAAGTTTAATTCCATAGTCTTATAAATGTTAGAATTATATATCTGTTCGTTTTTTAACGTTACTTCTAGGTTTTCATGCATTGTGGCAGCATTTCTAAAAATATGCGCTTTATACACACCTCCTGGAATAGATTTAACCAACTTAGATATTATTTCTTCCAAATAATATTTGTTATTCTTATCACCATTTATTTTCTTAATAGATTGGGCTACTATGTCATGCATTTCAAATATTGGATTGTTAGGATTCGTATCAACGCATGATATTAAAACAAACTTAGATAGCTGATATAAATCAGCATCTAAAATATCTTCGTTATCAACTAACATACCCATTATTTCTTTAGAGAATCTTTGATTATTTATTAGGGCTATTTTATAAAGCAAATCCTTCGCGCTATGGCTCAGGTTACTAATTGCCAACTCAATATTTAACTCGATCTTATTTGTAGACTCACCTAACTTCTTCTTATACTCTTCTGCGCTTAATCCTTTTATTGTTTTTAATAATTGGGCACCTTGCACTACAAGTATAGGATATCCCTTAAATTCATTAATAAGAAATTCTATTGCTCTTGGGTCTTTATTTTCTAATATATTATTAGCCAGTATTGAAGCATCCTCATTAGTTAGAATATCCAAAGTTATAATATTAGGTAATTTCTCACTGTCTTGTGAGCAAAATAGAATATTACCATTATGCTCCCAATTTACAAAATCCAAGATTTTTTTATTACTTTTAACTTTTAAATTATCAAGTACCAATAACCATCTATCACGACTTACTAAATAATCCATTACATCTTTTTTTACCGATTTATTATTCTCTTTTATTATATTGGATCCAGCTATTCTATTAATATTTTTTGCTAGCGTTAAAAATTCTTCATCTATATCTAAATTACAATCAAAAAACCAAATGAGATCATAATTCCTTTTATTTTCATATGCATACATTCTAGCCAGTTGGGTTTTACCAATACCGCTAATGCCAATTATACTCGTTTGCCGGTATTTATTTAAATTTGCCTTTGCTGTTTCTAAATAATTAACATGATTTACGAAATAAGTAGCAGGAGCGATAGAATTGGATATTAATTCCTGCGCAAAGGCCTTATGCCCTATAAACAAAAGTATTAATTGTATTATTATAAATTTTGGTTTCATTTTCTCTTCTTTATTGCTGATGATAGTGAAATTACATTGTCCCCATTTGTTTTAGGATGTGCTATGCTCTTATTGCTTTCCAATATTTCTATTACATTCCGTTTATCATAACTGATATTAAAATTATAATCATTTGCTTTTAGTAAATTATATATCTGATTAATATTAAGTAAAAAAGGGTTTGCATGAGTCCTAAAAAAATTGTTTGATATTTTAAATAGTTCTTCCTCTCCTCTTACATGCGAGCCTTGATATTCAAATAATAATATTAGTCTATTGTGATCAGTCTTTATAGATAGCTTTATTTGGTGATTACAAGCTGGAGATTCATTTTTTAACCAAAAAAATAAATAGCAAGTAATACTATAGATGATTTGATATAATGCAGCCTCTGAAACAAAAGACATGGCTTTTGTTTCCGTTGGTAACATAATTAATAATTTTTCATTCTCTGAACTAAACCTCTCACTGAAAATTTTACTTAGCCTAACAAGATTTATTTCTTCTTTTATATCACTTCTATATAAGATTATAGAACAAGGAGCTTTATTACTGAAATTTTTAAAGTTATTGTCTTTTATAATACTTTCTTGATCATCAATATTATTATCAAGAAAGGCTATTCTATTAGCTTCTTGAGCAAACAAACAATTGATTTCAAGGTCTTTTTGTTTAAAAAAATCAATGTTCCAAGTTCTTTCCATTAACGTGCTTTCAGCCCTTTTTAGTTCATCCTTATATTTTTCTAAATAGTGTAAGTTATAAGCATTGTTAAATTTTCTAAGTGTTATTTTATAAAATAGATATAGCAGCAGCAAATTTGATATAATAAATAAAGATATATACCAAAACGGCTTTCTTATATTTTCTTCTTGGAGCCTCCAGTGTTTATTGTCAACGCCCAGACTAATATTTAATCTGATATTGCCGTCAGTATAGTTTTTATTCTCCAATTCATAGTTTTGAGCTTTTGTATTTGAATAAAGAAGACTGTCCTTTAGTTCAACCTTATAATGAATATATTCAGGGATACTATTATTTAATAAAGCTCCTAACTTAAATAAATTATAATTTATACATTTTTTATGACAGCATATTTCTATACTATGGTTACTAATATTAATTGATTTTTTATGCTCTAAATCTTTTGGTAATTTTAATAGTAAATTATTGATTTCCCCTATACTTATTTTAGCCAGTCTATCATGGTATTTGTTCAGAATGTGTGACTTACTTAATATGATTTTATTATCGTAATAATTATAGAGATAGATTAAGAAGGCGGCATAAAGTGATAATATTAATATTATCACTTTGAAAGCTTTATGCTCTAATATATGTAAGTGTTTTAATTTTTTATTTGTCATATTATGAATATGTTTGTAACAAAGATCTAATACAAAACAATTGCCTTAAAAAATTTACCGATAATTAAATTATAGCAGATGCTATCAGTATTCGTGGTGATTGTAAAAATATTTTGTAAAGCTTGCTGATTTTGCCAACAATTAGAAAATTTGACTTTTGCGAGTATCAAAATATAGTAGCTAAATTTTAGGAACCGCACTGTTTGTTATATTACTTATATTCATCTCTGAGTCCGTAAACAGACCATAAATGATTTTGCTCATCAGGTGGCCTATGAAAGAAAGGATAACAATTTTTAAGATTTATAAGTGGCAGCCCAAATATCCTCTGGATTGCCCCATATACAGCGCCATGGGCAATAATTAAAACCTGGCCTCGAAGTTCTAAAGCATTATTGAAGCCTATCATAACCCTTTTTTCAAAATCATGTACATGTTCTACTCCATTAAAATGATTACCATCTAACCATTTTTGAAGAAAATTGTTATCACTATAAGGTTTGCCTTCATATTCTCCCCAACAGCACTCTGATAACTCCTCTACTACAGTAACGTTGGCTTTTAATATTTTATTGATAATTTCCGCCGTCTTGGTAGCTCTTATAAGTGGACTTGTAACAATATGTTTAATGTTATTTTTTTTAAGGATATCTGCTGCCTCTGTAGCTTGCTTTTCTCCAGTTTGATTTAGAGGGATATCCTGAGATCCAGTATACATATGTAGCCTATTCCAATCTGTTTCACCATGACGTAAAAAATAAAAAGGTTTTAAAGATGATGCCATAATAATTACCTATAATACCAATTGCAATAATTAACGCGGTGTGTTAATCCAATCTCTGTACATAATTGATTTTACTAAATCTACATTCTGACTAAGTTGATTCCATGCGTAGCAAGCCCTAGTGACAATATCTTCATATACACCATAATATTGGTTAGACAAGAAATGGTTTTTGACCCATTCCCAAATTTGTTCCATTGCATTGAGTTCTGGTGCGTATGGTGGAAGGGGTACCAAAGTAATATTACTCGGAACAGTTAGTTTTTTGGCTGTGTGCCAACCGGCATTATCTGTTAATAAAGCTATATGTCTACCGCATTGAATAGTAAGAGAAAGGTCTTCTAAGAATTTATTCATTGCCTGAGTGTTAGTATATGGTAAAATTAACGCAAAAGACTCGCCTGTATCATGGCAAGCAGCGCCATAGATGTATGTTGAAATGAATTGCTGCTGTCTTACCTTGCGAGGTCTGCTTCCACGTTTTGCCCATATACGGCTTAAGCTACCTTGTTGGCCGACTCGAGTTTCATCTTGAGACCAAATATCAACTTTACTTCTATCTATATTTTTTGGTAATGATTCTGTTAACATGTTGGAGAAGTTTTTTTATATGTATTTTGAGTCTCTTGATTTGACTTTGGATGCATTGAACGAGAAGTAATCCAGCTAAAACCAAGTCGATGAATAGCATTATAAACCGTCCTCAAAGAACATTTAGCACCATATTCCTCAAGTAACATGCTATGTAACTCCTTTCCCGTTATGTACCCGCCAGTTTTACTTGCACTGAGCGTATTTATTTTATCCGAAAGAGCAGACTCTTGTAACACGTCAAGTTTGCTAGGAGCACCACTCCTTTGTGATTCAAATAATCCTTCAAAACCATGGTTTCTAAATCTTCTAAGCCAAGATTGTACAGTTTTCCAGTGTGATTTAACTATCTCAGATATGGTTTTTAACGATTTGCCTAATTGAAGGTGATACATTGCCAATAAACGTATACGATTCCTCCCATGCGACTCATGTTTCATCATTTTTATAAAATCATGATCATGAAAACCTTGCGGTAATATTAATGGTCTTGCTATTTGAACAACCTTTCTAAACTTTATATCCCTATATTATAGTTGACTGTGTTAATTATTGCAATTGGTATTATAGGTAATGAAAAACGGGAAACAAAATTAGTGAAAATTTTGTCTTGAAAAAACACTCCAATATAGGCGATTAAATTAAGCCAAGGGCTCAAACAATGTTTGAATATCACTTGCTGAAAGCTTAGCTGAGCTTTTGGTTAGTGGATCAAATAAACTATCCATTAACCGACGTTTTTTTACCTGCATTTCAACTATTTTTTCTTCCACTGTACCCGTAGTGATTAGTTTATAGACAAATACTGGTTTATCTTGTCCAATCCGATAAGCTCGGTCAGTAGCCTGATTTTCTACAGCTGGGTTCCACCATGGATCATAATGAATAACCGTATCGGCAGCAGTAAGGTTTAAACCAACACCACCGGCTTTTAAACTGATAAGAAATAAAGGTACCTTGCCTTCCTGAAAGCTTCTTATCGGCGTTTCGCGATCTTTTGTTTGACCTGTCAATTTAACATAAGGAATTTCTAGCTTTATTAGCTCATCTTCTATCAATTCCAGCATACTAGTAAACTGTGAGAATAATAATATTTTACGCCCCTCCTCTATCATCGCAGTTAACATATTTATTAACTCAACACGCTTTGCCGATTGGGTAATATTTTTTGCAGCTTCTATTTTGAGTAAAGAAGGGTCACAGCATACCTGGCGAAGTTTAAGCAGAGCATCAAGTACTATTATATGGCTTTTGTCCATTCCTTTGCTGCTAATCTCCTCTCTTACTTTTTTATACATAGCAACACGTATGGTTTCATAAAGATCACGTTGAGCTCCTTCTAATTCCACCATACGAACTATTTCTGTTTTAGCTGGTAATTCAGTTAGTACTTCCTGTTTCGTACGTCTCAGGATAAAAGGTTTTATGCGGCGCATTAAGGTTATGCTACGCTCAATACTACCGTTCTTTTCAATCGGGATACGAAATAAATTGCTAAATTGTTTGTTGTTGCCCAGATAGCCCGGTAAAAGAAAGTTAAATAACGACCATAATTCTCCTAAATGGTTTTCTAGCGGTGTGCCAGTCATACATATGCGGTGTTTGGCTTTAATTTGATTAACTATTTGGGTGATCTTAGTGCTAGTATTTTTTATATTCTGTGCTTCATCCAGTATAAGTGTGTGATACTCAAAAGCAAGTATTTCATCTTTATCCCGCTGTAGCAATGGATAAGTTGTAAGTATTAAGTCAAATTCCTTTATATCCTTAAAATAAGCTTTTCTACTAGGTCCATGTAAGACGAGTACATTTAGATCCGGTACAAACCTCATAGTTTCCATCTTCCAATTCACCATTAAGCTGGTAGTAGCTATTACTAGCACCGGCTTGTTTAATCTTTTTTCTGCTTTTTCAGTGGCAATATGCGCTAGTATCTGAACAGTTTTACCAAGCCCCATATCATCAGCTAATATACC
>Ga0209702_10006349_pt1 | contig 15259 bp, 11 predicted proteins | sample FRY01_FD_187210 | JGI IMG/M metagenome (GOLD analysis project Ga0209702, IMG submission 187210) | Freshwater microbial communities from Lake Fryxell liftoff mats and glacier meltwater in Antarctica - FRY-01 (SPAdes) (version 2) | ecosystem: Environmental > Aquatic > Freshwater > Ice > Glacier... | reverse complement strand
AGTTCAGAATATTGCTGAATCCAGATGCCAAACGGTTTCAAACCAAGTACAAAAAGGTATCCCCGGCTATGAAACAGGGGCTCGTGAACCAAATCTACCCCTTGGAGGACCTCCTGTTAATGAAGCCCTTAATGTTTACCATAGATTAAATGCCCAGTACCAAAAATAACAAGGTGTGGGGATGTCCACAAAATCAGAAACTTAGCGTATAATAGTGCATACTTTCAGAGAAGACCTAGTTTTTATTTACCAATCCGCGCTAGTACTAATCCATACTTCTCGTACAGTATTTCTTTTTTTGGGAAGTCGGTTAAGCGATGCTTTTTTGTAAAAACCACATCTCCCGGTTGGGTATCTCGCTCCTCGGCGTACAGACCTGAGTAGTAGTGAAAACTGGGATTATAGTGGTCATTGACAACTAGTCTTTCTGGTTTCAGTTCCTTGGCAAGCAGTGCGGCCTCTTTAACGGGTTCTTGTAGTAGTGCACCCAAACGAGGCATCCACAGTATATTGATCGTCACCAACAACACGATACCACATATCCCCATTCGAATATCCTTGGGCCAGGTATGCTTAAAAGAAGCAACGAGCGTAATGATGATTAGCAGGATCATGCTGATGAGGTAGAATACATCAAACTGCTCTGCTGCCCCCTTTATCACTTCTACGGCGTAAGCGTCTTGTACCAAAGGAATAATAGCAGGTATGATAAACGGAATAATCGTTAGCAGGAGTAAGAGTATCAACAACGGCCACAGTGGTAAACGGCTGCTTTGCGAAGCATACCACCCGGCCATGATGAACAGTGGGGTATAACCACAAATGACATAGTGATGCAGCTTGGTGCCAGACAGCGAAAAAAACACAAACACAAACACAAACCATAAAAGATGGAATGAAAAGAACCGATCATTCCAAAGATATCGGCTTTTTCCGAATACTTTCAGTACCACACCGGTAAAGGGCATCAAACCTACTAAGAGGACGGGTACAAAATACAGGATTCCCCCGTAGTGGCCTTCGAAGGCCGTTTGAAAGCGATTGATATTATGATTCATGAAAAAACCCTCAATGAATTCATCTCCGAGCTGTATATACTGCAAGATGTACCACGGAAGCGCTATTAGTAAAAAAAGTAGGATTCCTAACGGATTAATTAATCGAAGTAGAGGGCGCCAATCCCACCATCTGAGCAGGTATAATACGGTAACGGCCCCCGGAACCAGGACTGCGATTGGCCCTTTGGTCAGAAATCCTATTCCCGTCAGTGCATAGAAGGCCCATCCGTAACGACCTGACGTTAGTAATTCGTACAGCGAAAACATAGCTGCGGCCAGGCAGGCGTTCAACAAAGAATCTGCGAGAGCAGCTTTCCCTATGATGGTAATCTGTAAAGAGCAGGTAGCCATTAGGGTAGCGAAAAACGCCGCCTCGGTCCCGATCTTTTTTCTGGTATACAAATAAATAGCTCCCATCCACCCGACAGCCGCTATTGCTGAAGGCAACCGCATGGCGGCTTCACCCCATCCCAGTAGCCATGTACTCAGGTACTGAAGCCAGTTGGTAAGCGGAGGTTTGTCGTAGCGTGCTTCCTGATTGACGTAGGAAGAAACAAAATCACCCCGTAAAACCATCTCACGGGTGCCTTCGGCAAAGAAACCTTCATCCTCATCAAACAGAGGAGCAGAAGATAACCCCCAACCAAAACTAAACAGAACAATGAGTAAAAGAAATACGGGGTAATACTTTTTGGAAAATAACATGGGTGAGTCTATTGTGGAAAAAAGACTAGCTGGCCATCATACCTCCATCAAGAGGGAGTGCCATACCAGTGACGAACGAATTGGCCGGATCGCAGAGCCATAAGATAGCCTGGGCAATATCGGCGGGCTCGCCATAACGCCCCAAAGGTATATTTTTTACTAGTTTTTGTTCATAGTCGGGCGCCAGGGCAAACATCTGGTCAACCATACCTGAGCGGGTAAATACCGGACAAATAGCATTGATTCGTATATTTTTTCGGGCGTACTCCATAGCGGCGGCCTTGGTTAAGCCTACTACGGCATGTTTGGTGGCGGTATATACCGGGCTGTTGGGTAAAGCGCGGAGACCAGCAACGGAGGCCACATTAACGATACGCCCACTACCCTGGATTAGCATTTGACGGATCTGATGCTGCATTCCGAAAAATACTCCACCAAGGTTTATAGCTATGATTTTATGATATTCTTCGGCGGGTACATCCGCCGTTTTAGCGATGTTTCCTGCAATACCGGCGTTATTTAGCGCAATATCAAGTTTGCCGTGTAGTTTCACTGTTTGCTTTATGAGCTCACCTACCTGGGTTGGATCAGCTACGTCGCAAAGCAAAAAAGAGGCCTTGCCACCTTCCTGAGCAATCATTCTTACGGTTTCATTTCCGCCTTCTTCCTGAATATCCGAGACAATAATCAGGGCTCCCTCGCGAGCAAAAGACAAAGCGGCCTCCCGGCCAATACCCGAGCCTGCCCCGGTAATTAATACAACTTGATCTGTAAATCGATTCATAAGCTTATGGTAAGAGTTCTTAGAATAGTATGCGTGCATACCTTTGTTCTACAAACCTATGAAAATCAAGGCATATCTGCACAGATTTCTACTATCCATTTTTTCTGATCCTATCTCTTAGCCCCAAGTCAGCCCACTTCACCGAACGGTATTCCCACCAGCTAGTCAAGTAGTAGCAACATAATATGGCCGTGGTGGTGCCTAATAAGGCTCCCACGTGGACGTCCAGCAAGAAATGTTGCAGTAGATACATGCGGGAATAGGCAACCATAATGGCTGGTACCAGGCAAAGCATCTTTACATAAGAAGAGTTGCTGAAAAACGCTAACGTAGCAAAAAGGGCAAATGCTGAAGTAGTATGACCAGAGGGAAAGCTGGCATTTTGATAGGTAGTGACACCCGCAACCGTATGAAGCCACGGCAGTACGTCGGCTAGTACACGGGAAGGCCGGTAAGAATCTCTAAAGATGTACTGCTTACTGATCTGAACAAGGATACCCGATATGGCAAATCCCACGAGTATGAGGATACCTTTCTGGTAGGAGTAATAGAGGGCTATTAATCCCAGTGGAATCACAAATAAACCATCACCCAGGTAGGTGCTCAGAGAAAAGAATACATCGCCAAAGGGAGTCCAAAGGCGGTTAAGCTCTACAATTATAAAGTTTTGGGAGTAAAATAGCTGGGTATAGCCTACACCAAACCAAAGTAGAATGAAGGGAGTCAAAAACGCCCGATTGCGGTATAAGAAACTACTCATGAATGAGAAAGGTCAGTGGTAGTTGTAAACCTCACACCTACCGTAAGAGCCTCGGCATAAATAGGATCAGCTAGATGGCCCAGGCCCGTGACGTCTGACATACAGTCGGTAAGTATCACAACTTTTGGGGCGAGTTTCGGAGCATATCGTAAAATCTGCTTCAAGCTAGCGGCTACGCAGTGAGAACGCGCTTCACCCGCTACCCAAAGTTCATCATACTGTTCCAGATCGTCCAGCAAGGCTTGGTTTAGTTCGGTTTTCGGCTCTCCTGGAACCGGTATTTGAGCCCGGAATACCCCAAAATGCTCGGCGAGTGGGTTTTCCCCTTTGACGATGGCCTTATAATTTTTCTGATTCTGGTGAGACCATTTTTGTAAAGCGTCAGCGAGCGTATCATCCAAAGCAGCCCCACGAGTACCGATCAGGCAATGTTCGGGCCAGATGAAGTGCTGAAATTCGCCTTGCGTTTCGAGTTGACGAAGGTACTTTATGGAATACTCTTTATCGAAACGGGCGTGCCAAACCCCTTGTTCTACCTCGGTAGCGCTTATAGGCGTAAATGGTGGCGGACTTTCCCCTTTCGTATTCTCCCAAAAGCCCGGATGGGCAATATCCAATACCTGATGCGTATCGAGTGTTACAATGATTTGATCAATATGATCTATCTTTTGCTCAATAAGTGCCGTGATACGTTGCATATCTTCCTGAGCACCGGGCACGTACAGGGTGCCTTCGGGCGAGCAGAAGTCAAACTGAGCATCAATAATTAAAAGGGCAATCTTTTTTGTTGTCGTCATACGGACAAAATTAGGCTATACAGGCCAATGCAGTGTTATGAAACCATTAATCAAGGCCAATCACGGGTTATTTTCAATTGATTGGCGTAAGGCGCGGTACACATGCTGTGCACGTAAGCTAATAGCGCAGCCATATTCTTTTCAAAGTCTATGTAGTATTCCTCATCAAGCTTTGTGAGCTTATTCAACAACGTCTGCACTTTTTTTGCCATGTAGAAAGAACACTTATCTGACTTCGAATTGTACGTTTCTAGTTGTTGGGAGTGTTGCTCAAAAAACTCATTTAACAGGTAGAGATAAAGCTCCACCTCACCGTATTTGTCCTTGGTGATCTTGATATGGTACGCAATATCTCCACTCAACGATCTCATATCCATCATGATCCAGCCCGGCGAATATTGGGCCATGCGAGCTACTTTATGAATCCTCAATTTGATAGCTGCACGCCTTTCCTCGGTGGTTGCTCCACCTTCAATCAGCTCAAAATAAAGCTTATCTACCAAGGATTTATCTTTCCCAATAAGCCGCAGCAGTAGCTTGTCTTTTTCTTTAACGGGCATTTGGATAATCTCTTTTTTTAATGCGTCAGGTATAGCCATTACTTGTATGGGTTACTTTTTCAAATTCTAAATGTCTTTATTTATCACCAAGAGTCAAAGGATGAAACGCCTGGAATAATTTTTTGCTGGTGTAGTTACTGACGTACTTGTTTCCGTATTTTAGTCACATTTCAAGGAAAAGGCTGTAATTTTACCGACTTGCTATCAAAAACATCATCAAATAGTAAACTAGACCATCGGTCATAGCTACTTTTGGAATAGTGTAAAAATAGTATAGTCAAGGCTGAGTGCCACTCCACATTTCCACTAATTCACCTATCCAAGCAGGGCTTTCTTGTAAAAACTTATTTCGACCAGAATTGGGTATTTTGCATCACAAAGGAGATAGGAAAGTAGTTATTTTAGTACTGATTCAGGTTCAACCGACCACAAAGGTTACTAAATACGAGACTTTTTTCTAAACTTTTGCCATATTTTATATAATTATAAGAGTATTAATTTTTATAAGAAAACCCTGCCTATCCAAGCTAACCATGCCTTAGATGTTTGTCTAAGGTTAATGCAAAATCAAGTCCGGAATCGGGCTTTTTGTTTTACTAAACAGTTTCAATCGTAAATGATTTCAGTGGCCCTCTGTACTTACAACGGGGAAAAGTACTTACCCGAGCAGTTGGAGAGCATAATCCGACAGTCTGTGCCGGTAAATGAGATAGTAATATGTGACGATGGTTCACAGGATCGCACCATAAGCCTTCTTAATGAGTTTGCTGAAACGGCACCCTTTCCTGTTCGAATTTTTCAAAATGAGACTAATCTGGGATCAACAAGGAATTTTGAAAAGTGCCTTTCTCTCTGCCAGGGTGAAATTATTTTCTGCTGCGATCAGGATGACCAATGGCGCGAGGATAAAGTCGAAAAACAAACTAACTATTTTGCTACGCACCCCCATGTTGATGCGGTGTTTTCGAATGCACTCATCATTGACGGCGACTCTCAGACTACCTTATCAACTATTTGGGAGGAGATAGAGTTTTCCGAAGAACCACAACAACGCTGGAAAGATGGAAAAGCGCATGAAATACTATTTGGCGGGTTTGTGGTGACGGGTGCTACTCTGGCATTACGCCGCTCGTGCCTCAATCGACTCATGCCCTTTCCAACCCATATTCCACAGCTCATTCATGACGCCTGGATTGCCGTCGCGCTTAGCCTGGAAAACAAAATCGATTTTATCGATGAACCCCTCATTTTTTACCGGATGCACGCTAGCCAGCAGGTGGGGTTTGGTGCTAAGACAGATCCGGTTCGGTTTAAAGATCGATTTAACAGAGGCCGGCAGGAGAAATTAACTCCTATTCAGGAAAAGACTGATACCGCACAAAACCTCTATAAATTACTACGGGATATCCCATTTGTACCACGAGAAAAACTCATAAAACTATATCTCAGGCAACGGCATTTTCAAATGCGGGCTAATCTGCCAGATAACCGTTTACTACGTTTAGTGCCAATCATGAAGGATGTCATGTCTGGGCGTTATGCATTCAGTAGTAAAGATTGGTGGCTACCAGCTCTGGGAGATCTTTTTGAGTAAATTACCAACTCGTTTATTTCCAAGGTATCCAAACGTTTGAAACTAAAACACATGTCTTCTTTTCCACAGCCCTCGATAGTTATTTTAGTGCCCATTTATCGCAACGACCTCACTGCGAGCGAAAAAAACTCACTCGCTCAGTGCTGGAAGGTTCTGGGACATTATCCTATTGTCTTCGTTAAACCCGAAAGCTTATCTCTTGAATCTATTGTAAGCGAATTTCCCGAGTTGAGCACGCATTCTTTTCCGGACTCCTGTTTTACGGGCACTGATAGTTATAACCGGCTCCTAATATCCAATGACTTCTACCAACCGTTCCGGGAATATGAACATATACTGATATACCAGCTGGATGCTTTTGTGTTTCGTGATGAGCTTCCCTATTGGTGTAGTCAAGGGTTGGATTACGTCGGATCGCCCACCATTCACAAGGAAGAATTTGATGCCCTAACCGCTACACATAAGGATGACTATGCAGAGGCACTCAGTACGCATCGGCTGGTTTTTAACGGGGGACTTTCATTGAGGCGGGTAGCCGGTATGCTCCGTTATCTCCGCATTTATAGTATTTTCTATCCGGCCTGGAAAGGAAACGAAGATATGCTGTTTTCCCAGGAAGCTACCCGGCTGAAACCCATGAAATTCTTTATAAAGCTTCCTGATTGGGAACAGGCGTTGCGATTTTCCTTTGAAAAAAGCCCGGCGGCGAGCTATGAACTTACTAATCATTCACTTCCGTTTGGTTGCCATGCCTGGGAACGTTATGATCCAAAATTCTGGGAATCTCATATTCCACAAAACCACGAATAAGTACCCCTTTAACAAAATTTAACATACTAAATGGCACTCAAAGTCGTTGTTGCGGTGTTTTGATTATAGTACATACCCCCCCCCTTAAAGCTATGTTTAAAAAACCGTTTTCTATTCTTTTTGCTCTTCTTTTGGGCCTTGGAATGGCCAGCGGACAAGTTACCAACCGTCCCTACGTCGAAGAGCGCTACTCCCGATCGGTGCAGATACTCCGGGTTGAGCTTACCTCCCGCTATACCATCATTGATCTGCAATACGGCGAGCCCGGAACGCGCCAACTCTTCCGGTCGCCGACTCCTCGCAGTGGAGATCCAACAATTGGTATTGATCCCGGTAGCCGATTATATAAGCCGGGCGTAACTAGTCGGCGTTATAAATTTATCAAAGCCGAAGGAATTGCGGTTTCACCCGCCAGAATGAATGTGCGCCCCGGAGAGGTAGTGAACTTCCGAGTGTACTACGAGCGCCTGGACCCCGGTATTGAAATATTTGATTTCTACGAAGGCCGAAACCCCGATCAGACCGAATACTGGAACTTCTACGGAGTACATATTACCAATCCACCACCGCGGAAGTCAGTGCTCAGAACTCCAGTACCTTCCGTAAAGCCCGAAATTGAAGAGCCGGTTGTGCAAGAACTACCATTGCTGGATGAAGTCCCTGCCCAAATTCCGCTTCCCACCGAGAAGATGGCCACACCCGAGTTTATGGGCCTGAGTGGTACGATCTATAATGCCACCACGCAAGAGGCAATTCCGGGGCAACTCGTGTACGTTGAAGGGGGCGACTCCCTCCGGCTCGGTACGGCCTCGGGCAAGTATCGGCTGGGATTGGACGCCCGCCAAAAAACAACAATCAGTGCTTCTGCCAAAGGTTACCTGACCACCACGGTGGTAGTCAACCCGGTAGACTCAACCGGTAAGGCCAGCCTGCGTTATGATTTTTCCCTGGTTCCGTTGGCCGAAGGAGCTACCGTATCGCTCAATAAGGTCTATTTTGCTACCTCGGAGTTTCAGCTTTTGCCGGAGTCTTACGATGAGCTTAATGGGCTTGTGAATACCCTGCGCGAAAATCCATCTTTACGAATCCGGCTGGAAGGGCATACCGATAATCAGGGCGATTTCGACAAAAACGTCGAGCTTTCGCGCAACCGTGCCAACGCTGTGCGCGATTACCTTATTCAGAAAGGTATCGACGTTAGCCGGCTGGAAGCTAAGGGGTACGGTCAGACCCGACCGGTATCCAAAGGAAATAGCGAGGAGGAACGTCAGAAAAATCGCCGGGTCGAGTTTATTATCATTGGGGTATAAGTAGTATAGTTTTTCGGCTTGAGACCGTTTTTATCGATATTTTGTCTAAAAGTAGCGGAACGTTCCTGATGAGCGCTCCGCTTTTTTCATGCTTTCCCTACCTTTGTTCTTTATTTTCATTGAACTTCTCACTTACCCATCTTTCCGGTTATCGGAAGGCTTTTGTATGAATTATATTGAACTACGGCTTACTGTCTCGCCCGATTACACCGAAATACTAATGGCCGAGCTGGCCGAACTAAGCTTCGAGTCTTTTGTGGAGACTGATGAGGGACTGGAAGCCTATATCTTGGAAAATGATTTTAACGAAGCAGCGATTGAGGCTGTACTGGCTAAATATCAGCCTAGTACCGCAATAGGGTATTCGTGGGAAGCGTTAGAAAAGAAGAACTGGAATGAAGAATGGGAGCGTAGCTACGAGCCGATTGAGGTAGGAGAAGCAGTTCGGGTTCGGGCTTTATTTCATGCACCCGACGAGCGATTTAAGCATGATCTTCTGATTACCCCAAAGATGTCGTTTGGTACGGGGCACCACGAGACTACCTGGCTCGTTATGAACGAGCAGCTGAGCTTGCCACATACTGATGTTGACGTTCTCGACGTTGGCTGTGGTACTGGTATTCTGGCGATTTTGGCGCGTAAACTTGGTGCTGCCGGATTACTGGCTTTTGACATTGACGAATGGGCGGTTGAAAATAGCAGGGAAAACTTTGAACTTAATGGTATAGCCGAGAACGCCGAAGTTTTTCAAGGTACCATTACGGAAGTACCATCGGAACGAAAATTTGGCGGGGTACTAGCCAATATCAACCGAAATATTCTTCTAAATGAAATCTCCCGCTATGTACAACATCTTTTACCCTTGGGTTGGCTGGTAGTAAGCGGGTTTTATGAAGCCGATGCTCCGGATGTTATCAAATGTGCCGAAGCTCAGGGGCTTACATTCCAACGGATAAATACCCGTAATCAGTGGGCTACGGTGGTTTTTACGAAATAGAAATTAACGATATATGAATATTACTTCTTTCCTTTCCTGTCACTTATTGCGACGAGCTTCCCTGCTGCTGGTACTACTACTGGGAGCTCAGGTACTGTATGCCCAAAGCATAAAATTTTCCGAAGAGCCGGGTGCTTTTATCGTGGAAGCGAAAAAGGTGATGGAAGGAAGTAAAAACCCAGCGTATGCCAAAGCTGCGCAAGACTTAGAGAGCATCTGGATGAGTTCGGCTACCTCCGCACAGCAAGTTGGGTTTGTAGTAATCATGCGACGCCTGGCTACCAAAGGACAAAAGGCTGGGCCAATTTTTAATTTATTACTCCGAAACTTTCACACGATTCTCATGCAGGAAGGTGCCGATGTGAATGGTTTCTTATCCATGTTAGATAAAGCTAGTGAGCAGTACGACCCCAAAACCTTGCAAAAGCTTTTAGAATCGGTAGAGCTGCTATTGGAAAAACAACAGCTCTACGCTTCTAACTATAATCGGCTTTACCTTACCGATGGTACTTATTCTTTTCAGTTTGATGATTCCAAGGGTACTGCCGCCATAAATACCACCCAACCAATAGCGGCCAATGATGGCTGGGACAGCCTGTCTGATACAGCTTCTATTTTGCTGCCAAACAGAGAGCCTCTCCCCACCGTTTCGGGAGCCTTGGTTGAGGTAAAGAACGCCGTGTTTACTATGGTAACTGCCAACGATTCGGTAAGCTTTGGGCCTAGTCAGGGAAGTATAGCCCTCCGCGAGGGGATTTTTGTGGGAAAAGACGGTAAATTCAATTGGGAAGCGGCCGGCGACCCGTCCATTTACGCTGTTTTGCCGGAGTATACCTTTTCCGTTGTAAACCCTAAGCTTTCCGTGGAAAACGTTACCCTTCATAATGATACCCGGCTGGCCAGCCCAATAAAGGGTTCTTTTGAATTCAAAAGCGTCAGACGTCTTGCGGGTAAACCCGCTTCGTATCCCCGGTTTGTGTCAAGCCAAAATGATGCTGTTTTGCGCAACTCCCGTAAAAGTATCACCTACCATGGAGGGTTTAGCTTAGTTCTGGGTCATCGACTATCGCGTCTTCGACCCCGAGCCCGTAAAAGTATCACCTACCATGGAGGGTTTAGCTTAGTAGGAATTAGTATGTATAGCACATCGCTCTCCAATGAGCCTTCAATGTTGTTGGTTTCCTACAACAATCAACCCGCTTTTCGGGTATTCAGTAAGCGTTTTGTGATTAACGATTCGGTAGTAACAGCCCAGGTAGCTTCCTTTTCGCTACCGCTCGGAACGGACTCTCTGTATCATCCGGGGGTGCGTTTTTATTACAGCGATGAGGCCGGACTACTGCGACTTGAAAGAGCCGACGGAACGCCCTTTGCCGGAGTACCATATTCCGATGGCTACCACAAAATGAGCATCTGGGCCGAAGCCATGCGTTGGTATTTGCCCAAGGAAAAGGTCGAGTTTTATATGATTGTGGGTAAAAAGGAACTCCCCGTCCGGATGGAATCCTATGACTACTTTCGGAGTAATCGTTTTCGGGAATTGGTGGAACAGTTTGGTTTCCAGCCTTTACTTATGGCGGCTAATTATGTACAGACCAAAAAAGCACAGGTTTTTTCAGCCTATGACCTTGCTACTCAGTACCGGCAAGACCCCGAGATTATGAAACGGACCCTCCAAAGTATGACCTTGCAGGGGTACTTCGAGGCCAACACCCAGACGGATGAATACCGACTGGCCCGGAAAGGGATACTGTACATACTAGCCAATATGGGAAAAAGCGACTTTGATAACTTACAAATCACCTCCCTTTTTGAGGCAAATAATGAGGTTGCCAACGCTACAATATCGCTTACAGATACCCTCATGACTGTACGTGGTGTGCAGCGTTTTATCGTCAGTGACTCCCTGAAAATCGTAGCAATTCCCTCCGACAATCAGGTAGTACTTGGTCGTGGACGGGACTTTATCCTCAATGGGCAGCTGAAATCAGCCAATTTTCGCTTTACGGGAGCGGGCTTGAAGTTTAGTTATGACCAGTTTTTTATTAATCTCAATCAAGTCGATTCAATCACCTACATTCCTCAGGATAAATATGCCAAAGGAATGAGTAGCGAAGTAGGTGGGCACGTCAAATACGAAAAGGGAGGAACTTTCTATCTGAGTGACCCCAATAACAAATCTGGACTTCAAAAGGGAGGAAAATCGCCCCGGTTGGTTATTCCGCAGGGAATGACCGTCTTTTTTGACCAGCCTGAACGAGGTAAACTAACCTACAAACGGGATGTGTTTTTCAAAATACCAAAGCTCGACTACGATAGTCTTGACCAGCGGGATGTAGTTTTCTTGGGAAATTTTAATTCCGGTGGAATTATGCCTTCTTTTAAAACAACCCTGAAAAGTATGGCCGATAACTCCTTGGGATTTGAATACAAACCCCCGGCGGAAGTGAAGCTCTACAACAGCAAGACGAGCGCTAAGTTTACGGATAAACTCGTGATGGATAACGAGGGCCTGCGAGGATCCGGCATACTGAGTCACCTTTCGGCTACTATTCCGGCGGAAGAGTTTTTATTCACCACGGATTCACTGCTTGCCTCGGGAAGTGAAGCTTCGATTGAAGAAGCTACCATCGGGAAAGGTTATTTTCCCAGGGTAGAATTAAGAAACTATTCCCTCCGGTGGTTTCCCAAAGTTGATAGTATGTTCATCGATACCAAAGGAAACTCCTTTAATTTCTATGCGGGTACCACCAAGCTGGAAGGAGGATTACTACTACGCTCGGCGGGCTTGTACGGCAGAGGGCAGCTTAAACGATCCGATTCTGAGCTTAGCTCACAGAACATTAAGTTTAACAAGGAAGGCTTTGTGGCAAACCAATCGCAGTTTAGTGTCAGCGCCGGGCAGCAACAGTCATTCCGCCCGATTCTCTTGGGAAAAAACGTTGACGTTGACTTTAACATAGCCCGAAACCTCGTAGAACTTTCTACCACGGGTTCTGGCTTTGGTACCGATAGCTCCACCCTCGAATTTCCGTATGCCGCTTACCGGACCTCGATCAACAAGGCCCGCTGGAATATTGCCAATAAGACCATCGCTATGAAAGGGGATGTAAACAGTTCTACGTTTTATTCTACCGCTCCGGAGCAGGGGGGGCTTTCGTTTAATGGTTCGGCGGCCCTGTACGAAATTGAAAAGATGACGCTGAATATCAGTGGTGTGCCCTATATACGGACCGCTGACGTAAAGATTATTCCGGATAAAGGGGTCGTTAGCGTAAGGCGTAACGGCGAAATGACACCCTTCAAAAGGGCCAGAATCGAAATTGATACGCTCAATAGCTCACACCGACTTCGGGATGCCGATATCCGTATCACCTCCCGCAATCGCTTCGAAGGGTCAGCGACGTACCAATACATTACAGCCCGTAAAGATACCTTCAACATTAAGATGGAAAACTTTGAGCTTCGGGAAGCCGGTAGCGTCGCCACCGCATCCCGAAAAGCCAAAGGGACGACCTCTTCCCCGGAGGTAGCCTACTACACCACGGCCCGGGCCCGGGTACTAGAAACAGACCGTATCATGCTGGCACCTCGAATGCAGTATAAGGGTGATGTAAATCTGATCTCCTACGAGCCATCCTTAGAATTGGATGGTTTTATCCGCCCGCAACTAAAACCCCGGCTCGATCTGATTAGCTCCTGGATTACTTTTAAGGAAAGTGGTAAGGATTCCTCGGGCACTATCTCAATTAAAGTGGATAAACAGTTAAAAAATGAGATAGAACAACCGCTCTTCGCTGGACTTTGTTTTCGCTCTGGCGGAGGTATGTACATGAGCTTTCTATCTCCAAAAGATACCGAGCAGGATCGGGATATCTATACCGCCGAAGGGCATTTGACCTACGATGAGGATCTCAAACTATTTCGGATTACGCCTTCCCCAGGACCGGACGGCCTTATTGATGAAGCCAAGGCATTTACCTTCGATGATCAAAAAGGACTTGCCTCTTTTGCTGGCTCTCTAAATCTTGCCGATCCGCAACTTATGAAGGCTTCTGGGCTGGTAGATGTACAGGTAGACAGCGCCCGGTATGAGTTTAATACCCTACTGCTCATTGATCTGCCTGCGCTGATTCCGGTAACGCCCGAAATGGCCACCAAGATTGTAAAAACGAACCTGGACGAACAGAATAGTGATGCTGCCGAAGACGAACCCACCCGCCTGAACATCAAACTAGCGGCGCTTATCGGGCAGAAAGCGGCTGATGACTACCTGACCAAAACAGCGGGGGAGTATAAGCCATTGTTTGAAGCGTCGTCTCAGTTAGACGTCCCATTGGTGCTCTCGAATGTCAATCTACGCTGGTCTGATATTCACAATAGCTTCTTCTCCACCGGAAGAATCGGGGTTTCTAACCTCGGTAGAAACGATATCAATGCCCAAATGGAAGGTATGATGGAGCTTCGCCGGACCGACCGGGGGGATGAGTTTAGCCTGTATATAGAAGTATCACCCGACGTGTGGTATTACCTCGACTACTCCCAGAAGCAATTGGGTATTGTCTCTTCGGAAATGGACTTTAACGATCAGATTCTGGCCCGGTCTAAAAACGTAAAAACGAAGGATATGGAACTCATTCAAGTAGGGTTCGAAGAGAAGTCTATGTTTATGGACCGATTCTATGACTTCTACCAGCCGGCGCTCAAAAAAGCCCGACTGGCCAAGGCAACGGAAAAGAAAGATGTTAAGAAAAAACCGGTTAAAAAGAAAGTAGAAGCCACCGAAGGATTCTGATAGTCAATGTATTAGTGAACGGTTTTTTTATGGGATAAGAAAATGTTAAATTAAGTAGTTAGTAATCATTTGGTTAATTCGATTCTAGTAGTATTTTTGTTAGTATTTGCAATTCTAATTCTTGAAATAGTACAAAAATAATGACTTTTAGCTTATTCCTTATTACAATTATTGGAGCCTATTTGCTTGGCTCAATCCCTACGTCTGTTTGGTACGGAATTGGCTACTTCGGAATTGACGTTCGTCAGCACGGAAGTGGTAGTGCCGGCGCTACTAATACCTTTCGGGTATTAGGAAAAAGGGCCGGGACTATTGTGATGTTGATCGATGTGTTAAAAGGATGGACGGCTACCTGCCTCGCCTTACTTTTGTTTTATTTTAATGTTATTGATGATAGCCAGTTATTAACCTATAAAATCGTATTTGGAATCATTGCAATTGCTGGGCATATCTTCCCGGTATTTGTTGGATTTAAAGGAGGAAAAGGGGTAGCTACCCTGCTGGGAATGGTCCTGGCGGTTCATCCTGAACTAGCCTTGATGTCTATCACAATCTTTATACTTACGCTGCTGACATCTCAATACGTTTCTTTGAGTTCTATTTTAGCTACCCTTGCGTTCCCTGTTTTGTCGTTACTCGGACTGTTCGGTCGACCTGATACACTACTGGTCGTGTTTGGTTTTGTGATGTTCCTACTGGTAGTTATTACCCATCAGAAAAATATAGTACGTCTTTTTAACGGAAGCGAAAGCCGTGTAAAGCTATTTGGAAGTACCAAGAGTTCTTCCTGATGAAGTTTTGGGTACACGTACAAAAAAGTCCTCCGAGAACACGGAGGACTTTTTCTATTTTTGAATACAGGTGTGTTGATAGTAAGTATGTACGGTGGTGTGTTTCGCTTACTTAGAGCTATGGCGTGGTGGTGTGAATATGTGTAATCTTCTAAGATTATGTTTTGGAAACTAATTTTGCATTCTGCCCAAGAGAATACTCGAATAGGCTATTTGTAACATTGCTTCGGAAGATTCTACTGTTTTCTCATAATCCTTGCTCAAACGGCGCCTGAAGTTAAGCCACCCGAATGATCTC
>Ga0209702_10006346_pt1 | contig 15262 bp, 15 predicted proteins | sample FRY01_FD_187210 | JGI IMG/M metagenome (GOLD analysis project Ga0209702, IMG submission 187210) | Freshwater microbial communities from Lake Fryxell liftoff mats and glacier meltwater in Antarctica - FRY-01 (SPAdes) (version 2) | ecosystem: Environmental > Aquatic > Freshwater > Ice > Glacier... | reverse complement strand
TAGCGCCAAGGGTTTTGGCGGCTTCATCCATTGCCACTAAGTCTGGCCTTTGAAAAGCTGCTGTGACAGTTCTTACCAGAAACGGTAAGGTGAAAATCATGTGACCCACCAAAATAAAACTGTAACTTTGCCGGAAATCGCGCAATGTACCGTAAGCCAGTATTAAGGCCAGACCCGTGGCAAGGCCTGGAACGGCCACTGGCAATGTGAGAATTTCTTCAAATGTCTTCGCCCAACGAGAAGGATTTCGGGCCAGTGCGTAGGCTGCAGGCACACCGATGAATATATTGCCAATGACACAAGCCACCGCAATGGCAATTGACCACACAACGGTTTGCCCATAAACCGTGATGACTTGATCGAGCCAGCGCAGCGTTAATCCGCTGGCCAATCCCTGACTGTAGTTGTTAACGAGAGCGGCCGTGGTGGACAAAACCATCGGTGTGAGCATGAAGATAGCAACGATTGCAGTAATGAGGGCCAGACCGGGAGATTGAGTACGTCGATTCATTGACCGGCAACCCCCGCAACATTTTCTTTACGGCGCGTTAAAAAAAGCGCAAACCAAGTAAATAAGCCAAGGGTGATGGACAAAGAAGCTGCTAGCGTAAAGTTCGCAAAATTAGTGAACTCAGAATAGATCGTGATGGGTAGTACTTCGAACTGGCTTGACAGCGTAAAGGCGGTGCCAAAAGCACCCATAGAAGTCGCAAAGACAATGGCAGCACATGCAGATGTGGTTGGTTCTAGCTGAACCATCCACACATCTCGAATTATGTGCCAGCGGCGGGCGCCGAGTGAACGTGCCGCTTCTTCGACCGATTTGTCCATGGATTGCGCGGCAGCGGCATAGGCCGCTATCGCTCGAGGTAGAGAGAAATACAAATAGGCCAAAAACAGACCAGCCAAACCGTAGGCAAATGAAAATCGACCCAGGCCGAGCGCTTGCGTGATGTCAGTGACAAGGCCTTGCCGGCCGGCCAGTAGGATCATAAAAAAGCCAATGATGACACCAGGAAATGATAGAGGCAAAGTGAGTATCGATAACAGTAACTGTCGGCCAAGGAACTGTTGGCGGCCAAGATACAGACCGACCGCAGCGCCAAGTATCAGTGTTACCAATGTGACACCGATGGATAAGCCGAGTGTATTGATCAAACTCCAAGCGTAGCGAGCCTCGGTCAAGAACACGAAATACAACCGCCAGTCTTGCTCTGCTGGCAGTATCAAAAGCCTTGATACGGGTAGCAACCAGAACGCCATAAAAAAAATGGCAACTGGAAGTAGCAAAAGGCGGTGACTTGATTTCATGAATGGAGAGGCTCGCGCATCCTGCTTTGGTTATCTGACTGTTTTTAGGTAGTTGTCAGCAAAATCTTTCTGTACAGCTGCCATTTGACCGTAATCGACTGTTTTGGCACGGGCATATTCAGAAACTGGCAGAAACTTTGACTGTGCTTCGGCAGACATTGCTGATGCGCGTACCGGTCTTAGAAAAGCGTTAGCCCAGATTGCTTGGCCTTTATCTGACATGACAAAGTCGAGCACTTTTTTGCCATTCTCGTCATTGGGACCGTTATTGACCAAACTCATGACGTAGGGAACCACGACGGTGCCTTCGGCAGGAATGACGAACTCAACATTTGCTTGGTCTTTGTACTTGGCGCGGTAAGCGTTGAAGTCGTAGTCGAGCAAGATTGGTATTTCGCCAGAGATCACACGAGCGTATGAGGTTTGTTTAGGAACGATTGGCTCGTTTGCTTGAAGCTTTTTAAAGTACTCAAGGCCGGGCGTAAAGTCAGCTAATGAGCCACCAAGTGCTTGATTTACAGCGACGGCACTCACGTAGCCCACGAAGGCAGATGACGGGTCTAAATAGCCAATCATGCCTTTGTACTCAGGCTTGAGTAGATCGGCCCAAGATTTGGGAACGGGCTTGCCGTCAAGAGCGTCTTTATTAACAAAAAATCCCAGCGTGCCAGAGTGAATGGTGAACCATTTGCCGTTGGGATCTTTGAGGCCTTCAGGAATATCGTCCCAATTGACTGGCTTATAGCCACTGACCACGCCCGCTTTGTCAGCTTGAATGCCAAAGCTCACACCCATGTAAGCGACGTCAGCGACTGGACTGGCTTTTTCGGTAATTAATTGAGCCAGTGTTTGGCCAGAGTTTTTATTGTCTGCGGGTACGTTAATACCTGTGTTTTCTTTAATAGCTTTTAATTGAGTGCCCCAATCAGCCCACTCAGTTGGGCAGTTGTAGCAAATTGCTGTTTGAGCGCTTGCTGCGCTTGCTACGAGGGTCATTGCGGCAAGACCGGCTTTCAAAGTGGTGTGCCACATTATTTGTGATAGCAGTTTCATGATTTCCCTTTTGCCTAGTGTTAAAAAAATCGTCTCACTTTTGGTGAGATCGGTTGGTGGGTGGCGAGCCAATCGTCTCGCCTAGCCGGAACCCACAGATCAAGTTGTGGGTTGCTGGTTTTGGTTTGCTGAACTGTCCGCGGATACTTTGGAGTAAGAGATTCGTCGCCCATTGGCCAATTTCATGGTTAGGTTGAACGACTGTTGACAGGATGGGGCTTAATTCTTGACCGATCTTGATGCCGTCAAAACCTACGATGCTTAGCGACTCAGGGATTGACAGTCCACATTGGGCCGCTGTTCGTAGGCTTCTAAAAGCCAGCAAATCATTTGAGCAAATCAGTGCAGTAGGCCGTTTGGTGGTGCTTTGTTTTAAGAGCGTGGCCAGCGCCCACATGTCTGAGGAAATGAAGTCCACCTCGATTAGCGTAAGCGGTTGCAGGTTGGCCGATTGCATACCAGATAAATAGCCTTGGTAGCGATGGCTGGCGCGATCAGATGCGCTGAGTAGTCCGCTAACCATGGCAATTTTCCGGTGACCCAATGAACGCAGACGCTTAACCACACTGGCCACCTCGCTGTGACCGTTGACGCCAACGCAGTGGTATTTTGGGTGTTGGTTATACGCCAAAACGAACGGTACTGATTGATGCTGCAATTGGGTTAATAAAGGAGTTTTGGCTGGGTCTCGAACAACCATTATCATTCCGTCAACGCCCTTGGCAAGTAAGCAATTGATAGCTGTGGTTTCGTGGTCGTCGTCATAATCTGATGTCACGGGCATGACGCCAAAACCCTGCTCAGCGGCATAACTCGCAATGCCCTCGAGGCATTCGGCGAACACGGGATTTCCGAAGGTAGGAAGCATCACACCGATGATCTTTGAACGTTGTGTTCTCAGAGCCCTAGCGGCACTGTTTGGCTGATAACCATGCTTTGTCGCGGTGGCTAGGACTATTTCACGCGTGTTGGATCGTACCTTTTCGGGCCGATTAAAAACGCGCGACACGGTGGCAGCTGAGACACCCGCTGCCTGTGCAATCTCTAAAATGCTCACTTGTTTTTTGATGGTGAAGTTCAAATGAAAACGATTTCATTTTGGGCTTACCAGGTGACTGCAGCGTGACAAGATCATGAAAATTTCGTGACAAAATATTGTTTAGAAATATTTTCGAAAAAGTTGTGGCAATAGCCACGGCAAATCAAACGCAGCACGACGGACTAAGCAAAACACTCTCGGCATAGGGGCCATCGTTGGGTTAGCATCAACCTCAATCAGGTGTTCGTTAATCGTCGTGCAGGGGAGTGGTCATGCAAGCAAGCGTCAATATGGAAACCGGTTGGCTCGCGGCAAACGTGCGCTCGGACCTTTCCTGGCAAGTACGGCTGACGCCAGCACAGGTGGCGGGGTTCAAGGTGGCTCTTGACCATGCGGCAGGGATTGATAAGCCTTTGCTGCAGATGACGCCAGCTGATTTTCCGCTGTCAATCGAATGCTTCCAAGCCTTGGCGCAAGCTCGGTCCATCACACAGGGGTCTTGGGGATTTTCTCTAATCAAAGGTTTCCCGGTTCACGAGTGGACCGAAGCGCAAACGCGCTTGGCTTATTGGGGCATGGGATTGCACCTTGGTGTGGCTCGCCCACAAAATATCAACAGTGATTATTTGACCGACGTGCGAGATGCCGGTGGGCAGTATCACATCAAAGGTGGGCGGGGTTACAACACGCGTGCGAAATTGGATTTCCACATCGATTCGGGTGACGTGGTCGGTCTGATGTGCCGGCGAACCGCGAAGCAGGGTGGGGAAAGTAAGATCACCAGCTCAAAGGCCATTTATCAAGCGATTAAGCGCCTAGATCCGACACTCGTTGACACGCTTAGGCAAGCCGTGGGTTTCAGTTGGCAAGGGACAATGGCACGCGATGATGGTTCGTATTTTCATTGCCCTGTGGTTGATTTCAAAGATGATTACTTTGCGTTTAGATTCAACCTAAAAAATATTGTGGCGGCACAACGGGATTTCGCTGAGATCCCTCGATTGACTGATGATCAAGTGCGGATGATTGACCGATTGGAGTCCTTGTTTCCAGACCCCACGTACTGCTACTCGATGGAACTCGAACCGGGTGATTTGCAGTTGGTGAACAATTACCATGTGATTCACTCGCGCACGTCGTTCGAAGATCACGAGGATCAAGACTTAAAGCGCCATTTACTGCGCCTATGGCTCTGTATTCCCGATTGCCCAGCGATACCCGACTCGTGGATCGTACAAGCAAAGCAAACCACAGCCAATACGTTAAGAGGGGGGTTGCGAGGCAGCCACGTGAGTGCTGAGTTTTTGGCCTTTGAGCAACGGCAAGCAAAAAATCATGGCTTGGATACGACGTACTACCAAAAGAATCCGCACTGATTTTGGAGAGGTTATTTTGGATAACGACTAACGCTTTTGTTGTTGAATGCGAGCTGATTGCTTATTTTGATCCTGTGTTTCCAAACTGAATCTTTGTCTGTTAGTCAGTGATGGGCGTTGAGTAAGGGCTTTGACGATTAGTGTTTTTTTGGTTAAGTTGATAAAAAAATTAGTTCAACCTTTTGTGTTTAACGTTTTAACCATGGAGTTTTTATGCCAACAGTTGAATTGTTGTCGGACGTCACGGGTTCAGTGTGGAAAGTCCTTAAACAGATTGGGCAGACAGTTGAAGAGGATGAGCCGATTTTGTTGATTGAGTCGATGAAGATGGAGATTCCATTGGTTTCAGAAAAGCCAGGGAAGATTGTTTCAATTTCGGTCAAAGAGGGCGATGCGGTTAACGAAGGACAATCGATTGTTGAAATTGAAGTTTAATTTTATTCCATTTATAGGAATAATATTCCTATAAATTGACACATGTAATTCTTGCGCACATAATAAATTGGCACGCTATGAATTAAAGAGACGTAGATCTCTTTGACCAACACTAATCCTGTGGGAGACAGATATGAGGGTTTTAACATCAGTGGTTGCTGGCTTGGCGATGTTGGTAATGGTTCCGAGTCATGCACAACAAGCATGGCAGCCTGGCTCTGTGGTTCAGTTCATTGTGCCAGCGGGGCCTGCTGGCTCGCTGGACATGGTTGCTCGGCAAATTCAAAAGATTGGCATTGAAAAAAAACTTTTCGATTCAATGATCGTTCAAAATAGACCGGGAGGCGCCTTGGCGGTGGCGCTCAATGAATTGGATAAGCATCCAGCCAATGGTGATTATTTGATGACGTTGACGACTTCATTGATCAACAACAACATCACGGGATCACTCAAAGGTCGGACGTTCGATAAATACACCCCAATATCAATCCTGTTCCAAGAGTATGTTGGTCTGATTGTTCATAAGGATTCCCCCTTCAATTCAGCCAAAGACTTGATTGCCTTTATGAAGAAGAATCCTGAGAAGCTCAATGTGGCCTTGGCGACTTCTTTGGGCAACCATATTCACGTGGGTGCTGCGCTGCCATTACAGATGGCCGGCGTTGATGTCAAGAAAGTGAACTTTGTGCCCTACAAGTCATCAGCCGAATCAGTCACCCAGTTGTTGGGCAAGAATGTCGATGTGGTTGCTGCGAGTACGCCAAATTTTCTGACTGCTATCAAAAACGATCAGTTAAGAATTTTGGTGGTTGGTTCACCTGAACGACTCAGCGGTGATCTGTCATTTATTCCCACGTGGAAAGAGCAGGGGGTTGATGTCGTCACAACGTCCGTTCAAGGTGTGATCGGACCACCCGATCTCACGAAAGCACAGATTGCTTTTTGGGGGGACGCCTTGGCACAAATAACGTCGACAGCCGAATGGAAAAAATTTGTCGAGATGAGAGGTTGGAATCCTGACTTTATTGGACCCGATAAAGTCAATGCGGTAATGGCAGAGGAAACAACCCGTATCCAAGCCATTCTTGATACCCTAAGTCTTTCGAAAAATCGATAACTTAAGGTTGCAATGATCATGGGTAGAACCCGAGCTGCTGGTACGTTTGCATTGGGAAGGGTTGGTGACATTGAGGAGAATGATCCTTCCTTGGTGCTAACGTTAGCTCGGGGGCTCATCGTCTTGAACTGTTTTAATAAAAGACGAACTGATCTGAGCAACAAGGAAATCACCGAGTTAACGGGTCTTTCAAAACCAACGGTGTCGCGCATTACCTACACGCTGGCTAAGTTCGGGTTTCTGTATTACTCCGATCGACTGCACCGCTACTCACTCGGGTTGGCAGTGTTGGCAACGGCTCACCCTTTGCTGTCTCAAATGAAAATTAAGCAAATCGCTCGACCATTGATGCAGCAAATGGCCAATGAAGTGGGTGGAGCGGTATCGATTGGGATGCCGTTTGGCTCTCAAATGATTTATATCGAAAGTTGTGCGCCAGCGGAATCTGTTAATCCGGTTGTGGCTGGTGTCGGGGCACAAATTCCGCTTTACCGCACGGCCATGGGCAGGGCTTATTTGGCGGGTCTACCAGAGGCGACGCGGAAAAAGTTACTGGATTCGCTAAATCCAGGCTGGGACCTTCAAGACAGCCCGTATTTGGCGCATGTTCAAGAAGCGCTTGATCAAAAGAGAAAGTGGGGGTTTTGCTTGGCGATTGAGAACCTTGTTAAAGACACTCGTTCTGTCGGTGTGCCGATGCAAAGTCAGATTGATGATCAATTCTATGCTTTTAACTGTGGCGTCCCAGTGTTTCGATTAAAGCCAAACCAAATACGAGATGAAATTGGCCCGCGATTGTTGACAGTCGTCAGAGATGTCGAAATGGCATTGGGTATTCACGAAATCGAAGCAAGTCGGCAAACCAATAAATGAATGGGATCACGCGGTGAATAAGCTACTCATTGCCAATAGAGGCGAAATTGCCTGCCGGATTGCTGCGACAGCAAGAAAAATGGGCATCCGAACAGTGGCTATTTTTTCTGAGCATGACCGAGGCGCAAGGCACGTGCTGGCCTGTGACGAAGCGGTTATGTCAGATCCACAAATGGCGCGATCCACCTACCTCAATATTTCTGGCATTGTCAGCACTGCGTTAGATGTTGGTGCTGATGCTGTTCACCCAGGTTATGGATTTCTCGCAGAAAATGCTGACTTCGCGAGCGCATGCCAAGAAAATGGTCTCATTTTTGTGGGGCCTAGTGCCAAGGCTATTCATTTGATGGGTGATAAGGCACGCGCCAAAGCGTTTGCCGCCTCAGTCAATATGCCCACGATCCCAGGTTTTGATGGCCTTAATTTGTCAGATGGGGCGCTTTTTTCCCTGGCAGAGGAAATTGGGTATCCCATCATGTTGAAAGCGACAAAAGGCGGTGGTGGGCGAGGGTTGCGTATCGTGCGTGACCCGTTTGATTTTACTGCCGCGCTGGGATCTTGCCGGCGTGAAGCAGTCGCAGGTTTTGGTGATGGTGCGTTGATGATTGAAAAGTATCTCTTTGAACCTCGGCATATCGAAGTACAAATCTTGGCTGATCGACATGGCAATGTTGTTCATTTGTTTGATCGGGATTGCTCCATCCAGCGCCGACATCAGAAGGTGATTGAAGAAGCACCAGCACTTTCAGTCAGTCATGCGACGCGCGCTGAAATGACACGTGCGGCAATCGACTTGGTTAAGGCAATCGATTACGAGGGTGTGGGAACGATCGAGTGCATTCAGACAAGCGATGGAAAGTACTATTTTCTGGAAATGAATACACGACTACAAGTGGAACATGGCATTACTGAATTAGTCACTGGCATCGATCTCATTGAGTGGCAATTACGTGTTGCGAGGGGTGAAGCAATCGGCTTTACTCAGGCTGATGTGGATATTCAAGGGCACAGCATAGAGGCTCGGATATGCGCTGAACGGCCCAAAAAATCATTTTTTCCGTCGGTGGGGGCTATCGATTTGTTTGATTTACCTGAACACGTCGAATTCGGATTTGGTGATGTTCGAATTGATTCTGGTGTTCGTTGTCACGACATCATTACACCGCATTACGACTCAATGATTGCCAAAGTGATGGTGCGAGCAGAGACTCGTGAATTGGCTTGCAAAAAAATGAATTTAACGTTGTCTGCCATTCGGATTTCTGGTGTCGAAACCAATCTTGATTTTCTAAGAAATATTTTTCGCAATGATTCATTTGGGTTAGGTAAGTTTCACACGGGATTCATCGAACAAAACCTCTCAACGCTTTTGGATCAATAAAAGTGACTTGATCTCTCTATCTGGAGCTCGAAACGATGGCGCTTCAACCCCTCGCGACACCGACTGGTGCAATGGGTCCCTTACATGACATTAAAGTGATTGAGATTTGTTCAACCATTGCAGGCCCTGCTTGTGCTCGGCTGCTTGCTGATTTTGGTGCTGATGTCACCAAAATAGAACCCCTTGAAGGCGACGGTGTGCGTCAAATGGGTCGGCATGTCGGTGATGTTTCGCTTTATGCGGCAACGATTCTCAGAGGTAAAAAGTCAATCGCGCTCGACTTGAAGTCGACCGAAGGCCGTGAAATTGCCATGGCGCTCATCGAGCAGGCTGATATTTTGGTAGAAAATAACAGGCCAGGCGTTTTAGAGCGGCTAGGGTTCGACTACCCGTCATTGTCTAAAAAGAACCCTGGATTGGTGATGGTTCGTATCAGTGGTTATGGCCAAGACGGCCCCTATTCCTCTAGGCCTGGTTATGGCGCGATATGTGAGGCTGTCGGGGGTGTTCGCCATATGACCGGCGATCCGGATCGACCACCCGCCCGGGTTGCATTGGCCACCACGGACTATCTAACTTCCGTATACGCCGCCTTTGGCGCCATGACAGCGATTCATGAGCGGGTCCGATCTGGATTGGGTCAAGTGGTGGATGTGGCGCTTTATGAGGCGGCCTTCTCCCAAATGGAGCCTTACGTACCTGCCTTTGAAAAACTGGGGTTCATACCCAAACGTGTCGGACCGAACCTACCGACAATGGCGCCCAATAGTCTTTACCCGACAGCCGATCAGAGTTGGATGTTAATAGCCGCCAATAGTGACGTGATATTTGAGCGATTGACTACGGTGATGGACCAGCCTGAACTGTTTAATGATCCTCGGTTTTCTAGTATCCGTGCTCGTGGTGAACCAGCAAATATGAAGGCAATTGACACCATTATTGGGCAATGGACAGCGTCATTAACCGCAGATATTTTGGCTGAACGGTTGGTTCAAGCGGGGATACCGTCGGCACCAGTTTATACGATTGCTGATATCTATCAGGATGAGCACTTTAGAGAACGTGACATGTTGGTCAAAGTTGATCACCCGACGCTGGGTCACACCACCCAGGCGGGGGTTGTCCCCAAGTTGTCACGAACGCCAGGAGCCATCCGCCATACCGGTCCCAATTTGGGACAGGATTCGAGGGCCATCTTGGTTTCGATGGGATTGGATGACCTGCAGATCGACGAGCTCGTTGCGCGTCGTATTGTGCGCGAACTGTAAATATTTTGAATTTGATTGAGGGGTGTTACGTGAGTAAGAAAGTTTTAGCCAGTCAGCCCGAACAGCCACCTTCGGCTGGCGAGTGGACCCAAGAGTTGGATGAGTTGTCTTTAAGACGACAGCAAGCGGCGGCCATGGGCGGGCCCGAGGCTTTGGCAAAACTAAAGGGCCGTGGCATTATGAATGTCAGGGAGCGGGTCGCTGCATTACTTGACCCAGGCAGCTTTCGCGAATTAGGACGAATCACAGGCAAGGGACGCTATACGAAAGAGGGTTATTTTGAAGGACTTTCACCGGTCAATGCGATTATTGGTACCGGTAAAGTTGAGTCACGAAAAGTGGTCGTTTCAGCGGATGACTACACAATTAGGGCAGGCTCATCTGAAGCAACAATTTCGGATAAGTGGATTTATGCAGAGCGCATGGCACTGGATTTGAGGTTGCCCATCGTCCGATTGGTTGATACAGCCGGAGGCAGCGTCAAACTTCTTGAGCAAAGCGGACACAGCAAAATCCCAGGGTATCCGACTTGGCCCGTTGTCGAGTTGTTAAAGAAGGTACCCGTTGTTGGCGTTGCTTTGGGTGCTTGCGCAGGCTTAGGTGCCATTAAAGTCCTTATGTCACACTTTTCTGTCATGGTGCGTGACCAAGCCCAGGTCTTCGCGGCTGGGCCGCCGGTTGTCAAGCAAGCTTACGGTATCGATATCAACAAAAATGACCTCGGTGGTTACAAGGTACATCGGCAAAGTGGTCTGGTCCACAACGAGGCTGAAAATGAGGAGGACGCCTTTGCCCAAGTCAGACGGTTCCTCTCTTATCTGCCTAGGCACTCAGAGGCCTATGCCGAACCATTGTCGAGTGCTGATCCCGTTGATCGTGCCGATGATTGGCTGAAAGACGCGATCCCTAAAGACCGTCGGAAAATTTATGATCCCCGAAAGATACTGAAATCCATTTTTGATACCGATTCCTTGTTTGAAATCGGCCGCTATCATGGTGGGTCATGCATCACGGCGCTCGCAAGACTTAATGGGCATCCGGTTGGTGTGCTGTGCAGTGATCCAAAAATTGCAGGTGGTGCCATGACATTGACCTCGGCATGGAAAATGGAGAGGCACGTCAAACTTTGCGACACATTCGGATTGCCCGTGATTAATTTGGTTGATCAGCCCGGCAATGCCACTGGTCCCGAGGCAGAGCTCAGGGGCACCTTGCTCGGTGCGGTTCGGGTCTTAAGCACCATTGAGGATATCAAAGTCCCTTGGGTATCTATCATCATGCGACGGGCTTTTGGGATGGCGGGTGGCCTGCACTCACCAAAGTATTTTCCACAGCTATTGCATCGATTTGCATGGCCATCGGCGCGGTGGGGTTCAATTCCGATTGAGGGTGGGGTGGCAGCGGCCTACCGCTCAGAAATAGGGATTGCTGATGATCCTGATAGCGCTCGGCAGGACTTAGAGGACTACTATCACCGCATTGCGTCACCTTTTAGAACGGCTGAGCGTTTCATGATTCTGGATATCATTGACCCTCGAGAAACCCGTGCAGTGCTTTGTGATTGGATTGAAGATGCATGGGAGGCCATGATCGCTCGACGCAACGACGCTCGATAAAACCTCGCCTGTTGCCCATTCGTTTGATCGTTCGATTCGGGACATCGATACGCGCTATCAACGTTGTTCAGGATAAGCATCGCCCAACCCTCGATTGATGATGCGTATGCGACTGATTTTTTTCGACATTGGTCCGAGTCAGTGGCACAATAGTCCCATCAATCCGACACAAGAACGAAGATAAGGGTAGGGTGTCATGCCCCTGCGCGATGGAGCTGAGATGCAAACAATAGCCTTTGTGGGCTTGGGGGCGATGGGTTTGCCCATGGCTGTCAATTTACTGACCAAGGGCCACACGGTGCGTGGTGTTGACATTAGCGATGTCTCAAAAGAGAAATTTGAGGCCGCTGGTGGCACTTTTTTGCGTGATGCACGTGAAGCAGCCAATGGTGCAGATGTCTTGATTTTGATGGTGGTTAACGCCGCTCAAGCCGAGCAAGTACTCTTTGAGACACAGGCGCTTGATGCGCTTGCTGCCAACGCGACTGTGGTGGTCATGGCGACGTGCGCACAGGCCGTGGTTCAGTCAATGGCCAAGCGTGTTCAAGAGACGGGCCGATCGTTTATTGATGCGCCCGTGTCAGGCGGCGTGGTGGGTGCCGAGTCGGGTGGACTGACCATCATGGTGGGTTGTGAGAAGGCGGTGTTTGAAGCCAACCGACCGATCTTGCAGGCCATGGGTGAGCGAATATTTCATGTGGGTGAAGCGCCTGGCCAAGGGGCCATGGTTAAGACCATCAACCAATTGCTTTGCGGTGTGCACATCGCGGTAGCTGCTGAAGCCTTTGCGATGGCTGACAAGGCTGGGATTGAACTTCAGACACTGCTTGAAATTATGTCGGGTTCTGCTGCGTCAAGCTGGATGCTTCAAAACCGTGGGCCTCGGATGTTGCAAACCGAGCCGCCAGTGACCAGTGCGGTTGATATCTTCGTAAAAGATTTGTCGATTGTGTTGCAAACTGGTCAGGACTTGAGGGCTGCGCTACCGATCGCAGCGGCTGCGCAACAAATGTATATTGCGAGCTCTGGACGTGGCGATGGCAAAGCAGATGACAGTCAAGTTATCCGAACCTATCGCGCGTTAAACCAAGGTGACAAATCGTAATTTGGTGGTGGTTTTTCTAACGGGCGCATTGGGCGCCCATTTTTATGTGAGTCACACGGTTGAACTTTGAACTGATCGTCAGCGCGTTTTCTTCGCAACCGTTGCCAATACTGGCAACGGTACTGGCGATTAGCGCCGCTTTTTTAATGGGTTTTGCCCGCAGTGGTCTGGGCGCAGGTGGTTTTGTGGTGTCGCCTTTGATGGTGCTGGCTTTGGGCGGCAGCAATGGCTTGGCCGTTGTCGCAGTCTTGATGCTACCAGCGTCTGCTTTGGGGGTTTGGCAGCACCGAAACGAGTCAAACCCTGCGTTATCGAAGTCACTGTTGCCAGGGGCTGTTGTCGGCACCGCGATTGGTGCGGCCATACTATGGCTGCTGGTCAGTGAAGGGGCAATGGCTGTGGTGCATCGGCGATTAGAGCTGGTGGTAGCGGGGTTGTCGCTACTGTATGTGGCTTTGATTATGCAGCGCGAACAAGTAGCGAAGCTGTTTTCAGCCAAAGGCGCACCAACGGCAAGTGGCTTGTTTGCGTTGGGTAGCGCTATTGGGATCAGTCAAACAGTGGCCAATTCAGGCTCGCCACTGATGACTGTTTATTTTCTTTGCTACAACATTACCCGACAACAGTTTGTCGCGGCACAAAATAAGTTTTTATTGGTACAAAACTTTACAAAAATCATACCGCTTGTTTTGTTGGGTATTTTGCACTTTGGTAATGTCAGTGCGGCCATCGTTTTGTTGCCATTGACTTTTTTGGGCTCATGGCTAGGGCGAAAGTTCTACAACAAATCCTCTGAAAAAACCTACTTCATCTGCTACAGCGCTTTGTTAGTGATCGGTTTCATGGCAAGTGTTGTTTTGATGATTGGACGCGCGCGAGTGTTTGCGTGGTTTTGAACTCAGTTGGGCGTTTTGTTCCCAACGGCCTGATCAATAATTTTTTGAATACCGTTGGGCCCAAGTCTTTTGAGAAACGCATCAAATTCATTTTTCAGTGTTGATTGCTTCGCAAACGCGAATCCCCAAGGGTCTTCCTGTGGGAACTTAAAGACGGATTTGACTGAGCTGCCTTGTTGGTTATGCCAAAGTTGCAGGGTTAGTTCATCCATGAAGGTTAGATCTAGATTGCCAGACTGCATGTCTTTAAGAACTTGTGTGTAATCGGTATAGTGCCTGATTTGCGACAAGGGGTAATGCCCGTCTGGTTCCAAATCTGTTTTGATAAGTTCGTCATAAACGGTACCGATCGGGTATCCGATCCGGTAGTTTTTAAGTTCTGAGAGATTGCCAATGACTTGGGCGTCGGGCGCAATGCTGACCAAGTGATTAACATTAAAAAAGTACGGCTGCGAGAAATCGAGTGTTTTTTGACGGGCCTCAGTAATCGAAATACCTGCGAAAGCGATATCAGCTTCACCGCTAGAAACGGCTTGAAGCATGACAGGAAAATCATATTCTTTGATTTTTGGTGAGCAGTCTATTTTTTCGCAAAATGCTTTAAAGATTTCAACATCGATACCGGCAAGGTCACCGTCTTTTTTGTGACTTATGGGTGGATAAAAAGGAGATGTGGCGACCCTAACAACAGCACTGTCGTCAGAGCAACCATTCAATGACAACAAGGCGATGAGAACAATCGGTAGGGCGTAGAATCTTGAAAGCATTTGACTGTGCCTAAGTTCATTTTATCAAAGCACAAAAAACATAATCTATAGTTGATTGAATTTTTTGTGGAAGAAAATGTGCCGATCATGGTAATGACGGATCAAAATAGACAATGCTGTGACTATCTAAAATTTCAGCCTGTGCGGCTTGGCGGAGCGGACGTCCGTATAACCGTACCGTAAGAGCCTTTAAATATGCGGTTCTACAAATTATTATTTTATCGTACCCACTTCTGTGCCCACATAAATAAAAGTGTGTCTTTAGTAGAAATACAGATGGCGGACACCCTTTTATAAGCTTTACTTAGCCAATCTTGAGTCTGACTTTTAAAAAACTATTTATTTTAAAAAAAGTTTGCTCCAAGCTGAGACACTGGGGTATTATACGGCATGGCACGGCGTTATTTGCATGTATAAAACGCCCCCATTTTGCATTGTTTGATTTCTGCACGCAGAATCATCTGAGCAAAAAAACGACAAGACACGACCCATGGGGCACTGACCCCGCGTCTGCGTTTTTTGCAAGGAATCAATCATGCACACACCACAACCAAAATCGAACGACCAGCGCGTCTATCGCCTGTCTCAGCTCTGCTCCACACCCACACGGCAGGGCTTATTGCCAGTTTCGCCCGCAAGTATATGGCGATGGATTAAGGCCGGCACGTTCCCAAAACCTTTTAAGCTAGGGCAAAACTGTACGGTATGGGATTCTGCTGAAATCAACCTTTGGATTGAAGCTCAGCGAGGCGCCCAAAAATGAAAAACGCCCCGACCCAAGCAACAGATCGAGACGCCCTAGACAGGTCAAATTTTAACCCATTATTAGCTAAAAGCTGCACTTGTTGGCGTGGAAATATGCGCTCACCATTCGCCTGCCAGGTTTGTGTATCTTGGTCACAGGTAATCACGAAACTGACCGCCCGTGCGATAGGCGGTCAGCAATGAATGTTGACAATTTATTAAGCCGGCTTCAAAAAGTCAGAAAAGGTTTTAACCCCAATACATGGCAAGCGTGTTGTCCG
>Ga0209702_10006340_pt1 | contig 15284 bp, 10 predicted proteins | sample FRY01_FD_187210 | JGI IMG/M metagenome (GOLD analysis project Ga0209702, IMG submission 187210) | Freshwater microbial communities from Lake Fryxell liftoff mats and glacier meltwater in Antarctica - FRY-01 (SPAdes) (version 2) | ecosystem: Environmental > Aquatic > Freshwater > Ice > Glacier... | reverse complement strand
GCCCTGCAAAATCGCCGCAAAGACATCGTCAATCGATTCGCAGGCCAAATGTTTAGAAATGTCCGGCTGGTACCTTTGCGCTGCCAAATAACTGTAAGTCATCGCCGGACCAAGATATGCAACCTTCGATGAATTCACGTCGCACTTTCTACAGAATTTTTCATCTAAAATCGTTTATGCTAAAGACGCTTGTTGACGTTGATTCGCCAAGAGCATCACGCCCAAACCTGTCCCACAATCTCTGCGTTACCAGAGCGTCCGCAAAAAAGTTGCGGGTTTCGCCCCCTTGCTACACTTGAATTCGGAAAGTCATGGCGGGACAGTTCTTAACTTCGCGTTGCCACATTCATTTTACTTGCCTTTCACTGCACTTCTACTTGCACTTCTACTTCACTTCTACTTCACTGCACTTCACTGCACTTCACTGCACTTCACTTCACTCCGTAGCAACTCCACATCACCACGACAAGACTTCGCCAGAACCGGGATCCACCACTCGAAATTTGGATTGAATCTCTTGGGCAGCATCGCCTGCCCTCAACTTCAACCGCGACAGTTCCAGTTTCCGCAAATTTTCAACTACTTGGCGTACCAGTACTGGGTTCTTCGACTGATTGTAGATCAAGTTCACGTGAAGTTGCCGCCACAAGAACTGACTTTGCGACTCGGCCAATGCCGCTACCCCACCGTGAAGATTCAACGGCGACGGCAAGTTCAATCTAGCGTCGATTGTTCCTCCACTGGAATCTACCACCTGATGTTGCCAAGTCCAATTCGTTTTCGGGACGTCGCCAAACATGGGAAAATGCTGGTCCAATGCCAAGTTGCAAACCAGTGGCTTTAGCGGCTGAGGGAAAATATTTCGCGAAGCCCCCCAAGGCGTCAGCGAAACATTCCACCACAAAACTAACCCCAGCAACATCGCGACACACAATTGGGCGGCCGTACCCGAAGGACTGGTTGAATTCGCCATTCGCAACAATGGCACAACCGACTGATCCGCCAAGTCTTTCCACCAAGTCTTGATCCCCAAACCGCTTCCATTCAGGAATAGCAACCAACCGGCGATCGCAATCGCGGAAAACGTCCCGATCGTCATCGTCAGTGCGATTCCCAGGTGTATCATTACCAGGAACACAATCGTAGGTCGACGAGTCCAACGATAAAGCCCAGGGCAGAACACTAAAAGTGGCAAAAACAGCTCAACCCCCAGCACGCCCCAGGTCGCAGGCCCGGTCAACCAAGCCTTTGTCTGCAGCCAGTGCCCCAATGGCTTGACGATCAAGTCCCAACCCAGCGCCTTTTCAACGGCGGCGCCCGTAAACCAGTCTCCATTACACTTAGAAACGCCAGCAAAAAAGTACATTAAAACCAACTGCATCATCACAGCTGCCGTCGCAAAATTGCTAATCGACAACGGCTGCACACTTTGGTTTGCAGACAGCGAACCCAGTTGTTTCAACTGCAATGTTGTCTGATTAATTCGCTTTCGCCAAAAACCCTGACGCGGGAAAAACGTCGCGTCTAAGCTGCCGACCGCCCCCGCTGGAAGAAATAACATCCAGAACAGAAACAACTTTTCGATCGTGTCCGCGCCGCTATTAAACAGCGGCATTCGCACTTGAATGGACACCACGATAATCCACAAAATAACGTTAGAAACTTTCGTGAATAACCCTAAACAAAAAAACGTAGCGGCGACTATCCCGAGAATAAAGATCAAATCTACATAGCTGGAACTGGCAAAGAAAAGATACGTTTGCTGAAGCGTATCCAGAACAAAACCGCCATCAGCTGGGGCATCAGACATGGCGTCTGGCAACGATTGAATCTGCCCACCACCGGCAACACCCGCCGCTTGCAATTGATCCGCACCCATTTGCGGTAGTGATCCACTCACCAAATAGATCAACTTCGCAGTCAGTTGATCCATCCACAGAACCGACCAATGCCAAGGCGTCCAAACCGATCGCGATAGTTCGCTGGAGATGAGTCCATCACTGACGCTGCCCGCCAATTGTTCGCCAAAAACCAAATCGCGAATTTGGAATCGACCCCAAAGTCCCCAGGCAACGATCAACCCCAGAATGACCCGAAAGGTCGCAAGCATTCGAAGTTCAATCGCAAACGCGTTACTAATCCGATTGAAAATCCACTGCATGACCATCTCAATTTACAACGGCAATTAGCTAAGAAACCACAAGCGTTAGAACCACTCTCATTAAACGGGACCAACTTGCACAGCAGCACTGAATTTACCCGGATCCCCAAACACCGCGAAGCAAATTTACCGAAAAAACCTGACCGCAATCTAATGCTGACGTGGGAAAAATCCAGGGTCGATTCAGTAATATCACACTCACTTGGCTACTTTACCTGGCTACTTTACTTCCCAATGTGACCACCCCTTTTTCCATGGCTGCAACGCTTTACTCAATCCACTTGCTTCCACTTACGATTGTTCCTGCAACAGTGCCTGTTGCATGCGTTGCCTTGCCATTTCGCAATCGCATGTGACCTCGAATGTGACGCTCCAACGGCCTTGTGGATTGCCAGTAACAATCCAATGTGGCACCACCGCGACCGATTGGTGCACCGCCTCGAATCCACCTTCGGATTGGCTGACGGTTTCTATTGGAAACGCCCAGATACTGGACGGACGATCGACCCCAAGCCGCACATCAATCCCCAACCATTGGTCTGTCAGGCCCAGCGACTTGACGCCGTGCAAGTCTTGCCTAACCCCTAGCTGACCCAACGAATCTCCGTCTTGATCGTGGAAAAATCGATCACTCGCCCCCGACGGCAACCCGGCGAAATTCCACTCGACACCAAAATGGAAATCACGATCCTGAGGCAAGCCTTCGATCAAGTACGCTACTTCCAACACGTCACTATCAGCGATCATAGTAATTGCCTTGGTGATCGTTAAAGGCACGCCGAAAGCGTTTCCTTTGCGAACCATCTGTAATTGCACCCGATCATCACCACGACGAATCTTGGCGTCGAAACCGCAACCCGCGAAATCGCCCCGTTCCCTGGCCTGCCCGGTAGCCACTTGTTCCACAGAAACTTCGTTGTCCCAAAAATGATCCACCAAGCTTTTACGACGTCCAAAATCGTAGTGCAGCATTTGATCCAGACCTTCCTGCTTGAACACGACACGGTCGTGAATGCTAGCCGCTTGGCTTCCACCAGCCGCTTGCCCGCTCCGCACTTTTTCGTGATACGCTTCGGGACGGCGATCCAAAGTGGCTAATAAATTATGAGCGATCGTCCGAACATCCAGTTCATAAATCTGACCGCCGTGGGTCGGAGTCACCCAACAACACAAGTGATGGTTTGCCATACGAACTTCGTTGTGACTATCGAAGTCAAAATCCGCAGCAACGGCTTCAATAAAATCTGTCCCGCGTTGACAAGCCAGGTCCAAATACTTTTCCGCCTGGATCAATTCCGAATAGATCGCGTTCCGCAAATGCGGCAAATAAACACCGCCAAACGCGCCGTGCCAGTAAGGGCAATTGCACTGACCGCGGTAAAGATGTTCAATCGCTTGCTGCAGTTCCGCACTTTCATATCCGGTGCGCTGCAATTGATCAATCGCATCGCTAACGTACATCATTCGCGCATACATTTCGTCCGTTTCAGGATACTTGACCTTGAAGTTACGCCAATATCCTCCACGCAAGTAAGGCTTGATTCGGCTCCACCGGGGGTCGCCTTCCATTTCATGAACCAAGTGGTCAAATTCAACTTGAGATTCAGTCGGCAGCGCCCATTCGGTCATTTCGCGATAAGATGCATCTGGAATATAGATCTTGCCACTGGGTTGCTCATTCTGCGCCGTTTCGGCCAACGTGGTGACTTGCAACCAATCACGATTGTCGGTTAACGCTTGGAAGAAATCACGCAACCAACCATCGCCGTACACATGCTGCTGCGTATCGGGCCAAGTACCAAACTTCTCGCCGTCATCACCAAACACTGCGATCGCACCAGGAAATTGCTCGCCCAGTTGCCGTAAGTGGTCGATCGTTTCCTGGACTGGACGAAAGGGCAACAAGTATCGAAGTTGCTCGGACCCAGGAAACACTTTCAACAATCGCCCCTGATCCTCGGTTAAGAAATAGCCGTTCAATTGGTCATTGCTTAAACCTGCATTGCGAAAATGACAGTCATCAAGCACGGTGTACTGGATGCCTGCGTTCGACAAATCTGACACAAGAGACTGCTCCCATACCCGTTCAGGCATCCACATACCTTGAACTTCGCCACCCAACCGCTTCTGTAGAAAGTCGGTAAAGCGAGTAATCTGTCCGATACGATCTCGAACCGGCAACATCGGCAAGATGGGTTCGTAGTAAGCGCCGCCCATGATTTCAATTCGACCAGCGGACACTAGCGCAGCAACTCGATCCAAGTACTCACCATGATGAAGATCCAACCACTCGACCAACGGACCACTTGTGTGCAGCGATATTTTCAAATCGACAAAAGGTTCAAACACTTCCAAGAACGGAAGGTAACTATCTTGATACGCCTGTTCAAATACGCCGTCAAAGTTACCCACCGGTTGATGATTATGAAGAACCAAACATAGGCGAACAGGAGAAGTCATCAGTCAACGCTTCCAGTAATGAATTGAGCTAGCCCGTAAAAATTAAGCAAGCGAGGGCTTCAGAATTTGAATCGCCAGCCAACCATTCAGGTCCGGTTGGAACGGCCACCTGGTCAGGCAGGTGACCAAATAAGCACGATTATCCGACAATTAGGGGTTCAGTTAGCCATCGACGACAACCTTACTTTCACCGCACCATGCGACGGATCATTAGGCCTGCGCCGGTCCCGTCGAGAATAGCGATCATACCAAATACGTAAAACAGCGCCGCCCGGCGTTTACCTGAATCTGCAGGTAAAACCCTTTGTCACCCGGAACCCACCTTAAGATATGACGGTTGGCAAGTTTATGCAGACAGGAAATTGACGGGTCAGCGGAACTAGCAGGCACTGGACGGTCTGCGGTCAAATCGAAGATTCTGGGACAAGTCGCCTTGCGCGAATCGATACCGCATGTATCCGAAAAACCAAAGCGCGAACCCAACCCAATAACCACGCTTGGATGATTTTGAACAGGCAGCCAGACCTAATTTGCAACGCAGCACTCGCAACCGTTAGCTTCGATCAAAAGAGTAGTCTGAAAAGACGACATCGCGAACGGCACGGGTCTTAAACATGCGAGCCAAATTGGCCAGAATCTCGGACTTCAGCCAAGCTTGTTGCGGATCGCTCATGTGGTCAACCGACATCGTTTTCGCGCTTTCATTGACCATGTCTCGGATTCGAGTCTGGTATTCTTCGGCCAATTTCTTAATGTTTTCAAGTTCACCTTTGGGAAGAATTGCAGTCGCGGTAAAGGAAATTCGGTACACATCGACTTGGTTATCTTGCACCCCGATCGTGACCGCATAAGCCCCTAAATCCATTTCCACTAAATCATAGGGATGGTGGCGAGGGACTTTTTCCTTGTAATGCGACAATAGATTCAAGGGATCCAGACTTGCCTCTGGAGATTGAGATCCGCAACCCGTTCCAATAAGGATCAGAGAAGCAAAAATAATTAACAGCCAATTGCGCGGAATCGCTGAAAGCTTGGTCTGAAGTGACATGTCAAACGACACCCAATGAAAGGAAACCTGGCGGATTTGAATCCCTAAAACCTAGGTTACCGATTGGCGGTCGACAAAGATCAAGCAACTTTGCCGAAATGCCCAATCGCAGAAGACTCTCACTGTATTGATTGCAGCGATTATGCGAGGCAAAAATCAATCCGGGCATTCTCATCAATGTGCCCACCACTCACATGCCCGTTACCGACGTAGTGCCAGACCGATCACCTACACACCCATTAGCCACAAACCTACATACCCGACTCCGCCAAAAACGCGTCCGACTTAACCCGCTGGATCATCGATGCCAAACCGTTCCTTCGATTTGCACTGAGTGACTGATCGAATCCCAACCGCTTAAATAAATCGTCAGGATCCGAATTTAGGATGGTTTCACAGTCCTTGCCATTCATAAATCCTAACAACACAACAATCAGACCGCGCACGATCAACGAATCGCTATCCGCCTGAATCTTCATGATTGGCGGCCTACTTTGGTCCACTTCCGAGGTCAACCATACCGTGCTCATGCATCCGTGAACCCGATTGGCTTCAACCTGATGTGCTTTGACAAACGGTGGCAGTTGCTTACCTAATTCAATTAAGTACTCGTACTTCTCTTCCCAGTCAAAGAGCAGGTCGAAAGTCTCTAGCAACTCTTCGGTTGACGGAGGAAAATCCTCACTCATTTTTGTTCCACTATCTAACAAAGTAATCACAACGAAAACGACTTAACTTCATTCTTACTAACCGCAAGGCAAAGATCCACGCCACACTCATCGGTAATAGCGAACCACCGCGTTGGTCACAAGGCTTAAACGCCCAAGCTTACCGACGCATCATTTGCCGAAATGCGACCATGACTTGATCTTGATCCAAAATCATCCAACTCAAACTTCCAACCATCAAGACCGCAGCGGTTACCAAAAAGAGCGGTCCATAAAAATTAGCTTGACTGGGCACCGTTTGGCTTGCTTTTCCCAGTTCAATTTCCAACTCGCGCCATGCATTAAAATTCTGGCGATTGCCGCTGGAAACCAATTGTATTGTCCTCAACCAAGGATGGTTTTCAATATGAAAATGAATATTTCCCGTCGGTATCCTCACGTTGTCGCCCATCCACTGGGGTTTTCCCATTTTGGTCAACACGTCAGTTAACACCGGACGCAATTGGTCATAACTAACGTTGTAGATCACCAATCCCGGGCGAACCAAAAGTGCGATCATCGAAGTGCATAAGCCGTAAAACGCCAGCAGCATTATCCAGACGAATGGCCCAAATCTAGCCACCGCTGTTTCGGGGAAGAATAACTCCATCGGGCCAATTACCACCAGTCCGGAAATGGCAACTCCCAAAATGGCAATGTCGCGGCCCACGGTTGTCACAAATGGCCGCCCTCTAAGGTTCAAAAAACCCAGCAGCAACAGGTAGACCGAAAGCGGCGTAACGATAATGCAAAAATGAAGCGGATTCATGAAAACCAAACCATCAAAGATCCCTAAAGTCTCTACGCGAAAACACTGCAACCCACAGGACACTAGGACGTGAACACTAGGACGTCAGCAATTCCGCCAATTTCAACAATGGCCCATCTGCAACCCGAGACACAATCCTAGAAAGCCGCAAAATGCTACCGTTGGTGACCGTTCGTCGCAGATGTTTGCCCCAGTATGGTTGATTTGCTGCGAATTGGCTAGAACCGCCCAATTCAGTCCGATCTGACGCCACCACTGCCACTGGATGCGTTCACAAAAGCGCAACAAAGACGGCTAATTCTGGATTTCTTTGCCTGCCGCGAACTCAAGGGGCCTTGGAATACGCTTCCACTTCAAAAGGATTGTCCAGGTAAGCGTTGCCGCCCGCCCACCAAATCCATCCGCTGCACAAAATGTAAGCCGGCAAAAAAAAGGGCCCCCAGCGTTCATATTGCCTGACATGTACACGTTCATGATCCCCCGCGCTGTGCAGGTATTCATCGCTGACACCCAACACAGTATGCCCCAGCGTCATGGCCACCGCATTGATTGGAAATCGCTTTAGAAACCAAGTGGTACCGCCACCCCAAAATTCAAAACAACCTTCACGAAACCGACAACGACCTCCTGAAACCAGACCCAGCAGTCCAATCAAGACCCCCAACATTGTGTTGGGAATCGTCCAGATGACCGCCAATGTTTTCATAAGACCCAACAGCAAAGATCCCCATTTCATCACATTTAATCCTGAAGAAAAACGGGCCAGGTTCCTAAAAAAATAGCTTGGCTTTCAAGAGCATTCGCTCTTGAGAACCAAGCTAGATGTCATCTACCAAGAGTGCCATACCTTAATTAGGTTTCAACCGGTTTAAAAATCATCATCACTGTCGGATGATTTTTTGTCCTTGTCGTCCTTACCTAACTTTAGATCTTTGCCACTCTTCAAAGGAATGTCTTCCTTCTCTTCCAGTTCTCGCCATGGCTGGTCTTTTTTGTAGAACTCCAGTTCCTTCTTGATATCGTCCAAATTCTTTGACTTGGTTTCTTCAGCGCGCTTCAACGCTTTTTCAATCCACTGGCGCGCTTTATCAAAGTCACCAGCCTCCGCATACGAAGAAGCCAATGTCGATAAGATATGAGGCTGCTCATACTTCGTTAACTCGCATGACTTCAAAGCCAACTCTACAGCCCGTTTGCCATCTCGCAAATCATCCATCGGAGTCGTCGAAAGCACCCAAGCCAAATTGTTTAATGTTCCCGAATCTTCCGGATCACGGGCCAGTTCCTTTTCGTAGTCGGAAATCGCTTCCTTGTGCTTGCCGATCGCCAGATAGGCGTCCCCTCGCGAGCGAAGAATGCCTTCGATCTCAGGATCTTCTTCATACAGTTGGTCAAACAATTTCAATGCCAATCTTGGCCGATCCGATGCGTTGTACAAGTTCCCTAATTGCAATTTGAAGGTTGGATTGTCCGGCACGTTCTCTACCAACAATTGCAAATCAGTAATCGCTTCGTCAAACTTGTCCATGGAAGAAAGCGCAATGCTTCGCAACCAATAAGCCTGGGGAAGCCCGGGTGCCCGCTTCACCAAATCATCCGCTTCCTTGCTTGCATCTTCGTATCGTTCCAATTGCAGCAACGAAAGAATCTTTAGGTTGATTGCTTGCAGGTTATCCTTGTCTGATTTCAAGGCAACCTCCGCATTTTCTAAGGACTTTTCGTAGTCCTTTTTGCTAAAGTAAACCTGGGACTTCAATAGGGTTGGACGAATATCGCCGGCTTTGGTCGGAAAGTCTTCCAATTGCTTCAATGCATCATCAAATCGATCGACCCGATTGAATACTTCAATCAGCAACAGGCGACTATTGGCGTCTTCCTTGTCCAAATCTACCAATTTCTGGAAATCAGAAATCGCCTTGTCGTTTTCTTCCTTTAGGTAGAAGTAAAGTCCACGGGTCCGAAGCGCTTCAACGTTTTGGACGTCGACCTCGACCGCTTGATTCAAATCTTCCAAACGGTCTTCATCGTTTTCTGCATAACCTGCCCGCACTAATAATGCTTCGGACAATTGCCGCTTATCATCCGCGGCTAGGTCAATCACCTTATCAATGGCTTCCATTCCCTGAGTGCGATCACCGTTTTCAAGAACGTTTAGTTTTGCAATCAAGATCCAGGCTTCCACCAATTTGTCGTCGATTTTGACAGCCTGCTCCAACCGCTTTAGCGATTCGCGACGCAAAAACTGCCATCGTCCATCTCGATTGGGAACCAAGATCCGAGTGCTCATTTGCCGCGAGTACTCCATCAAGGTGTCGAGCAACATTTTGCGGCAAAACTTCTCACTGTCCTTGTCTAAACCTTTTTCAAGGGCCGATTCGCACAACTGGACAACTTTGTCCAAATCGCGAAGCTGCTTTGCGGACACCTTCAGTTCGGTCGCCTTTTCGAAGTCTTCGGTTCCATCTTCCGAAGCGGACTTTTCGCCCTTGGCTTCATCTGCTTTTTCCTGCGTTTGATCCTGATACCCAGTCGCAGTCACCCAGGTCAGACACGCCACTTTGGAACTGCAGGTAAAGTCCACAGGCGCAGACGCAGCCCTGGCTTGACCACCCTGCACAGCAAACGTACCTAACATACTTAACGCCACCAAAACGGTCTGGCCGCGAAAACCGAATATGCTGCCAGAACTAAAACCCTTGAGAAATCGATAGGACATCTCGTACAACCTTTCAACGACCCGGAAACAAACCATCTCTTGAAAATGTCAAAAGAAACGCTGTCCGAATTCCTTGTCTATGTTCAACTAAAAGTAGTAATTTACGTATGCAATCTCAGTCAAGCGACTAAGAATCTGTTTCTTTCACCGACCGATTCAATCAACGGGCCGCTTGGATCAAGGATAGGTTCGATCGCCAAGGATCTCACTTCCCGATTGATTGCCGCAACCTGTTACGATGCCGATTGGTTTGGTCGGCGATAGTTTTGGGTGCCGGTGCTGGCTAACCCATGCTTGCCTACCTGAACCTCCGCTGGCGGTTGCTAGCAACCACAATTTCCTGGGGCTGCCCCGCAATCCACGACCGGCGATTCTTCGCGTGCATGGTCGCTTGGACTTTCACCCAGCTGGCTCAACGATTGGCAATAGACGGTTCACTCGCTTGTGGACCGCGCCTCCATTGTAATCCTCCGGTGGACTGCCGGAAACACCAACGTTTACAGCGTTAGAGCTGCAGACAGTATATGTTTTCAAATTCTCCGGAACCTTTTGGTAACCGTTTGGTTAAGAAAACCGACACCCAAAGTGCCAGAAAAATAACCTTAAGTCGCAGCAATGTATTCCCGCCTGGTGGTGACAAAAAATGCGCGGGCGTTTGAACCTGTCACCATCGAGGCGGGATTCTTCACTCTCGTTTTGCTGGCAAATTCGTACGAACTTCGCGAATCTCCGGCGTTATACAGCGATCTAAAGCGTATAGCGATCTAACAGCGAGCGATCACCCAGATTGGCGCCATCGTCTCGGCGGCCAAGCATTCCAAGCATTCCAAGCATTCCAAGCATTCCAAGCATTCCAAGCATTCCAAGCATTCCAAGCAATCCAAGCAATTGCGGCAACCAAGGCAGACGGACCATTTTGCCGGCATTCGACTTCCATCAGAAAGATCGATTTGCTATCACCACATACCAAGAACCGTGATCAATCCGAGGGCAAAATTCGCAAACTCCTATAGCTGAAATGCACCAAAAACTAACACTTCATCGTCTTCAAGATTTGCTTGAACGATTTGCCGACCTGAACATCATCTTGGTCGGCGATTTTATTCTAAACCAGCAAATCATCGTTGACTCGCAACTTGCGGAATCGGTTCCGGAATCCGGCAAACAATCCCACCAAGTTGTAACCACTCGATACAGCCTGGGTGGTGCAGGCGCGGTCGCCAAAATTCTGCATTGTCTGGGAACTTCTTCTATCCGGTTGTTCGGCGCTGTGGGTGGTGATGGTTACGGATGGCAATTACTGAAGTTGCTTCAAGCCATTGGCTGCGACTTGCATGATCTAAACGTCGCTCCTTCTTGGTCAACACCGGCATCGATTATGCACATCGATTCCCAAGGTGAAGATGATTCTAAGTCGGTCGTGAATCAACCCACACAATGTTTTGACGTAAGAATGAGGCATCCGCTGGGCGAATCCCACATAGCCAGCGCGTCGGCAAGGCTTGCCCGAGCGGTTCCCAATTGCGACTTGGTGATCGTGATGGACCAATTCTCCGAAGAAGACTCCGGCTATTTTTCTCCGAATTTCAGGAGGTTCCTGTCGGAACTTGCCGACTCCCACTTCAAGCAATCGTTTTGCGTAGATAGTCGACATTTTGTCGGACAATACACGCACATGAATGCCAAGATTAACGCAAACGACCTACTGGCAAATAATTCAAGGGGCACCCAGCAAGCCAATTCGGCCAAGGCCGCAGAAAAAGCGGAACGCCCAGACGGGGACAAGTCGTCGGTTCACGTCTACGAAGAACTACAAGCAGCAGCGATCAAGTTGCGCAGGCAATTATTGAAACCTGTATTGGTTTCTCTGGGCGAAAAAGGGATCCTGACATGCGACGGTTCCACTTCGGTAATCCCGCCACTGCCTCTGACACCTCCGATTGATCGGCTTGGTTCCAGCGAATGCATCACAGCGGTCGTTGCGGCAGCAATGGCAACCGGAGCTTCAGCAGTCGAGGCAGCGCAAGTGGCGATCCTGGCCTCGAATCTTGTGGTTCACCAATTGACGACGCCTGGTGCGATTTCAAAAATCGACTTGATCGAACGGTTCCAAACCATGAATCGCTAGTCGGCACGGCCCGCCGGAGAGACTCTGTGTCAAGACTGGGCCATGACGATTGATAAAACAACCTGCCCCCATTTTTCACACGGGTTTTCATACGAGTTTCCAGCCTGTCAAGCAGAAATCGTCGAGGGCTGGGATCCCCTCCATGCAAGGGCATGAAATCTTGATCGCTATGGTATCATATTAATATTCGACTTGTCTTAGCCGTGCCGATGCATCGCTTTCTTCTCCTCCATTTTCGTTTCAAGGTCGCTGATGTCTTCCATAACCGCTGTAGGAATTGGGGAAGTCCTGTGGGACATTTTCCCAGATCAATCGCACTTCGGCGGCGCTCCCGCCAATTTTGCAGCTCACATGGCAAGTCTAGGCGCACAGTCTTTTGTGGTCAGCGGTGTTGGTGAAGATGAACTTGGACGCCTGGCAATGCTGGCGTTGGCCGCAAACCACATCACTAATGAATATGTCCAAACCGACCGCTCGCGCTCTACAGGTGCTGTTGATATTACTTTGAACCAAGCGGGTGCGGCCACTTACAAGTTCAAAGAAAATACCGCTTGGGATCATTTGCTGTGGAATGACAAGCTGGTCGATTTGGCACGAAACACTCAAGTGGTATGCTTTGGAACGCTGGGACAAAGATCGCCCATTTCACGACAAACGATCCGCCGATTTGTCGATTCCACTGGGCCTGAATGCATCCGAGTTTTTGATGTTAACTTACGCCAACAATTTTATGATTCAGAAACGATTCGGCATTCATTGCAATTAGCCAACGTCTTCAAACTAAACGATGAAGAACTTCCCATTGTGGCTCAGCTTTGCGGCCTTAGTTCCCATGGCAATGAAAGCTTGGTCGAACTGCTACATCGTTTCGACTTGAATGCTGTGGCGGTTACCCAAGGCGCCAAAGGCGCGACTTTGTTAACCAAAGCACACTCCGTGTCACTTCCAGCCATTGCTTGCGAAGTCAAAGATACCGTCGGAGCAGGTGATGCGTTTACCGCCGCTTTAGTGACTGGGCTGATCACCGGGGACGATCCTCAGTCCATTCTACAGCGCGCGATTCGCGTGGCCTCCTTCGTCTGCAGCCAACATGGCGCCACGCCTTCACTGCCACCGCACCTTCAGTCGGGTGGCTCCTAATCCGCTCCAAGCAAACGCGGACTTCGGATTTAATTCGCTTTTGCAGCCAGATCCGCGCTGACAAGAACAAACCCAAGGCCCTAGAATCGGTATCAGTCCGATGCCATTCCTGAACTTTGAACCCATCACTTAGTTCAGCTAGCATCGCCACGGCCACACTTATTCAAAGTGCCACCTATGCAAAGTGTCACTTGCCTAACTCAGTACTTATGCCCAACTCAGTACTTATGCCCAACTCAGTACTTATGCCCAACTCAGTACTTAGCCGTTTTCCGCAACTTGCTTGCGTTTGCGTTCCTTGGACTGCAGGCCAAGATCTTTCACTTGCGGTAACGCTCTCCGACTGTTTCATTTGCTAGAAAGCGGTTTACAGCATGGATGCTTGTAACAGCCATTCGCCTGAGTTTGATGCTCAATCTGCCCCTGAAAAGAGCGTAACGCTAAGTGTTATCGTCATTTCATCACGCGGCCAATCACCGGCAAACGTCTCCGACCCAAAGGTACCAGTTGCGAACCATCTGCAGAAGCAACTAGATGGTCAAGCGATTCAAGTCGTAGAAATTTCAGAAGATTCCCCCACCGCCTTAGCGGGTGCGATAAACCAATGCCAACACGATCGAATTGCGATCATTGAAGGCAATCTATCGCTAGACCCACCACTCTTGAAATGGTGCGTGCCCACCGATCGCGGAGACAATGTGGGCAACGGCACGACCACATCACACACCAGTATTCGTCTGGCCATTCAAACGCCGTTACTGGGAATCACTTTTTGGCGATGGATCATGTGGCTTCAACATTGGGCCACGCGTCTGTGTTTTGGAGTCAAGAGAGGCAGACTTCAACCGGCGATGATGTATTGGGAAAATGCCGCCACGTTGAAGTCGCTTCTGGCAACCATCCAGACCACAGAACCTCAGGTAACTGCACCACGTATCTTCGGCAGCCAAGTTCATTGCGGATTCGATTCAATCTTGGCCGCGATATCCGTTCAGCGGTTGCCCATTTTGCAAGCTGAATTTGTGGCTGAACATATTGACTCCTCAAGCGAACCAGCGTTATCGATAGTTTCCCTCTCCAAAGCTTCCGCAGGCATCGATTGGAAGCAAGAGATTTTCTACTTCGCTGATACGCTACGGCGATGCTGGAACTGGAAGTGGTTCCCTGCCAGCAATCCTTCATCACTGGAGACTGCGGGAAACACCGATGACCCCCAAGTGAACACCGCCCACCCGCAACCCAAAGCCGCAACCCAGTTATTAGGGTTCGTGGTTTTACTAGCGACAACACTTTGTGTCCTTAGTCGAAACCTAAATTATCCTTTATTCGAACCTGACGAAGCCAGGAATGCCCAGCTTGCCTTAAACATCTACCAAACAGGCGACTGGGTTTCGCTGCGTTTGGCCCATGAATATTACTGGGATAAACCGCCGGCGGTTGCCTGGGGCACTGCCTTCAGTTACCACTTGTTCGGCGTCACCCCTTGGGCAACTCGATTGGTCAGCAACCTTTCAGCGATCCTGACGGTGATGTTAGTCTTTTGGTTTGGAAGGCGTACCTTAGGCTTTCGCAGCGCCTGGTTAGGCGCGATGCTATTGGTTCTTTCCACTGGGTTCGTGATTTGCGGACGTTATGCGACGATGGATGCAGCCATCACACTTTGCAGTTGCACGGTGCTAATTTTCAGTTTCCTAGCTTGCCAAAATGATCGGTTCTCTTACCTGTTTTGGACCGTAGCGGCATTGGCTGCGGGTGTTGGTTTCTTAGTCAAAGGCCCAGTGATCCTGGTGCTAACGATGCCGCCTTTGCTAAGTTGGATGTGGCTAACCCGGAAGCCGCAACTCTTTCGGGTCGTGCCTTGGGTCTATTTTGGAGCGATCGTCGCGCTGGTTGCTGGACCCTGGTTCTTAGCAATGGGACTAGAGCAACCAGAATTCCTGGTCTACTTTTTTTGGAAGCACCACGTAGTCCGTTTCTCGGATGCATTCAATCATCGTGAACCGTTCTGGTATTATGGTCCCATTCTGTGCTTGGGTATGTTTCCGGCTTCGCTACTGCTGCCGTCGGTCATTCCCTTTTTTCGCCGTCAGAATTCCCACATGCAGCAAATTGCAACGCCCAACTTGGGGTTCTTGCTATTGTGGGGCGGCTGGAT